>Ga0233413_10001343_pt1 | contig 10830 bp, 5 predicted proteins | sample Na_anoxic_6_MG_FD_189019 | JGI IMG/M metagenome (GOLD analysis project Ga0233413, IMG submission 189019) | Seawater microbial communities from Saanich Inlet, British Columbia, Canada - Na_anoxic_6_MG | ecosystem: Environmental > Aquatic > Marine > Inlet | place: Canada: British Columbia... | reverse complement strand
ACACCTGGGAACAAAGCCGCACGCAAATAATGCAGTACACTGCGTACTTTTTCCTTTCCTGCAAATCCAATGGTTTTTTCTTTAAAATAGAAATCGTCGTTAAGCTTTTCCAGAATTTCGGCAATCCCCGGCATATCGCAGTTCAACCAATCATTCAGCATATTTTCACGGCCTTTCGCTTATTTATGTACATTCTACCCAATATTAGAATAATAATAAAGTACTAAACAAATTACGTTGTCTAGTTAATCGACAGTATAATATTTAATATCGTTCTTCTTTAAGAATTGTTGTATCAACTCGGAATGAACACCGACTCCAGTATTCAGAAACTGGTTTTCTTCTATTTCCTTTCCATTCTTAAGCACCTTGGGACTGAATCCAAGCGGATGATGTACAGTCCTGCTCTGAAGTCCCCAGACCACTCCTTCAGTATCAACTATCGGACCGCCGCTTTGGCCGCGAAGCCCCGGGGTTGAAGTTTCGATGAACAAAAGGTTATAATCGCCTTTAGAAGAAGTGCCTTTAAATATTTTCCTTGTATAAATGCCCTCAATCGGATACGGCTGTCCCGGCAGCATCCCTTTTTTTATCTCAAATCTATTGTCATCCATGCTGTATGACGCTTCTACCCTGTGGAATGGATAGCCAAGTCTGCAAAGGCTTGTTGCAAGTTTCATGGATGCCGGATTTTTAAATCTTGCATATGAAGAAAACACTGATTTGTCAAATGGTTCAAGACGGGCCGCCAATAAATCTCCCTGCTCAAGTATCCTGACCTCTGCAAGCCGCACTCTGTCCATCCCCCACCAAAACGAGTGATTCAGTATCCATCCGGGATATACTTTGAGGTGAGAAATCTTTTTTTTCTTCTGCTTCTGGTCAAGTCCTGTATTACCCAGTATTTCCTTCTTCATCTCATTATGCTTTTTTATCTGTTCTCTGTGCTGCAGATAAAAAACATATGAACTGTAAATATGGGCGGATGTAATAATCCAACCATCTTCATTAATGACAATAAATGCGGCGCATCCGCACTCTACTGCACCGGACTGTTTTCTAGTGGATATAATCACAGGTTTGGTAAATTTCTCGGCCTTTTCATATGCATCGGCAAACATGGTACCCCTCCTCCATTTGACCTCTGCATATATTTTACCATAAACAAACTATTGATTTTCATATTCAAATATGACAATATGTTAAGGAAAAATTAAGATTTAATTAGTAGAATAGGTATAGTAATAAACAGGAGTGTTGAATTGGACACATTTTTAAATTTCGGACTGGCTTGGATATCTGTATTTTTAGCATTATTCCTTACAGCTGCATACATATTAAAAAAGGCATTTATCAAATTCCCTTCAAAAAGGGTTTTCTTCATAAAGCTGAATAAAAAAGTGCGCTGTTATCATAAAGAAATTGGCATAGCACTTATTATTACCGGCGTAATACATGGAATTTTCTCAACAGAAGCGCTTTTCTCCATAAATTGGGGAACCGCCCTTTGGATACTTTCAATACTGCTTGGAGTAAGCTGGATGCTGAGGAAAAAACTAGCAAAACGCGCCGGTTGGATGTACTACCACCGTGTTCTGGTCGTTTTCTTTCTTTTTACAATAGTTATTCATGTTGTAGATGTTGGGGGTATCCAGATATTTAAGGTGCTTGGGCCGGGACCATCTGTGGAAATAACAGAAACAATTGACCCCACTAATAGCCCAACCACATCTCCGATATCACAAGCAACTCCCGGCGCAACCGAATCAATAATACCTGAATCAACTGCAGAGCCAATTGAAGGCATTATTTACAAAGACGGCACTTATACCGGGGAAGCTACAGGATATCAGCCAGGCTTGATAGTAAGTGTTACAATTAAAAACAATGAAATAGCTGCTGTGGAAGTTACAGACCACAATGAAGTTAATTCAAGGTTCTGGACCAGTCCTGTGAAATATATACCCGGATGGATAATCGAAGCACAGGATACTGATGTAGATACCATAACCGGTGCTACTTACACATCTGTGGGCATAATAAATGCCGTAAACGACGCACTCAGGAAGGCTCTGGTCAGCGGCAACTTATCGGATGACCTGCCGCTTCCAACCAACCGTGTGCACTAAAATGGATATCTGCTAAAAAGAACCGCCCATAAACAAGCGGTCCAAATTAATTTTCCGAAGCTACTAAATTCTCCCATTTTGCATATAATTTTTCGAGTTCCGCTATTTTTTCCTGATACTCCAGATACTCGTCATAACCTGTATCCTCACCCATGGTTTCCTCAAAGCTCTCCTTGAAATCCTCAAGCTTTCCTATCTTGTTTTCAATCCCCTGCTTAAGCTGTTTTCGGTTCTCACGCGCTTTCTTCAGGCGTTCCAGACGTTTCGATTCCATATGCTTTTCATACTTTTCCCTTTTCTTGTCTTCAGCTGATTTGAAAGGAATATCCTGAACCGGACTCTTAAGCGATAGGTAAGTTTCATAATTACCATCAATTACTTTTATTATCCCTTCTTCTATTGCAAGGATACGTGTCACACAGTTGTCAAGAAAATATCTGTCATGGGATATGGCAATGATAGTACCCCGGAATTCCTCGAAAGCGCCCTCCATAATTTCCCTGGTGTATATATCCAGGTGGTTTGTGGGTTCATCCATCACCAGGCAATTAGGTTTTGATAGCATTACTACTGCCAGCGCCAGCCGCGATTTTTCTCCTCCGCTGAGAACAGACAACTGCTTCCCTGTTTCTTCTCCATAGAATTTATAATGCGCCGCATATTCAAGAGCCTGCTTTACAGTCATCTCGCCAAAGTCCGCCAGTTTTACTTCAAGCATAATTTTTTCAAGCACTGTCATACTATCGTCTTCAAAGACTATATCCTGCGATATAAAACCATATTTAATCCAGTGACCAATGGATGCCTCGCCGGTAAAATCCTTATCTTTACCGGACAATATGTTGAGAAGGGTGGTTTTCCCGGAACCATTGTCTCCGATTATACCAACCTTCTCTCCTCCCTTTATAAGGAAATCCGAATTTTCAAACAAAACTCTGCTGCCAAAACTTTTACCAAGTCCTTTTGCATAAGCAGCCTCATCGCTTACATGTACATGATGTCCCATATTGATTGCAACTGAAGGTATCCTGCCAAGATGCAGAGCTGCTCCTTCTTTCTTAAGTGACTGAAGCCTCTCTTCAAGTTTCTCAATCTTTTTCAGCCTGCTGTTAAAAGCTGATATCTTTCTCTGGTGTCGGAGTGTCTGAACCACCTTCTTTTCGTTTCTGACTTGTCTTTCAATTTCCTGTTGTTTCTTACGATTGAAGTCCTTAAGTACTTTTTTCTGTTCAAGGTAGTCCGTATAGCTGCTTCGCATACCCCTGACACTGCCAAATTCCAACTCAATCACGCGTGTAGCTACCTTATCAAGAAAATATCTGTCATGTGAAACCAGAAGCACTCCGCCTTTGAATCCCATGAGATATTTCTCCAGCCACTCCAGAGCCCTTATGTCAAGATGATTTGTGGGCTCATCAAGTATCAGCACATCAGGTCTGGATATAACTACCCTCGCCAAAAGGACCCTAAGTTTTTCACCTCCGCTAAGCTTGGAAAGCGGAATCTTCAAGGATTCCCTGTTCAGTCCAAGACCACTCAAAACTGACTGCATCATCTTCTCAAAGGCATAACCGTCCATGGACTCAAACCTATCTGTTAGACCCGTATATCTAGACATCAGCCTTTGTTGTTCAATACTCCCATGTTCCGCAGCCGCAATATGTTCTTCTATGCTCCTCATTTCCTTTTCAAGGTTATCAATCTCCGCAACTGCCGTTGCAGTCATAATATCTGCCTGTTCATTATAAAACTCCATAAAACTCTGGGATATATATCCTGTTTTAAGTGCTTTTGGGACTACAACCCGGCCTTCGTCAGGGCTTTCCATTCCCATGATTATCTTCAATAGAGTTGTCTTTCCTGATCCGTTGCTTCCGACTAAAGCAACCCTTTCGTTTCTCTGCACGGTAAAACTGACGCCGTCAAGCACCGTCCTGTTGATGAATTTCTTTCTTATATTTTCTACTGTAATAACGCTCATAATATCCTCCGCTGTCACTGCTGAGGCGAGATTGTCTTATGCCATATGCACGGTAATCGATGATAATAAATTAGCCGCGGGAACATATGCGGTCCGCAGCTATCTTTTAACTGAAATAACCTTTTCCCCGAATTCACCTGCACGTACAACAAACCATCTTTTTTAGTTGGTTTCGCTTTACACGTATCAAATGTTTCCGGCTACTAAAATTGCTTAGGCTCCGGACAAAGCTCACCTTGTATTCTGCTTTTCTCTATCAGGAGCGGATGCCGGACGCAATGTTCATGAACATCAGTCCAAATCCCTTTCGGTTATTATCGTCTGTAATTATATTAATAAGGGCTTTTTATGTCAAATTAATGAAAAGATCAAACACTTATTGCAATTAATCAATAAAGACCAATGTATCATGCCTTAAGAAGGAATAGATACCTTGAAGAAAATATAAATTGAACCAATCTACAGAATGGGAATCTCAGTTCAATAAGTATTGCTAATCTGACACTAAACAAAAAACTACGGTATTATAAAGGGCTTTAGTCATTTTTACCGGCTGACCATTATCTTTTGCGTCTGCGACCGTTATTCTTGTCTTTACTTCTGTCACTTCTCCTAGGACCGTGATTTTTCTTAGGATATCTCTGGCCGCCGTGAATAATCATATCAACTTCCCCGGCATTTATATTGACTGAAACAACCTGTACTTTGACAACCGTTCCAATGGTGTATCGCCCGGGTCCATTCTTCATATAAAGTTCATGATTGTCCCTGTCAAAGATATAGTAACCGTCCAGGTCCCCCAGTTTTATCAGGCCCTCGACCGTATTTTCAAGCTCCACGAACATTCCAAAACCGGTGACACCCGATACAACGCCGGTGAATATCTCGCCGATATGCTGTTCCATATATGCTGCTTTATACCTGTCTACAAGATCTCTCTCTGCTTTTTCAGCTTTACGTTCCATTTCTGATGATGATTTCGCAATGCTGAACACATGGGCAGCAAGTACATCCTGTTCCCTGCCCGTTACCGATGTCATTTCTCCGCCTATCCCTAATTTTTTCTTGATGAGCCTATGTATCATTAGATCCGGATACCTTCTTATTGGGGATGTGAAATGGCAATAATGCTCTGAAGCAAGTCCGAAATGGCCGCTGTTTACCGTACTATACTCAGCCTTTTTAAGAGACCTCAGTACAACAGTATTCACAAGATGCTCAACCGGACTGCCCTTAACGGATTCAACAAGCCTCTGCAGTTCCGCAGGATGCACGTTGCCGGGGCTTTTCAGACTGTGGCCGATACCTTTTAAAAATGTATTGAGTCCGAACATTTTTTCCTGATCGGGTTTATCATGAACCCTGAATATGAACGGGAACTCGTCCCATGTGAAATTCTCTGCTACAGTCTCATTGCATAGGAGCATAAACTCCTCGATTATTCTATTGGCTTCGGTGATATCATATTTGGTTATTTCTGAAGGAATACCGTCAGGGCCAAGAATAACCTTTGATTCCTTGAAATCAAAATCTATGGACCCTCTTGAGCGACGTTTTTTCCTTAGGATTGCAGCCAACTTACGCATCATCTTAAGCTCCGGCATTATATGCGAATAACGAACAGCCAACGAATCATCTTCTCCGTTCAAGAGTTTAAAAACATTCTTGTAAGTCATGCGTTCATTGCTACGAATTATGCTTTCATTAATGTCAAATTCAATCACACCCCCGTTTTGGTCAACTTCCATCATAACTGAGAATGTAAATTTATCTTCATTAGGATTCAAGCTGCACAGCCCGTTTGAAAGTACTTCGGGCAACATTGGAATTACCCTGTCTACAAGATAAACGCTTGTACCTCTGTCTGCTGCTTCTTTGTCCAGAAGTGAATTTTCCCTTACATAATGACTGACATCCGCAATATGAACCCCCAGTACATAATTACCGTTTGTATTGCGGGTTATGGATATTGCATCATCAAGGTCCTTCGCATCAGCCCCATCAATTGTTATGGTAGTCAGTTCCCGGTAGTCAGAGCGTTTTCTGTCAGCAGGCGCTCTGGATATGGAAATATTTTCAGCCTCTTTGACCACATCGAGTGGATAATCCGTCTCATAACCATACATCCTGGTTATGTATTTGAATAGAGACCTTGGGTCGGAACGCTTGGCAACTACTTCGGTAATCCTGCCCGTAGCAAGATTTCTTTCGGCTGACGGCATCGATACTTCAACTGCTGCGATATCACCTTCCCTGAACTGCTGGGGTTCGTCGGATTCAATTCTTATCCGACCTATTCGCTTATCAAAAGGAACCACTGTCAGCGTTGCCCTGTATATCTCAATAGCACCAAGGACTTCGCTACGTCGCTCATTAAGTATTTGAACCACTTCACCCCTGAGTCTGTTGTCATCTGCCTTTGAAGGTACTGTGCGTACAAGAACATTGTCACCGTGCATGGCACCATTCAATTTATCAGGAGCTATGAAAATATCCTCTCTGTTTTTTCCATCGGGTATGAAGAATGAGAATCTGCGGGCAGTACCCTGTATTGTTCCCTTGTATACGGCCTTGTTTTCAGTAATCGTATACCTGCCGTTTTTAGACACCTTCAGTATGCCCGACTTCTTCATTTCCCCGAGCATGGTTTCAAATTCGGGTCTGTCGCCGTCGGGTACGTCAAGAACAATGCATAGTTCATCAAGTGACATTGGGATATATTTATCGCTGGCTAGAAATGCCGCAATTTTATTTTTTCTTTCTTCCCTGTGTTTCATTTTTTCCTCAATATATAGGAGTTGAACTTATATTTGGTTTCACTTATGAGATTATCTGAATCAAGTACTTCAAATCCGCTGTCTTCTAGATATTGCATGTATTCCCCGTGTTCCCTGAATGAAAAGAACCTGCCGATTCTTTGATTGCTGAACCGTCTCCTGCCCTCGGAATCACCACCGTAATTCCCAATGAATACCAGTCCGTCCTGCTTAACCACTCTTATTATACCCCCTAGAACCCCCGGCAATTCAGCGACAGGCACATGTAGCAGGCAGTTCATAGCATAAATAGCGTCAAATTCCCCTTCCTTGAATTTCAAATCATACAAATCCATAACATGGGCGTCTATGCCTTTTTGCAGACAATATTCGACATGTTTTCTGGATATATCTATAGATGTTACTTCAAATCCATTATCCATGAAAAACCTGCTGTCCTGCCCTGTCCCGCAACCTATTTCAAGGATTTTGCCGCTGCCTGACGACTTAAATGACTTCAGCACTTTGTTCCTAAGCTCAATTTTCCAACCACTCTTCTCTGTAGACTCACGATTATCAGCATAAGCTTCATAATATTTAACAAGCTCTTCCTGGCGCTCGAGTCTCCTGACTTTAAATTCATGGCGGCCGGCGGTAAGGTCTTTACTATATCCTTCCCCGTCGAAATTCCCCGGCATACTCAGCGTTGCACGGCACCCGCAGGGAATGGTTATTGATATGTTAGCGATATCATCTTTTATAGACCAGCTGCTTGAAACCCTGCCGTATGGTGTTTCATGCCAGGCGTTTACAAACTCCAGTCCGCAGTTTAGGTCAGGTTCCATTATGATGTGTCTGAATCCCGGTTCCTCTGCGTCAGGTCTGATACCTGCGAGGTACTTATAAAAAACAGCGGAGACATCGGAAAACATATGATGATTCCTCGACCCCTCTCCATTCCAGCATTCCCATAAGGTAGTTGCTCCCATATTAATCCAGTTCTTAAACGAGGGATATGTATCGTTAAGAATCATTTCAAGGGCTGTTTTCATGAATCCGTATTCACCGAGGGTATTGTAAATGTATTTATTACCAAGGATGCCAGTGTCCTGGTGAAAATTCTTCTCCTTAATCTGGTTACTAAGATGATTCACCAATATATGTGTCTCGTTTTCATCTGCCAGTCCTTGGTAAATCATACAAGCTGTTGAAGTCTGGCAGTCGCCGACAACCCCTGTATTTTCATCATAAAAGCATTCTCTGAATGACTTTTTAATCCCGGCACTCTTATTAAGATATTCCAGTGATTCATCATCCTTCTCCAAAATAGAAGCCATTTTTGAAGCAGTCAGTGCTGTGACATAATAATATGCTGTATCTGTCATTTCCACCGGCGACTTAAATGAAGACATACTGACGGATACAGCCCTGCCTTCAAAAGGCGGGCACCAGTCGCCTATGCCATAGTTCACTATATTGTTTTCAGCCTGGCTGTCTATATATGATAAATGTTTTTTTATTGCATCATAATTTTCAGTGAGAATTGATTTATCCCCGGTCATGACATATATATACCATGGGATCAGTGTTAAAGCACTTGACCAGTCAGGACCATTACCCCAGTTATATCCCCATCCCGTTGACGGGACTACGCATGGGATTGCACCATCCGCCCTCTGGGCATCTCTGATATCTCCGAGCCACTTTCTTAATAAGGGAACCGTGTCAAAGTTATACAGCATTTGTTCAGCAGACAGGGAAACATCACCTGTCCAGGCGTTTTTTTCCCTATGCGGATCGTCAGTCGGTACACTATGCAGGTTTGATAACGTTGCTGCACGAGCCGCTTTGTTAATTCTATTTAAGGTTTCATCAGAGCATTCGAATCCTGCTGCAGTAGTAACATCTGTATTTACCATATGCAGGATTACCTCGGGCTTTTCAATACAACCTGTTATCTCCACATACTGGAATCCATGGTAAACGAACCTTGGCCTCCATGTTTCAAGCCCTCTGCTCTTTTTAATATATCGATCAGTCTGGAAATTGCCGCTTTTAACGAATCCTGAATTCGTTTTCGGATTTATATGTAATCCATCTGTTTCAAGCCGTTCGGAATATTTAATAATTATTTCATCACTCCGCGACCCTGTAACAGTAATCTCAGAGAAACCGGCCATATTCTTTCCGGTATCAAACACCCATGCACCTTCATGTGTTTTCCATGATGACACCGGTTCCCATGACTCTATGATTCTTTCCGGTTCCATCTCCATGGCTTTTAAAATACCGCCAGGCGGTCTGACAGGCTTAACAGAATGCCATTCTTCGTCATTAAAACCAGGTTCGGACCATCCGTTTTTCTCTAAACGAGCGTCATAATATTCGCCGTTTCTTATTCCATTGAAAATTACCGGGCTTTTTTCACATTTCCAGCTCCTGTCCGAAAGTATGACGGAACTGCTGCCATCGAAATACCCAATATGAAGTTCAGCAATGAACTTGGGTATATGCCTCCACGACGTCTCCGGAGTGTTCCATACATCTTTTGTGAAGCAGTTGTACCAGCCTGTCCCTATAAGGACGCCTATGGCATTTTCTTCGCCTTCAATCATATTGGCAACGTCATAGGTGCTGTATAGAAGGGTGTGGTCAAAGGCCGTGTATGGGGTGGGAAGGACGTCATTTTCTACCTTTAGCCCATTTATATAAACGTCATGATAGCCGGGGCTGCATATATATAGCTTGGCAGCTATAGGTTTTTTATTAAGTTTGAAGCTTTTTCTTATATACGGTGCATCGGTTGACTCATCGGTTTTTTTATGGAAACAAGCAGATATCCAGCGGCCCTGCCATGGTTTCTCTAAAAACCCGGTAATGAATTTACTATCTGCCGAAGCATAGCTCCCTGATGAGTCATATGATGTTAAGGACCAAGAGTATTCAGTTAAATAACCAAGGGGTGGACCTTGATACGTTATATGGGTGCTATCCGGAGATTCCACGCATCCGGTATCCCAGATTATCTCATCCTTCTTTGAAACAACAATCCTATATGCTGCCTGATATCCGTCATCCAACTCATACTTCCATGAAAATCGCGGTATTGAATCAACCGCCGGGGGGGTTGTCATGCCACAACATGTAAGGTTATATATTTTATTCATTTATTTACTCCATAGGTGGTGCAGGCATCGTTCCATAAGCAATTTCACTTATTATATGCCTGTAATATGTATAATTCTCCAGCGATACATTGAAGGGCACAGCATGATCCACATGGGGTATGTATCCGCCCTTTTCAATCATTGCGGGAACCTTCGATATGACTTCACCATAAATATGCTTCTTTGTCTTTGCCAGCTCGCGTTTATCGATTCCCCCTAAAAGACCGAAATCCGGATATTGTTCACTGGTTTTAAGCACATCCACTCCGGCTGCAACCTCGCATGGGCTCATAGCATCGGCACCTGCCTCTATCCAGTGCGGTATGAGACCACCTGGATAGCCGTCGCAATCCACCATTACAATATCCGTACCATTGGATTTAGCAAAATCTATGAAACGCCTGTAATGCGGGAACATGAACTCCTTGAAATGATCCGGACCGACCATGGGTGCACCTTTGTACGCCATATCTTCCTCAAGTTCAATTATATCGATCTTTATATGTTTATATGCTTTTTTGAGGACTTCGATGCTAAAATCCGTAATAAATTCAAACATCTCATGCAACAGTACAGGTTCATCATAAAAACCCATGCATAGGTTCTCGAATCCCATCCAGTCCCTGCTTGTCCAGAACAGGAATGGTATGCTGATTATGACAGGTGCCGTTGCTTTGTTAAACACCCGGGCTTTTTGTATAAAATCATCTGAAAATCTACTAGGAGTCTCGTGATTGTATCTTTTTTTGATTTCAAGGAAGTCTTCCCTGCTCTCCACCGGGAACTTAAGCCATGAT
>Ga0233413_10001341_pt1 | contig 10832 bp, 11 predicted proteins | sample Na_anoxic_6_MG_FD_189019 | JGI IMG/M metagenome (GOLD analysis project Ga0233413, IMG submission 189019) | Seawater microbial communities from Saanich Inlet, British Columbia, Canada - Na_anoxic_6_MG | ecosystem: Environmental > Aquatic > Marine > Inlet | place: Canada: British Columbia... | reverse complement strand
TAGCCATCAGCGACCTCCCCCGTCTCTTCAACTAGCACCGTCGTCACTCTTCCTACCATGTCTTGATTCAGTGGATTGCCGACGATTCTGTACCGCTTCAGATAGTTGTCATGCCCACTACTCATCCACACGAATTGGCTATTCCTTAGCGTGATCGTCGGCGTATCGTAGAATCGAAACTCGTATATCACTTGGGCGTCAAGCTCACATCCGTATCGTTGCACCGCCTGAGCTGGTGTTATCGTTATCGTGTCAGCCCATCGAGTAACCGAAGAAGCAACAGCCGTTCCGCTAGGGTTCGTCGCTGTCGGCGTCTTCGTCACTGTCTCAATGCGTATCCTGTCGTTTGCTTGCATTACAGCCCCGGACACAGGCGAAGGAATGCGATGATGTCAAAGTTATCAACCATCCCCGCCTCTTCTGACTTCATCGACAGCCACATATCCGTCTCTTGCCCAGTAGTCGAACGCTGGATAAGGGCCTCCCTATTCCTAAAGTGCCTATTCACGCGCTGATAGATCCACTGATTAACCACTTCTGGTATCGTCGTAGAAGAACGGACGCGTCGAACGAGTAGCTTGTCCTCGTCTGAACTCGTCACAACGATGGCATCCTCATTGCCGAACCGCGCAGTAAACGTCACTGAGCCGCTCGTATTGGTAGCTAGAACGCCTTCAACGCCCGTCGCCCCATACGAACCGCCCAAGGACGTAGAGTTGACGTAAGCAACGAAGTTGTCTGCTGTATCCGAGTCGTCAGAACCGAGCGCGAAATACAACTCATCCTCATCAGCCGTCGCTTTGCATGTATACGTCTTGCCGTTGACGACGATGTAATCATCAGCGACCACACCGCTGAACACGACAGTCGGAACGATCTCCTCGAATGGATTGTTCAAGTATTCGTCTGCCTTGCGCTTGGACGCCTCGAATAGCACCTCCAACAGCGTATCGTGATCCGTGCCATCGACGCGGCAATACGTCTTCAGCACGTCTTTGTATGTCGCCCAGACTAGGTTCGTATACACCGGCCCGTTAGCCATTCTCTACTCCTCAATCTCCACAAAGTCTGCGCCCTGCTTCTCATACTTCCTGCCGTCGCTACCTGAATAGATAACACGATGACCAGAATAGCGAAGAACGCCGGGTTCCTTTTTGACTTCCTCAACTCGGTTTTCAACTTCGTCGATGACCCGATTGGCAAGCCCGTCTGAAATCAGGCGCTCTCCATATTCCTTCTTCACGATAACTTCATCGCCAGGTTCGTACTCATTGCCCTTGATAGTGTTCTCTGCTGTCAGGATCACTTTCATATCACACCCCCAAGCAGAACAGGGCCACCCCTCCGAAGAGGGGCAGCATACCCAAGGAGGCGTTTATGGGTGTCCTGTTCCATTATTCTCCTATTCGATTACGTACGTGATAACAACGTCTACGCCTGTTGCTGTATCAGCATCGCCACCAGTCTTCCCGATTGTGACTGCTGTATTAGCATCGCAATCAGCAAACGAAGCCCCGTCAGCTAGAACAGCCGCACCAGTGCCGCCAGATGTAAGCACCGCCGATCGTGTCAGACTAGCTTGTGCATAAGCCACCAGCTTCACGCTAGACGTTCCCTGAGTGCCAAGAATGTCAACCGTTGTAGTCGTGCCAACTGCGCCGCCGTAAGCGACAGCAACAACCGAGACGATACGATATGCACGTCCAGCGATAGCAGGGAGTAATTCATGCCCTGCGTTGATCTCAGCGACGGTTACGCGATGGCGGTCATTCAACAAGTTGGATTGTGCATAGCTCGTAATCGGAGCTTGCGCGTTAATGAATCCGTCCGTTGCGTTGTCAAGTGTCTCGCCATTCTGGAGTTCGATATCCGCTGTGAGAACTCCGGTACCGGCAGTAGAGAACTGAAGGCCGATAGGGGCTGTGAATGAGTCTATTACCTGAATACGCATACCAGCCGTTAGGTTGCTACTCTCGATTTGGATCGCTTGGCCAAAGTCCGTGTATCCACCTGACTTCAAGTAGACCGTGTAGGTCGGAGATGTCACGTTTTTGCCAATCGGTGCTGAGTTGAAGAACGCAGCAGTAACCAATCCGCCAGTAACGTCAGTCACGCCAGAATCAACGGTCACAGTAGACTGGAAGCCTACAAGTCCATCATGAAGAGTTAGCGTGAATGCACCAGACGCAGACGCTGCGAAGATTCCGCCGTAGAACTGATTCGTTTCAGAGTTTGCGGCCATCGTCATCGTTGCACCAGATCTCGTAGCATACACATGATCGATGTTCCCGATTGCGTAACAGTCAGTGCGGATGCCTTGAAGGTTGCCACGACTCAGATACGCAGCGTCAATAACACTCCCTTGAGTTAAATCTGCATCAATGGAGTAATTGTTAGCCTCAACCGTGCTGGATGTCATGTCGATGTCTAGTGACGTTTCCAGCGCAGTAGATCCAGCGGCGTATGTGATGGTTGCCGTGTCAGATGCAGCTACCGTAGTGAATGCACCAGATGCAGGAGTAACCGCGCCAACAGGACCATCAAGCCCCGTAGCCGTCACAGCATCAAGCGCGATAGCCCCAACGAAGTCAAAGCCACCAGCCGCCGTCCACGTAACAAGATCCGTTGATCCGTTGACATGAGTGATCGTCGTATTGCCAGTCGTTGCCGCAACTGCGATATTCATGTACGTTGCCGCGCTAGGCCCGATCCTCGTTGCTGGGCCTTCTAGGCTAACGAATCCTGCGCTGACATTCCGCACAGATGTACTTCCGTCAGATAGCTGAGTCGCACCGTTGAAGTCGGTGTTGCCAGTCACGCTGAAATCACCAACAACATCCAAGTCAGCAAACGTCACCGTGCCGATAACCGTAACGTCTCCTCCGATATAGAGATCATCGAAGTAGTTCGTCTTAGCCGCACACGTCACTCCCAAGAGGAGGACGATGCCTAGTACAAGTAGTTTCTTCATGTCACCCTCCTAGAGTGGCTGCTTGAACGAAACAGTGACCCGCGCTTTACCAGTCGTTGGCGCTGTGCTCGTATGCGTATAGATTGCCGAGACAATGACATCAGACGTAGGAGTGTAGTCGAGTACATTGACTTCATTCGTCTCGCTGTTTGCCACTGTCGGATTGCCGTCTTCGATGAAGTAGTTCGTGTCAGTAGGAATGCCAACGATAAGCGCATCATTCGCGCCTGCGTTGAATGCCGTCACTGTCCACACCTTACATCCAAGGAACGTAGCGCCTGCTGGGATGGTGCCAATGGCAACCGTCCCCGTCAGACCTGATACGTCGGTATATTCAATCAGCTCAGAAATCGAGCCTACCTGTTCCTGTGACCATGCGCAGGGATCGCCCGGAGAGCGAACGCTCTTAGGTCTTAGTTTATCAACCATGATCCCCCCTATGCCGAAGTGTCGGTTGCCGTAACAGCCTGACCAACTGCGCCATACCCGGCCATAGCACGTTCAAGCACTGCGAAGACATAGTTTCCAGTGTCAACGCTTGCGAATCGTGCGCCGATATGAGTAAAGTCATCGTCTCGATCCATGTCCTGGACGTAGACTTCAAAGTCTGCCATCTGGATAAGATCGACAACAACCAACGTCGCAGCATCGGATTCAGTGATGTCGAATGCACCAGTACCGTTATCTGCCGGTGTTACCTGACGATCCCCGCCACCTGGCTCAGTGCAAGATAGCGTAACAACGCCGGTATCGGCAGAAGCTAGAAGTCCAGGCACGCCATACGTCGCATCGTTGATGCAAGCAGCAAGCGAAGTCCCGCAAGCGGTATCAGTTCCGCTCTGATCGAACTCTCGACTTGCAATCGTCTCAGCCGTTGAAGCGGTAAACGTCAATGCCGTTCCAGCAGTCAATGTGCCTTCACCGTTGAAGTAATACGGCGTGAGGATCAACGTATCATCAGCGGCGACGGTATCGCACGTCACCTGTCCGAGGTTGATCTTGCTACCCTGCGTGAAGGTCACAACAGCGCCGAGGATCTGTTCATCCGATCCGGTTGCGTCAGTCGCCTCGTAGACGCCCATCGTGCAAGACTCGCCATCAGTCTGCCCTCGGACTACTCCGTGGAACTTGCCCTTGGCAAACGTATCCATGCGGAACCATTCACCTGTGATGCTCGTAGCATCGTCCATCGGCTTGATGCCGCAATCTACCTTCACACCTTCTCTAATCATGTGCATATTAGTTCTCCTCTCCCGTTAGGGATTGACTTCTCTCTATGCAACGTCCGTCAGTTCAACAAACGGGCTGACAGTATTCGTTCCATCTCGCAGCGTAAGCGGTGCAGTGATCCACGGCTTGCCATCGTCATAGTAGCTAACCTTCAACGTCTCCTGGTCTTTCAGGAAGTTGAGGATGCCATTGTCGCTCTTCATCATTGCGCCCATTCCAGGCTTTCGCATGTAGTAGTCGAGGTTGACTAGTCGCAAGTCGCCCTGAGTACCCATCGAAGGACTGATCTCGTTGAAGAAGATCGGAATGCCCATCAACGTAGCTTGCGGCAATGGATCGTTAGCGTTTCGTGTCCAAATCAACTGGCCTGCGCCGTCTGTCAGTGAGCCAAGCTGAGGAATCATCGATACTCGCTGGCACAGCCATACAAAGCGTCCTCCACCGTTGGACATCACACGAGCAACCATGTTCAATAGGTCGATGTAGTTGACCTGATTTGCCACACTTCGAGCTACTGAGATCATAGCAGGGCTGGAAGCGAATCCCTTGAACTCGCCTGCGCCTGTTCCCGTCTGAATCTTATCATCTCGATAGGAGAGGATTGCGCCATTAACCAACGGCTGCATCATCGATCCCATCTGAGGCGTATTCACACTAGCCTCTTCCGATACCGTCCAGTATGCGCCAGTCTTCTCAGGCTTAAAGTTCACCGTCATGATCGTAGGCGTATCCGTCTGCGTTAGATTGGCAAGCTCCTTAGCCGAATAGACAGCAACACCGCCGAAGATGCCCTTAGCACCAGACTGATCGAATGCGTTGAACGAGAATTCAGCATTCGGTGGATCTGTCGCCGGAAGGTTGCGAATCAAGCTAGATAGCCATTGCTGATCTGGCGGAATCTGTAGAAGCTGATCGGAGAACTGCGGGCGCATCCAATAGCCACCACCAACACCTGTCAGCGTGCTAAGTGCGCGTCGCTCAACCTCGCCCTTGTGCATCTTGGCGAGTCGTTCAGGCGTACCCATGCCAGAAGCGGCGGCACGAACTTCAGCTATCATATCGTCAAGGGCTTCAGGCTCGTTGCCATATCCGTAGTCGTCTTCGCGTGTCTCGGTAGCAACCGCACCAGGGGCGCGAAGCTCTTGAAGGCCGGATACCAGAGCGTCTACGTTGGTTTCAATCTTCTTCGTCCGCTCTTCCATCTCTTCGTAATGAGCCTTGTAGTCGCCAGTCTCTTCCTGCACTCTGCGCTCTACTTCCTCTTTCACCGTCTCAGGGATCTGTTCAAGCGCACCAGACATCCCCTTCACCGTCTCATTGAGCGTGTCAAGAGATCGTTGCTCTTCACTCACGTTGGTGTCTTTATCTGCCATGTCAATCACTCCTCAATTGTTTGTCGATAACGCTTTGGAGATAGATCACCGAGTCATGCAGCTTCCGGGTGTCTAATGACGGGCCTTCTGCTTTCACGAGTGCTGATGCTGTCTCAATCTCTTCTCCGTTAAGAGTTGGAATCGCGTACGTTTCCAGAGTCTCGCGGAGCTTCCTCACTTCCTCAATAAATCGGTCTTCGTTGCCTGTCTTCAGCGCAATGTTCAATTCTCGCACTGTCTGCGCGGCCATTCGCACCTGCTCAACGCCTGCCTCTGGATTAGATCCGAAGTTGGACGTGATGACCGCTATCTCAAATAGGTTCACTTCTTGCTTGTGCTCAAATCCATCATCGTCTCTGCGTGCCCGGATAGTCTTAAATCCGTGGCTCATATCGCTGTAGTACCCTGTGGAAGGATCGCCCACATGCGGCAAGCCTGCGTAGATCTCAGCGCCGATGGCAGACTTCAGATTAGGTCGCCCCTCACGGATAAGAAGTCCTGTCTCATCCTCGATAACACCCCTCATCATGCCGCCCGGATTGCGCCAGTCATGATTCTTCGTCATAGGGAACGATCCACCGCGATTCTCAATCGTCCTAGTGAATGACCCTCTGTCAAAGAATGACTTATAGCTGTCCATGACATCGAACACAGAGGCATGAGCGACGAAGACGCCCTTAGTATCTATGTCGCGTATCTCAAGCGGATACGCCCTTACTTCAGTAAACATTCAATCACCGCCCTCTCTGTATTCGCCATAGTTCCCCCTATGCCGGTTCTACAAATCCGTCGTCACTTAATGGACTCCACCGACAATGCCAATGCATTACTCCATCCGTAGCTGTTCCCGCGTTGTTAAGCCTGATATAAGTGTCAGTCCCGCGCTTCGCAACAACAGTAAATCCAGAGAATAGCGTTGAAATCCAATCGATAAGTGAGGCAGACGCAGAACTCTTGTAAACAATTGCCGCCCCAACCGCCGCTGCTTTTCCGATAAATGAATCCAGCGGAGCGGAGGATATATCAACCGCTGTTGTTATGTCTGTCGCCGCCCCGTCGAATAATTCAAGCTTACAATTACCAACATCTGCGTTCAGCGCCGTAGAAACATGACTAAAGACATAATCGATTTGGACTGTTCCAGTAATTTTGAAGAGGTTTTTGCTGCTACCAGTTGCGTTGAATGTAATTTCCTTAAACTGTTCGTCGGCGTAAGAGAAATCAGACCATATATTGGCGCTGTCAATGTCTTTCCATTTGCCGTCACCAGCACCGGACGAACAGTTAATCACAGACATCTTAGAAATCTCGTCCAGGTAGTAGCCTGACTCTGTATGGCCTGCCGATGTACAGTTTACTAGCTTGCCGCCAGTAAGAGCAGTCCCATCGACGTAGAATCCGTAGCTTGCTGCAGAGCCATTCGTGCTGCATCCATCAAGGATGGTTGCACTCGCGCCAACGTCATACGCCTTCGCGGTAGCCTTGATGCCTGAGACTTTGCATCGCCTCAGAATGTTCAGCGTTGTGTCGATGTCGAAGCCACACGTAGAGGCTGCACCACGGACACGAATGTCTTCAAGGATGTTGCCGCCTTGCGTTGTAATCGCTACACCAATCTGATCTGCCGCAGGAGTGATGTCAAGCTGGCCTCTGACTAGGCAGTTGCCGCCTGAAATCGTCAGGCATGTGCCAGTACCGTCTAAGATGGTCCCAATCTCACACCATAGCTCCTGCGAGGCATAGCTCATCACTACGTCTTCTACGTAAGTTCCAGCCTTGATTGTTACCGCGCCACCAATTCCGGCTACTACCTGAGCAGCGGCGATGGTCTTCTTCGGCGTGGATGGCGTCAATCCGCTTGCCGTGTCATCAGCCGCTCCTGCGTCAGCATACGCGAGTGTTCCGGCAAACTGAGGGACGTTGAGTGTCGATCCGCCGTTCAGTGTAAAGTTGACGATCTGCTTGAGATATGCCATGCCAGTATCCGCGTCCGTTACCGCCCCCGCTGCCGCCGCATCGTTGAGCGCACCCAGCACAGAAGCAAGGGACGCGCTATCCGTCCCGCGCATCGCAGTCGTTGGGATCAACTGAATAGCCGTCACGAGTTGCTTGATGTACGCCATCGCTGTATCTGAATCCGTCACCGCACCAGCCGCTGCCGCGTCATCTAGTGCCCCACCTACAGCCGCGAGGAAGGCGTTATCAGTCCCGCGCATCGCTTCAGTGGGAACAGCAGCAATAGCATTCGCAATCGCTTCAAGTGAATCAGTCGTCGAACTGTAGTCCGATACGTCGCCACCGATAGCCAACATCTCAGCGAGCACGCTCAGATCGGTCACCTGTGCCAGCGTGCCGTCTGCGTCCTGCATCAGATATTGTAGCCGTGCCTTGCGTGATCCTTGATAGCCCATAGTACCCCCTACGCCATCAGGTGAGCATATACTCTCACCGTTGAGCCGTCAGGCGTTGCAGCCGACGTGCAGCGGATGATGTAATACATGGCCCCCTCGTCTGTCGTTGCTTCCTCGTAACTGCCAGCCGTTGCCGTCTCAGACGTACCGATAAGGAACACGCCTGGATCGCCTACCTTGCCAGCAGTAGATGTTACGGGTGACGGGCTGCCGTAGATTGTTACCGTAACATCCTTGTCAGACGGATTATGCACAACATACGTCATATATCGCTTGCCCATCGTCGGGAACGTCATCGCGTGGTTGTCTGTGTCATCAGCTAGATATGATCCAGTCACAAGGGCAGGCTGTAGCTCAGTTCGTGGCCCGATAGATCCTGGATTCGTTATAGTTCTTACAATTACTGTGTCGGCCATCTATCTCACCTGTCCCTTCATCTTTTATCACGATACATCTCAACACAACGGCAGTTTATGTCGTCTGTGCCATCGCCGGGGAACATCGCCCCGTTCTGATATGAGTCGTCAAATCGAATCCATCCCTGCCCAGTGTTAGACACGTGAGCCGGTCGCACACGGTCATCTCCAGCGTCAAGCCATGCCTTCTCTTGCGCTACACCACTCTGTCGTGCTGACTCGTGCATTCCGTAACCGGATGCAGCGTGAACCTCAGTGCGGGCAATCATCATCGAGCGGTATGTTCCTGTGCCATCTTCCCATATATCAAACTGCTCTCGGATGCTCTTGGCGATCTTCACCATGCTCTCGCCGTCAGAGATCCCGCTATCGACTACACGTTTAATAGCGTCTTTCGTCGTGTTCTGGATAAGCGTTACTTCCTCAGCCACCCTCGTAGTCACATAGGACTTCACTTCATCGGCCCACGGGTCAAAGTCTCTACGCTCTAGATTCTGAATAGAGCGTTTAGTCAATGCGTCGTACGTGGCCTGTCCGAAGTCGTCTATGATCCCACGATAAGAGGCTGTAAGCAGCCTTGTCCATTCTTCATCATACGAGTCGATGGTTGACGCTACTGCCGCAGCTCCATTACGCACCGCCTTAGCAGTAGCGTCTCCCTGCTTGTCAAATAGCTTTGATACCCTAGACTCTACATTGCGCTCCCAGCCTAATCGCTTTCTATCAGTTGCTCTATAGTGGAGGTTCAATGCGGCATCTCTGAACTCGATAGTGCGGACACTGCGCCCTTCATCAACTGGCTCATCTCTAGTCGTACCAACTGGCAGCAACTGGACGGGTAGATAGCCTTCATCTACACAAGCATCTTCATCGAATCCAAGGTTCAATCGTTCGTTGATGTCCTTGGGCGCGAATCCCATGTCGAAGTAGAGCTTGCCCTCTTCGGCGTTCTCTTTCCGTGCCTCAATCATAGGCACTGTCTGCGACATGTCATACTCGAAGTAGACGCCATCGAAGTGCGGCGCTAGTTGCGTGTTAAGGATGCCCTCGAACATATCCTTCTCAGGGAGCAACGTATTCTCCCACGTTGCCCTCAACGACTGGCGCATGTTCTCATACTTCGCAGGGACTAGCCCGATTGCCTCAGCGTATACGCCAAAGCCAACGCATATCTCCTGGTTCGTTAGATTGGAGCCGCCCATGAAGTCCATCTCTGATGGAGTAGGCGTAGCAGGAACGTAGCCGCGCCCGTCTTCAATGACGAGCGTCTTGCGTGCATTCGCTGGCCCTTCCTTAAACACCTTCAGTTGGTCCTGTAATCGCTTGTATTGCTGGTCAGTCATCTTGGCCGTACTCAACACGCCACTAGGCCACATACCGTTCTTCATCGAGTGATACTGGAAGTCTGTAATAGCGTTGCCTGTGTCAACTAGCTTGGCATTAGCCCTCAATACAGGTTGCCCAAACAGATCGTCTGACGGACTGTAGTTCTTGAAGTGGACTATCTCTTCTTGCTCAAACGGCACTGGTGTCTCGCCTGGTAGAGTGTAAAAGTAGACCAGCTTATTCTTGTACGCCTTGATACTCACGCGGTCAGATCTCAGAGGATCTAGCCTCACGCTATCGCCTACTTTGTTGATGTACCAGTAGGCATCGCCGGCCATGCACAGGAACAGCTCAACGCGGAACTCTAGTTCGTCCATTGGGATATATGGATTAGGATTGGCGATCATCTTAGCTGCTGGATGTGTATCCGCTACAGGGTCGCCCGTAGACATATCCTTAGCCACCAAAGGCATCGCCCTGAACGCATTACCCCTGAACTTAGTGAGCTGATAGACGAGGAAGTGAGATTCGTAGCCCTCTAGCACGGCTTTCTGCGTATTCCAGTCCGTCCACTGCTCAGTGCCATACTGCAACGACTGAACTGTTTGGATTGACTTCGCTCTCATTTCAGGGTCTAGAAAGTGAGCAAGGGCCAGCCTCGGCCCATCCTTTGCCCAGTCTAGGACCGCATTTCTAACGCGTCCCATGCACTCCCCTCGTACGAACTCAGTCCGGTTGTGAGTACGTTATAGAGATACTAACACGATGGAGAGGTAAATACAAGTATGGAAACTATATAGATTCACTAAGACTACAAAGAGAAACCCGCCAGCGTTAGCCAGCGGATTCTCTGGATGTTCCTTATTGGTTTTAATCTCTAGGCAGCCAACGACCCCGACAACGACCCCGACCCCGACCCCGACAACGACCCCGACCCCGACAACGACCACGACCGCGACCACGACAACGACCCCGACCACGACCGCGACAACGACCGCGACCTCAGATATTTACTCCTGCGAGATTTCATTATCGGCCGCGACAGAACGACTCAATAGACGCAACTTGCACATAAAGCTCGTCAACGTGCATACGCTGCACATCA
>Ga0233413_10001340_pt1 | contig 10835 bp, 9 predicted proteins | sample Na_anoxic_6_MG_FD_189019 | JGI IMG/M metagenome (GOLD analysis project Ga0233413, IMG submission 189019) | Seawater microbial communities from Saanich Inlet, British Columbia, Canada - Na_anoxic_6_MG | ecosystem: Environmental > Aquatic > Marine > Inlet | place: Canada: British Columbia... | reverse complement strand
TTCGCTACCTGCCAAAGCGTACCCTCGTTGATTGAGCTTAGTGCAAACAGATTTGCCTCGGCCACTGTCTCACTATTGAGGTTTACGCGTACTGTGCCTAGTCGTGTTGTGTGGTCGACAGGTGCGATGATTTGTGGCGGTAAATCCAGTTTCGCCTCAATTTGCGCATAGCTGCCGCGTGGGATCGTGATATACAGATCCTGTTCGAGCCCGATTCCGGTAGTCTCGGTATCACCTTTCCAGACGCGAGCCTCGGTCACCGAATCGCCTGCTGTGTACAGCAGGCGGGTCTCGTAAAAACGGAACCCATAGTTCAATAATGCTTGCGAATCCTTGGCCCGGGCTGAAGGACTTTTTGTGCCGAGTACGACACTGATCAGGCGCATATCATCACGTTTTGCCGATGACACCAGGCAGTAGCCGGCGGCATCTGTCATGCCTGTTTTCAATCCATCGACACTTGGGTCACGCCAGAGCAGGGCATTACGATTCTTTTGTGTGATTTTGTTGTAGGTAAATTCTTTTTGAGAATACCAATTGTAGTACTCGGGAAACTCCTCAATCAGCTGAGCTGCAAGCCGTGCAATATCATTTGCCGATGTGTAGTGATCATTGGCAGGCAGGCCGGTTGAATTCTGGTACTGAGTATTGAGCATACCAAGCTCAGCCGCGTACTGATTCATTAATTGGGCGAAGACTGCTTCATTTCCAGCGACGTATTCAGCCAATGCAACGCTGGCATCGTTGCCAGATTGCACGATCATGCCTTGCAGCAGATCTTCGACTGTGACGCGAGTGCCTACCTCAATGAACATGCGTGAACCGGACGTACGCCAGGCTTTTTCACTGATCATGACCTGATCATCAAGAGAAATTTGCTCGGACTTCAGCGTACGAAATACGGCATAAGCGGTCATCAATTTTGTGATGCTGGCCGGGTCCATGCGTTCATTCTCATTACTGGATGCAAGGATATGGCCGCTGTTGTGATCGAGCAGGACATAACCGCGTGCACCTATCTCTGGCCCCGAAGGTACCGGGACCTGGGCTTGTGCCAGCCCAATGAACCACAAAATACAAACACTCATTAGCGCCGTGCTGTGGAGTCTAGTCATTTCAAATACCTGATGGAAAAAGTAAAAATGTGCAGCAATGATATAACGGTTGCTTGGCAATAGGCATCAAGTGCCTGGCGCGCCTGGTGCTTCAGTAACAAGGTGAGTGTCGACAATACCAAGCGTGGCAACCCTTTCGACTAACTGATCGTATTCGGTGACATTGGTGATTGGTCCGAGGCGTACGCGAAAGATTGGCGGTACCCTGACCGCATCCGAGCGAATCATGGCATTTGGAAAATCACTGCCGTGTAGTTGATCGACCAGTTGTTGTGCGTTGGCACGGTCGCCGAACGCGCCAACCTGAAGAAATAGGTTGATGTCAGCCGTTGCCTTGTCTTGTGCTTCCTGCGCTGTAGCGATGGTGTTTGTGATATCGATATCTCGCTGTGCCGATTGGTTCGTTATCGCTTCGATTTCGACAAGCGCGGTGCCGGCCGAGACAATATCGAGTTGAGTTGCCGCTGCAAAAGACAGGTCAATAATACGGTTATCAACAAATGGGCCACGATCATTGACTGTCACAATGACGCTGCGACCATTTTTCAGGTTACGGACACGAACCTGAGTCGGCAATGGCAGTGTTTTATGTGCGGCTGTCATTGCGTGCATATCGTAGATGACGCCACTGGATGTCTGTCTGCCGTGAAATTTCTTTCCATACCAGGAAGCAACGCCGCGTTCCTTAAACCCGTTGCTGCTGTCCATGACGTAATAGCGCTGGCCAAATACTTCATAGAACGGCGGATTTCCGCGTGAGCTTTTTTTCTTTGTTTGCCCTGAATTACTTTGTGGCGGCGCACTGGCTGTATCGTCCCACCTGACTGCTTGTTTGCAGCCACCGAGCACGAACCAGGAGCCAATTAATACGGCTATAGGCAGAAGTTTGCACAGTAGGTATACCGGGCTGTTGATTCGGTCTCTCATGCGGTCGCGTAGGTCAGGTCGATGGTTGCTCAGTTGTCGGTACGATTAGCTGCAATACCAAGCGTGGCATGTGCTTGCGACAATGCATCGGATAATTGAAACACGGCCAGCGCATACATTGCGCTGCGATTGTAGCGGGTGATGACATAAAAATTATGAAATCCAACCCAGTATTCCATGCCGGCTTCTCCCTCCAGGCTTATAAGTTGTGCGGGCTCCGCAGACTCAAGTTCAGTTTTGAACCTGATGCCGCGATTTGTCAGGGATCCGACTGTTTCAGTCATTTTCAGTGAGTTATTGCCAGTCGGTACGGGGAAGCTTTTGTCTGAGCTGCCTTGCACGGCAACCGGCGTACCGGCATGCCAACCATTTTCGATAAAGTAGTTGGCGACACTCATCAGGATATCATCCCAGTTGCTGAGTAAATCGCGCCGCCCATCGCCATCACCGTCGACGGCATAGGCTCGGTAGCTGCTCGGAATGAACTGTGGCGGACCCATTGCCCCGGCATATGATCCGAGGAGCTCGGTCAGTTCCAGTTGTTCTTCACGGGCAAGTAAAAAGAGCTCTTTGAGCTGACCACGAAAGAATTTTGCACGAGGTGGGTAGTCAAAGCCGAGTGTGGCCAGAGCATCAATGACCCGGTAGCTGCCGGTCAGGCGTCCGTAAAAGGTTTCAACGCCAATAATTGCGGCAATAATTTCAGCCGGTACACCGGTCTGTGTGGAAATTCGGGTGAGTTGGTCGGCATGTTCCTGCATGAATTTAATGCCGGCATTGATTCTTTTTGGGGTAATAAAGATCTTGCGATACTCATGCCAGGGGCGGGTTCGCTCTGCGGGTCGGCTGATTGCATCAAGAATTTTTTGTTTGGTTTCCGATTGCGTCAGGATCAACTGTACATAGTCCCTGTCAAAGTCGTGCTTCACCGCAAGTTCATCGATGAAGCCCTTGATATCGTCACGTTCCGCATCAAGTGCAAATGACATACGTGGTATGAGGCTAACAATGGTGATGGCAGCCAGTGTGGCGGCGAGAAGATAGCGATTTGGTTGGGTCGGTTGGTTCCGTGTCATCTTGCCAGTAGTTTCCGATGCGTTTGAATAGACATCAGAATACCGAAACCGGCCAGCAGGGTCACCATTGATGTGCCTCCGGCGCTGATGAGTGGCAGTGGTACGCCGACAACCGGTAAAAGGCCGGTGACCATAGATGTATTGACGAAAACATAAAAGAAAAAGGTCAGGCTGATGCTGCCGGCCAGCAATCGCGAGAAGGTATCTTGCGCCATCGATGCGATGAACAGGCCGCGACCGACGATGAAGAGATAGGCGAACAATATGACGAGCGCTCCCATCAGGCCGAATTCTTCACCAATGACTGCAAAGATGAAATCAGTCGAGCGCTCGGGCAGAAATTCGAGTTGGCCCTGGCTGCCGTTCAGCCACCCTTTGCCGAACAGTCCGCCGGAGCCGATGGCGATCTTGGATTGAATGATGTGGTAGCCGGCACCGAGTGGATCATTGTCAGGATTCAGCAGCGTCAACACGCGACTCTTCTGGTAGTCGTGCATGACGAAATACCACAACAGCGGCATTGAAATCAGGGCAGTTGCAATTGCGCCGATGATATAACGTGCGCCAATACCGGCGAGAAATATGACGGTGGCGCCCGACAGTACAATCAGGATGGCAGTGCCGAGGTCCGGTTGTATGGCTATCAGCCCGACCGGTACGAATGTAATCACGAGACTGGCGGCAATCAGGCCAAATGATGGTGGCAGGGCCCGATTGTGTAGTAACCAGGCCAGCATCATCGGCAGACCGAGCTTCATGATTTCTGATGGCTGAAATCGGACGCCAAGATTCAGCCAGCGCTGTGCGCCCTTACCGACGTCGCCGGTCAAAAACACCAGCACCAGCAGAAATAGTCCCGTACCGAAAACCCATGGTGCCGCCCGACGTAACCAGCCTGGACTAACTTGTGCCATGACCAGCATCGCGGTGAGTGCGACACCGATTCGTGCCAGTTGACTGACGAGCAGGCCGGCGTCTTGCCCTACAGCGCTATAAAGGGCTGCAAGCCCGACAGCTAGTATGCAGATTATGCCGGTCAGCAATACGCCGTCGAGATGCAGACTGCGTAACATGAAGGCCATTGCACTTAGTGGTTGATGACGTCTGTCAGCCAGGAGTGTTGTCACAGCAAATCTCGCAAATATTTATCCATAACCGCTCTGGCGATTGGCGCTGCTTTACCGCTACCGCTCTCACCGTTTTCGATAATGACCGCGACGGCAATTTGTGGGTCTTCAAGCGGCGCAAATGCAATGAAAAGAGCATGATCACGCATTCGTTCTTCGAGTTCTTCGGCTTCGTATTCCTGATCTTGCGCAACGCTAAAGACCTGTGCCGTACCACTTTTACCGGCCATGGTGAACGGTGCGTCAATACCAACTGCGCGGGCTGTGCCCTTTGCGCCCTGCATAACGGCATTCATTGCACTGATGATTCGTTCCCATTGCTCATCATTGATGATGCCGACTGAGTCCAGCTCAGCAGGTTCCTTGAAGCTGACAGCATTACTGGCCGGGTCGCTGAAGCCACGCAGTAGCGTTGGACGGAAGCGCTGACCGCGGTTCGCAATTGTTGCCGCGGCATGTGCCAATTGCAGTGGTGTTGCAAGTACATAGCCCTGACCAATACCGGTAATAACGGTTTCGCCGGGAAACCAGACCTTGTCACCCGGATTAGAAAAGTTGCGCCGCTTCCAGTCACGGCCCGGTATGAGCCCGCTTTTCTCGCCGGCAACATCGATACCGGTTGCGCTGCCTAGCCCGAAGCGCTTCAGAAATGATTCCATGCGGTCAATGCCGAGCTCGCGTGCGAGTTGATAGAAATAAACATCGCAGGACTGTTCAATCGACTGGTGCATATTGATCCAGCCATGACCACCAGGCTTCCAGTCACGATAGCGGTGAGTACTGCCTGGCAATGAATAGTAACCGCCGCAGTACAAAGGTTGTTCAGGATCTACCGTGCCGTAGTGCAGGGCGGCCAGGGCAAGTATCGGTTTGATTGTTGATCCGGGTGGGTAAGCACCTTGCAGGGCGCGATTGAATAGCGGCAGGTCCGGATTTTCCTGCAGCGCCCGGTATTGCTTGCTACTCATGCCGATACTGATTGCGTTAGGGTCAAATGATGGTGCGCTGAAAAAGACGAGAACTTCGCCGTTCTTTGGGTCGATTGCAACGACTGCGCCGCGGCGGCCAGCAAGCGCTTCGTGTGCAATTAGTTGCGATTCGATATCGAGTGTCAGAATCAGGTCCTTGCCAGGCTGCGAAGATTCGGCATTGAGACCCTGCATGATGCGCCCGCGTGCGTTGACCAGAACCTCCTCATGCCCAACGTTGCCATGCAATTCCGATTCGTAGCGTCGCTCCAGCGATATCTTGCCGATAAGTGAGGTGCCGGCATAGTCACTTTTGACGATACGTTGCATATCTGTTGCGTTGATGCCGCCGACATAGCCCAGTGCATGTGCAACGGCCATTCCATATGGATAGTTCCGCGTCAGTCGGGCACGAATATCAACGCCGGGAAAGCGTGGTCGCTCGAGGGCAAATTTTGCAACTTCAATATCAGTCAAGCGACGGTGAATTGGAATTGAGTCAAATCTCCGGTGCTGGCGAATCAGCGCCTGCAGTGATTCGATGTCTTGGCTATCGATCAGTCCGAACCGCGCGAGGCGGTCCAGCGTGTCATCCATGTCCGGTACTTGCTCCGGTGTTAGTTCGAGCTGATAACTGGGCAGATTCTCGGCCAGTACCGTGCCGTTGCGGTCGTATATCAGTCCGCGTGTAGGCGGCAACGGCTGTACACGAATCCTGTTGCCCTGAGACTGTGCCGAGAAGTGCTCATACTCAATAATTTGCAGCTGTCCGAGTCGGGTCAGCACCACCGCGCTCAGGCCGACAATGAGAATTGAAGCGGCGATGACACGACGCAGAAACAATTGTTGCTCAGCCCAGTGATCCTTTAGTTTGTCTCCCGTCGCCATGAGTACGTGTTACCGGGGCACGTAGAAGGTCGAGCTGCGGTTTTCGATGCGTTCACGAATGCGATCCATGATTGCCATGACCGGTGGCCATAAGATTCCTCCAACCAGGACTTGAGTCCAGCGGGCAAACCCTGCTGGTGGGTTGCCGGCGACACCGTCTATCCAGAACAGAATGAATGCATTGATGCTAAGCAGTGCAAACACCGTCATGGTTAATTGCCACAGCGGGAAGATCCGGATCTGTAGATGAAACCGCAGCGTCAGATAACTGATAACGCTCAATGCAAGTGCGTTCTGACCCAGCAATTCACCCTGCATGACATCGAGTAGCAGGCCGATGATCCAGGCACTGCCGACACCGAATACTCGTGGCCACATCATGACCCAGTAAATTATGGCGATCGCGGCCCAGGGTGGTCGAAACGGCGTCATGAAGCCGGGTAGAGGCAGGCTGACGAGGGCGATGGCACCAATCAATACCAGCCAAACGGGCCAGTGAGGTGCGCTGTGGCGGCTCATGGTTGCTCCCCGGAGGCTTCGTCGGGCAGGCTGGCGGCCGGACTATCCTGATCATCAGCCGCTGCACGTTGTGCAGCGTCGGGATCAGGCCAAATCAACAGGACTTCACGAATTCGGTTTAATGAGGCTGCTGGTTGGGCGCTTACGATCAGGAATGGTTCGCCGCGATCGCCTGATATTTTGTTGATGATGCCGACCGGATAGCCGGGTGGGAATGTGCCGCCGAGTCCGGATGTCACCAGAATATCGCCGTCGACAACATCGGCATTACGCGGCAGAAAAGGCAGCGTCAATCGTTCCAGGTCACCGCTACCCATCGCAATCGTGCGCAATCGGCTACGCACAATTTCGACCGGTAAGGCATGATCGATGTCGGTGATCAGCAATGCTTCGGCAGAGAAGAACTGGTCACGAACCACCTGACCGATAATGCCGTCGGCATCGATCAGTGCCTGGCCAACATAGGCCCCGTCGTTGCTGCCCTTGTTAATTGTAATTCGATGCCGGAATGGGTTCATATCGACCGACATAATTTCGCCGATCAGCACGCGCCCGCTGACTTTGGCCGTTGAGTCGAGCAGGGCTCTGAGCCTTGCATTTTCTGCTTCCAGCGCAACGTAGCGTTGCAGGCGGGCACTCTGGATCAGGTTCTGTTCCGTCAGGCGACGATTTTCTTCCGTTAGTTCATCGCGTGTTGCGGCACTGTCGCCGATCCAGTGGCCCAGTGAAAAGGGTGCATCAATAATCAGACGAATAGGGTGCACTGCGGCGGACAGGATTTGTCGCATGCTTTTCAGGTGTTCGTTATTGTGATCGAGCACCATCACGGCGATGGACAGGATGCACAATACGACTAGCCGCAGGCCATAGCCCGTATTGCGAAATGCGCGTTGGTCGCTGTCGGGTGTGCTGAGCTCCATGCCGTGGCGTTGTCATGTTCCACTCGGTAGTAAGAAACCGAGTTTGCGGGTTGGGAACTGGCAGACGATTGAAAAGGTCTGCCAGAAGCGGTTAATCCAGCCCGAATACACCGGGGCCTTGTTCGTCTATCAATTCGATGACGCGCCCACCACCGCGGGCTACGCAGGTCAGCGGATCATCGGCGACAACGACCGGCAAGCCGGTTTCTTCCATCAGCAATTTATCGAGGTCTCTCAGTAGTGCGCCACCACCGGTTAAAACGATGCCGCGCTCAGCGACGTCGGCGCCGAGTTCTGGAGGCGTTTGTTCCAGAGCGCCCTTGACGGCGCCCACAATACCTTGCAGCGGTTCCTGCAATGCTTCGAGAATCTCGTTGCTGTTCAGGCTGAAACTGCGCGGCACACCTTCGGACAGGTTACGACCCTTGACAGATAGCTCACGTACTTCTTCGCCCGGGTAGGCTGAGCCGATCTCATGTTTGATGCGCTCAGCCGTGGCTTCGCCGATCAGGATGCCGTAATTGCGCCTTACGTAGTTGATAATTGCTTCATCGAACCGATCGCCGCCAATGCGAACTGATGCCGCATAGACAATACCGTTCAGCGAAATAACGGCGACTTCGGAAGTGCCGCCACCGACATCGAGCACCATTGAGCCACGGGCCTCGTGTACCGGCATACCGGCGCCGATTGCGGCGGCCATGGGTTCGTCGATCAGAAATACCTTGCGTGCGCCGGCGCCTTCGGCAGACTCGCGGATCGCCCGACGTTCGACCTGGGTCGAGCCGTACGGAACACAAACGAGTACGCGCGGGCTCGGGCGAAAATAGCGGTTCGGGTGAGTCTTATGAATAAAATGCTGGAGCATCTTCTCCGTGACCGTGAAGTCGGCAATAACGCCGTCCTTGAGCGGTCTGATGGCCGTGATGTTTCCGGGTGTACGGCCCAGCATGTTTTTCGCCTCAGCGCCAACTGCTGCAACGGTTTTGCCGCCCCGCCCCGGCTCCTCCCGAATCGCCACAACAGATGGTTCATCGAGCACGATACCGTGACCGGATAAGTAGATAAGTGTATTGGCTGTTCCCAGATCGATCGACAGATCGTTGGAGAAGTAACCAAGAAGCCCTTTAAGCATTAATAATGATCCGTGAGCAAGAACCCGTAAAACGCGGGCTACTCTAGCAATCAGTGGGATTTTGGGCAACTGCAGATTATCATTGTCATCCCCGGCTTCCCGCCCAGATGGAAATTATCTCATGGCATTGTCGAAACGTGATGTTGAACACATTGCGCATCTTGCGCGATTGGAAGTCAGTGATGACGAGATCGCTGACTACGTTGATAAGCTCTCGAGCATCATCGATCTTGTTGCAAAGCTCAGTGAGCTTGATACATCAAATGTGTTACCAATGGCGCACCCGCTGGATATGAGTCAGCGTCTGCGACCTGATGAGGTCACGGAAACAAACCAGCGTGACTTGTACCAGCGTAATGCACAAGCCGTTGGCCACGGGTTTTATCGTGTCCCCAAAGTGATTGAATAAGGGTCGCTGAATAAGAGCCGTCAAGAATTCTTTATTAAAAAATATCCTGCTGACTGAAAATCAAAATCACCATGCAACGACAGACAATCATAGAAATTTCCGCAGCTCTGCGAGATGGTTCCGTTACCAGTCGCCAGTTGACCGAGAGTGCACTGGCCCGCATCGATGCGGGTGACGGGGCGCTGAACTCTTTTATTACTGTAACGCAAGATACGGCCCTGGCTGCGGCTGATGCCGCTGATGCTATGCTCACAGCGGGCCACGGCGGGCCGCTGACGGGTGTGCCCATTGCGCATAAGGATATTTTCTGCACGCGAGACATCCTGACAACCTGTGGCTCGAAAATGCTCGGAAATTTTGTCTCACCTTATGATGCAACCGTTGTTGAGAATCTGGCTGCAGCGGGTGTTGTCGTTGTCGGCAAGACAAACATGGATGAATTTGCAATGGGCTCGTCCAATGAAACGAGTTTTTTCGGGCCGGTGGCCAATCCGTGGGATACAACACGCTCGCCGGGCGGTTCTTCAGGCGGCTCGGCTGCGGCTGTTGCGGCCGGGTTTGTGCCCGCGGCAACCGGTACCGATACCGGTGGTTCGATCCGTCAACCTGCGGCATTAACGGGTGTTACCGGCTTCAAGCCCACCTACGGTCGGGTCTCGCGTTACGGCATGATTGCCTTTGCCTCGAGCCTGGATCAGGCGGGTGTGCTGACTTTAACGGCTGAGGATGCAGCATTGCTGATGCAGGCAATGGCCGGCTTCGATCCGAAAGACTCGACTTCGGCAGATAGCCCGGTCCCGGACTATACGGCGACACTTGGCGCATCGCTCCAGGGCAAGCGTATTGGTATGCCGAAGGAATTTTTTGACGCTGGTCTTGAAGCCGAGTCTGCTGCTTGTATTCGCACCGCAATCGAGGTTTTCGAAGCACTCGGAGCCACGGTTGAAGAAGTATCACTGCCAACAATTGGTGCCTCAGTTCCAACCTATTACATTGTTGCGCCGGCTGAATGCTCGTCGAACCTGTCGCGCTTTGATGGCGTACGTTTTGGTTATCGTCACGAGGGTCCGGGTGATCTGGAGCAACTCTACAAGCTAACCCGCAAAGAAGGTTTTGGCGCCGAGGTCAAGCGTCGGATCATGACCGGTACATATGTACTGTCGGCTGGTTACTACGATGCCTATTATTTGCAGGCACAAAAAGCACGCCAGTTAATTGCTGATGATTTTCGCCGCTGTTTCGAGTCGGTCGATATTATTGCGGGTCCGACAACACCAACGCCGGCATTCAAACTTGGCGAAAAGGTGGATGATCCCGTGCAGATGTATTTGAATGACATCTACACGATCGGTGTGAATCTGGCCGGGTTGCCCGGTGCTTCGGTGCCGTGTGGGTTTTCGGCCGGACTACCGGTGGGTATGCAGCTGATTGGGCCGGCGTTCGGTGAGGCAGCGGTGCTGAACTTCGCGCATCGGTATCAGCAGCAAACGGATTGGCACCTGCAGGCGCCCGATAGCGTGGCGAGGTAATGGCAATGATTCAATGGGAAACAGTCATTGGACTTGAGATTCATACGCAACTTGCAACTCACAGCAAGATATTCTCCGGTGCGTCGACGATCTATGGTGCTGAGCCGAATACTCAGGCTTGCCTGGTCGATCTTGGCTATCCGGGGGTATTGCCGGTGCTCAATGCCCAGGTGGTGCGAATGGCGGTGTGTTTTGGTGTGGCCATTGGTGCCGAGATTGCGC
>Ga0233413_10001339_pt1 | contig 10837 bp, 6 predicted proteins | sample Na_anoxic_6_MG_FD_189019 | JGI IMG/M metagenome (GOLD analysis project Ga0233413, IMG submission 189019) | Seawater microbial communities from Saanich Inlet, British Columbia, Canada - Na_anoxic_6_MG | ecosystem: Environmental > Aquatic > Marine > Inlet | place: Canada: British Columbia... | reverse complement strand
TTAATTTTAGTTAGTAGTTGTACCACCACACTTCACTGTGTGTAACTCATAAACTATCGTTAGTTTGTTTGTTACTTACGTATATATTATCCACATGCAACCGTATTTTGTCTGTAAAGTATTATAATAGTATTAGTTACTGTAGGAAAAAGTCAAAACATTCTACGTAAGTGGTTGATTTTCTGGTATATATATGTAAAAACGTAGGAAAACTTGAGGGGCCCGGTGAATTTAAAACCGTTTTTGTAACGTATTGATTATCAGGGGGATAGGGGGCAGCACTATACCCCTATATTTGTAACGTAATTTTTTACAAAGGGTGACATTAGGCTTATAAGTATATAGAGTAAGGGGCTATTGTCACTATATAAGTAGTTTGTAAACTATCGCTTTTACATGTAAGTATATATCATATAAAAGAATTAGAATAATGGCAATAATTTATAACTATACTAAAGCTACATCAGTAGATGATGGTGATCTTTTGATAGGCACGGACAACGTGACGGGTCTTCCAACAAGAAACTTCTCTTTACTAGACATAAAAACATATGTTTTAAATGATGTTGAGGGTGTTATAACCGTGCAAGGTGCAAAAGGTGATAAAGGTGATCCCGGTGCGCCTGGACAGCCTGGTTCTCCTGGTGAACCCGGTAACCCTGGCGAACCTGGGCTTCCTGGACCTCCTGGTTCTGTGGGTCCTGCTGGCCTTAACTTTGTAGGTCTTTGGGCTTCTGGTAGTAATTATCTAGAAGATGATGCTGTTTCTTACAACGGGTCATCTTATTTTGCTTTAAATCCTATAACTAATAGCACTGTGACACCAGATGTAGACACAGCTAACTGGGCGTTACTAGCTTCTCAAGGAGCGGAAGGTCCTGCTGGTACACCTGGAACTCCGGGTACGCCTGGTGGGCCTGGACCAAAAGGAGATCCTGGAGACCCAGGTGCTGTAGGTAATGGAATTGCATCGACACTTGGTGAGTATTACGACATAACAACAGGCGCAGTATTAACTTCACCTATACCTAATGATGCTGGTTACAGAGTCACACTGACATATACAGACGCAACATTTTTTACTACAGCTAATATACGAGGCGGTAGAGGTGTAGCAGGCGCTGATGTAACAGGCGGTACAGTTCAAAGTGTGCTTGCCGGCACTGGACTTGCTCAAGGTAATAACAATGACACTACTGAAAACATTGTAATAAATTTAGTTTCAAAAAACTCTACATTTAATACTGGTATAAAATCTTTGCTAGTAGATAGCAATGATGTTGGTGTAAATGAAGCTGGTGTAGATCACAACGCGCTTTATAATTATGAATTAAATGAGCATATTAATTGGACGGTAAATCAATTATCTCCATTGCCAAACCCAGCAAACCCAACAACAGAAAACTCAGGCAAGCAAATAGCTAAAGAAAATATACCTGATTTGGATTATGTAACATCTTCAGGAACACCTGAAACTATTGAAATTGTCGTGATGGCAGAAGCTAATTATCCTGCAAATCCAGATGCTAGTAAAATGTATGTGTTAATATAATGGCTGATTTTAAGGTAAGTGGTGTAACTCCTCGCTTTGGTAATATAAAAGTAGGTAATACTAATGTTAAGAAAATATACCAAGGAAGTACGCTTGTTTGGCCTTTTCAAGACCCACCTTATTTTACAACACCAACAGAAAGAGCTGAAACTTATAATCCAGATCCAATAGCTGTTGGAGAAACCTTTGAGTATAAAGTTAGGGCTAAGAGTGATTCTTTTCCTAACGCTGGTTTAACTATAACATCTGAAGACTTACCAAATGGTTTTAGTATATCAGCGACAACAATAGACGGATCAACTGGTGATGCTACCGCAACTATAACGGGTTTAATATCAACAGGAACTCTTCAATTTACTTTAAAAGTAAAAGATCAATACGACCAAGAAGCTTTACAAGAAGTTATTTTAAATGGCGTTGTGCCAGATATAAACTCTTATTTTGTTATTTACTTTGACTCTAGCGGATCTATGAATAGTACTCTTCCAGATTTACAAAGAGATATTTTAGGCGCAGACGCTGACGATCCTACAACTTTAAGATATTATTTGCAAAAATATTTTGCGGTTAACACTCTTGAAGAAAAAAGCGATGGTAGCGAGCGTTACAACGCACAGGTTATAATTAAAAGCAACGCATCAGAAAATTGGGCATATATGCTTAATAATAGAAATGTTGGTATAATCCCAAATGAAGCTACCGAACCCAGCTCTGTTTCAGTGCATGTATTTTTAGATGAAGGTAGCAATGTGGGTGTGCCATATATTGAATATTTATACAAAGGTGATTGGATTAGTGGTCAAGGTTATGAATTTAACGGCCGATATGGACCTCAAATAATTGTATCAACTAAAAATACCATTACAGTACCATACGAAACCCGAGTGTATGAAGGCGAGCTAGGGGTTTATAGGTTAAGAGAAACAATAATAGCTGGAAGTCCAGAAAGTTTTTTAAATCCAAGCGAATCTTTTTATGATCGAAATGACAACCCTAGTGGTAAGTGGGAAATGGACGCATGGCCTTCTGATAGAAATCAAGATGGTGTTCCTTTTAGTTTACCTTCAGCTTTTGGTGAAACTAATAATCTAATGGGAGCATTAACTAATTTAAAAAGTAGTATAAACAACAACCCACAAGTAAAATACTCTGGAGCTGTTTATTGTGTAGAGTATATTAGTGATAAGTTCTTAGGTAACATTCAATCTTTTTATGATGCTTTAAACAATACACCTGAATCTAGGTATTTTTCCGATAATAATTCTTTAGAAAATTATACTAATCAAATTATTTTTGGAAATCCAGAAGACCCAAGCAATAAATTTGGCGTGGGTCGTATACAAGACGGAGAAACGCAACCTGGTTATTACACACAGTTGGTTTTAAACTCACTTAAAAAACTTGGATATGTAGGTATAGAACCTTACCAAGGATAAAATTAAAAAATAAAAAATGGCAATAATTTATAATTACCCTCTTGCAACACCTGTAGCTTCTGATTTAATATTAGGAACAGATGTAGATAATAAAAATGCTACTAAGTCTTTTACAGTACAAGGCTTAGCAGCTTTGTTTGGTGGGGTTATAATCAATGGTGACGAGAACTACATAACCATGTTAGGTCCTAACAATACTATTGTTAACTCTATAATTAATCAGTCTGTAGATAATTCTAGCGTTACTATTGGTGGTGATTTATTTGTAACAAATACTTTTACTACAAATACTTTTGCTATAGCCGGATTAACAGAAGGTAGAGTGGCTGTAACAGGACCAAACGGAACTATAATTGATTCGCCTAATTTAACGTTTGTTAATAACAATGTAGGGTTAACAGGAACGCTAGCTGTAACGGGTAACTCTAACTTTGGATCAAACCTCACTATAGCTGGTTTAACTTCTTCAGGAACTTTAAACGTAACAAATAATAGTTTTATCGGCGGCGCGCTTACCATGGGTGGTAATATAAATAGTGATTCAAATAAAGTTATAAATTTATTAGATCCTACGGATAATCAAGATGCTGCTACTAAAAAGTATGTTGATGATTTATTCTCGACAGGAAGTGGAACAGTAACAGGATCTGGCACTATAGATAAAATACCTAAATGGGCTACATCATCTGAGCTTGGAGATTCTATAATGGAGCAAGGTGTTGGTTCTATAAATGTAGCTGGTAGTTTAAACACAACTCAAACTTCTAGTTTAGCTACAATATCAGGCGTGGCAAATATAGGTTCTATAACTAACACGCAAACAACAAGCACTTTAAACTTTATATCAGGTGGTGGTAGTAATACGGCTATTATAGCAAATAATACTCTTGGTGGTATAATAAAATTTCAAACTAACACCTCAACAGATAGACTAACTATAAACAGTGATGGTTCTTTAAGAGCAAACAATTATGGGGGTGGTTCTTTTGGCGGAACTGAAGTTTTTTCACTAAGTGTTGATGGCGCTGGTAATATAATAGAATCACCATTACCAGTACCTGGTTCTGGAAACGGTACTGTTGTAAGCGTAGCAACAGGCACGGGTTTAATAGGTGGTCCAATAACAACCTCTGGTACGATTAGTTTAGCTGACACATCAGTATTGCCAGGTAATTATACTAATCCTACAATAACAGTAGATCAACAAGGCCGTATAACATTTGCTCAAACAGGATCTTCTGGTTCTGGTAGCGTAACAAATGTAAGTGCTCTTACAATAGGCACAGCTGGTGTAGATGTAAATAGCTCTGTAGCTGATCCAACTACAACGCCAGTTATAACTTTAAATATACCTACAGCTTCAGCATCAAACAGAGGTGCGCTTAGCTCAACAGACTGGACTACATTTAACAACAAATCAGATTTTAGTGGTAGCTATTTAGATCTTACTAATATACCTACATTTGCTACTGTAGCTACAACAGGTAGTTATAATGATCTTTCAGACCAACCTACAATACCCGCTGCGTATACAGATGCGGATGTTGATGCTCATTTAAACACTAGTACCGCTTTACAATACCAGGTTTTATCTTGGGATGGTAACGATTACGATTGGATAGACCAAAGCGCTCAGTCTATAGCTACAACAGATCTTACTGATGTATCTTCAACTCAAGCGCAAAATGGTCAAGTACTAACATATGATAGTGCTACAAGTGAATATATACCTCAAACACCATCAGGTGGAGGAGGTGGTACTGGTACTGTTGAAAGTATTACAGCGCTAGCACCACTTACCGGAGGCACTATAACTACGATAGGTGATATAGGTATAACACTCGCAGCTACTTCAACAGATGGTTATTTAAGCTCTACAGACTGGAACATATTTAATAATAAAACAACATATACAGATGCTAACGTAGATACGCATTTAAACACTAGCACTGCTGGCAATAATCAAATATTGTCTTGGGACGGTAATGATTATGACTGGATAGATAAACCACCAACTGGTATATCAGGGTCTGGTACAGATACTCAAATGGCTATATTTGATTCTGCAACAACTATAACCTCTACACAGGCTGTAGCTGTAAACAACTCTAGTCAAGTTATAATGGATGTTCTTGCTAACAGTACTTCTTACGCAGACGACACCGCTGCTTCTGCTGGTGGTGTTCCTTTTGCTGGACTATATAGAACTGGAAGCGCGGTTAAAATAAACCTACTTGGAGGCGGTGGAAGTGGTGATGATCCATATATACCTCCCGTTGGATCTTCACCTAGATTTATAGCACGAATAAGCTCAGCTCCTTATTTTTCTTTAGTTGACCAAAATTTAGCAACGGTAACACCGCCTGTTACTCTTGGTTCTTTACCAAACAGTTCTTATAAAGTAGCTTTAGGTTCTAGCAGTATGCAATATCTTTATGCTTGGAGTGGTAGTGGTGTTGGTGGTACTGTGTATAGAAGCGCAGACAGCGGGGCTAGTTGGAATCCTGCTTCTGGGTTGCCAATCTTAACTCCTGATTATGGTAGAAATTCAATATCTAGAAGTGGTCAGTATATTAATATATTTAAATATACTCAAAGCGCACCTTGGGTTTATTATAACTCTAAAGATTATGGAGCTAGCTTTTCTATTGTAAATTTACCATATTCTATAAGTGCTCTTTATGGTTCTTCTACAAGTTCTGGAGGTAAATATATATATATAACAATGAAAGCTTCATTGGCCGGTAATATTATAATACTTAAAAGTGATGATTATGGGCTTTCATTTTCAGATATTACATCTTCTGTAGGTTTAAACTCTACCGATCTCTTTAATGTATCTGTTTCTGGAAATGGAGAAAAAGTAATTTTAAGTCAAGCAATAGGAAATAATAACACTCTTTTTACAAGTTATGTTTCTAGTGATTATGGACAAACATGGACTACTGGTACTTGTTATAGATCTAACTATATTGAATCAAGTCAAGACGGGCAACTTGTTGTTGGCAGCTCATCTGGACCCACGCAACCTCTCCCTGCTTGGTATTCTGTAAATAGTGGAACAACTCAAACAAATTTTTCTTTAACATCAATGCCATCAGGTGCAATTTCGATGATGAGTACTGACGGTTCTTTCTCTGTTTGGTTTAACGGCACCTCCGCAGATCCATACATAAATACAGATGGTTTATCTACGACTCCAGTACGAGTAACTAAGCCTAATGGAATTCTGCAAGTTACTTATTTATTAGATGTATAAAATTAAAAAAAAAACAATAAATGGCAATAATATATAGTTATCCTTTAGTAACTTCGATACAACCATCAGATCTTTTAATTCTTTCGGTTGACAATTCAGAACTACCAACACGACAAGTTACTGTAGGTGATTTATTGGCTAGTGGCACTGTTGATGTTAATTTAAATTTCACTGCAGATACTGGAACGGGTAGCGTTAATCTTTCTACACAAAGCTTAGAAGTAAGGAAAGGTGTTTATATAACTACAACTGCTACTAATCAAGAGCTTATTATCAACCATAAATCTACAGTAAGACAAGATACAAATATAGGTGATACAAGTCCTGGGTATGGTGGTTCTTTTACTGTTATTGACAGTGTAGTTACAGACGCTACAGGTAGTGGTCACGTAACTGGCGTTAATTTAAAAACAGTTACATTGCCGGCGGCTGACGATACTAATACTACTTATGATTTGCTAGGTTACAATACTGGTATTGAATTAGTAGGTAGCGACGGAACAAGAGACCAAATACAAATAGTAGGTAGTGGTGATACTACAGTTTCTCAAGCTAATAATACTATAACAGTTTCTTCTACGTCAGGCGTTGGAGGTTCAGGTACGGCTAATTATTTACCGCGCTGGACAGACGCTGACACTTTAGGCGACTCTGGTTTTTATCAAGTATCAGCACCTGTTACTGCAGACAAAGCTATTGGTTTAAATACAACCAAACTTGATAGTTTTTATGGAGAGTATCCAGATTTAAGAGTTGCATCTAGATCTTTAAATGATCCAGGTGTGTTAGATTTATTCAGACCAGACGGAGATGTTCAAGCTGGCGACAGAGTTGGTATTTTGCAGTATAGTATTGATGATGATACTCAATACGCTGTAGCGCAAATACAAGTAGAAACATTAACTACATCTGGAATGGGTGATTCAGGCGGTGGTAAGTTTTTATTTAAAACAACTAGAGGAAGTCAAGCGGGAGCAATTCCTGAAGTTAGACTTGAATTAGATAACGGTAGTGCTGATTTTTCAGTACCTGTAAACGTAACAAACACAAGTCAATCAAGCTTCGCAGGTCAAGTGACAATACCACTAAACCCCGTTTCAGCCACCGATGCGGCCTCAAAAGGTTATGTTGATTCTCAATCTGGTGGCGGTGGTATTGGAGGATCTGGAACATTAAACACTATAGCGATGTTTACGCCAGACGGCACTACAATTGGTAATTCTACTATTACTTTAGATAGTCCTGGTGCTGTAAATGAAAACGTAACTTCTAGTAGTAAAGTTTTTCAAATAGGAACAGGTGCTGCTGGTGATTTTGCTCAGTTGAATTTACTTTCGTCCGGAAGTAGTGGTATTATAAACACTAGCGGGTCAGGAAATTTAATATTAAGAACTAATAATTCTAGCACAGCGCAGCTAGTGTTAGATGATACTGGATCTTTACAAGCAAAGTCATATGGTAGCGGAACTTTTACAGGCACCGCGGCTTATGCCTTGTCTGTAGATTCAAGCGGTAATATAATAGAAACAACCGGTGGCGGTGGAGTCGGCGGTTCTGGTACGGTTAATACCATACCAATTTGGAGTACAGCTACTGGTTTAGCAGATTCTCAAATAACACAAGATAATACAGGTGCAGATCCTATATTTGATTTTAACAGCATTACAGGCACTAATCAATATACACCACCTACAAACACCGTATTGTACAAGTTAAAATCAGGTGATGCAAATAAATTTTCTATAACCCAAGACGGTGGTGGTGGTGTTGTGTTGCCTTCAGGCGATATATTAAACAACGGCCCATCATTTAATATGGGTGGTAATGCTTTTGCTAATGGCGAAAACGCTTTATCAGTAGGCGCAGCTACTACAGCATTTGGTAATGGTTCTTTTGCGGCTAACTTTTTAACTTTAGCATCAGGTGGTGGCGCTTCAGCATTTGGCTTGTTAACCGAAGCAACAGCTTTAGCGTCTGCAGCATTTGGTAATAAATCACAATCTACAGGTAATTATAGTATTGCGGCTGGACAAGATTCAATCGCATCAGGCCAATCATCAGTAGCTATTGGCGAAAAAGGCGTTGCGCAAGGTAAAAATACTTTTGTACAAGGATTTGCCGGCACAGCGTCAGGAAACAATGCTGCTAAATTTGGTTATGATGGAAGCGCTGGCGGAAACAATGCTGTTAAATTCGGATATGAGTCTATAGCATCTGGTAACAATTCATTTGCATCCGGCTGGCAAACGGTTGCCTCTGGTTTATATTCATTTACAGCAGGTGATGGCAACATAGCTTCTGGAGAAAGAACAACTGCTTTCGGTGTTGACAATAATGTTTCAGGTAAAGGAAGTTTTGCTATTGGCGCTAGAAACATAGTGCCTTCTGAAAATTCTTTCGTAGGAGGTACAGACAATACATTAGTTGGCACCAGCACAGGTGTGGATGGGGCTCAAACTTCTTTTGTTTTTGGAAATCTAAATACAGTAGAAGGACTACATAGCACTGTCTTAGGAACTAATAATGATACAGGCGAGTCAACCAGCGCTAATCCTAGTAACCGTGTTACCCTAATAGGGCATTCTAACCTTATCGCTACCGGCGATTCGTCTACGTTAATTGGCGTTAACAACCAGAACAACGGCGGGGGTGCGGGCTATATTGTTGGGAAGGACAACGTAAACACCTTGAGCAGTAATAGTTATATTTTTGGGCGTGTTAATGATATAGATTCTTGTAACTCGTCTGTAATAATTGGGACAGCAAATGAAATGGCAGGAAGCTTCGGCACGCCTAATGTTGCTTTAGTTGGTACGGGTTTAAAGTTTGATGCGAGCGGACCGAATACCGGCTATGGAAGAGCTACGTATGTTGGTTACTATAATGACGATCAAGATCAATTTTCTCAGTTTCAAATAGGTAACGGAACTCCCGAAACTAGGAAAAATGCTTTAAGTATAAATAAAGATAGTGAAATTAAAATATCTGAGTACGGATCTGGCACAGTAACTGGAACAGCAACTTATAATTTATCTGTTGCAGCTGATGGTAAAATAATTGAAACGGCGGACACAACGCCTACTTACTCAAGCTTTGTTTGTTTGCTCAGCCAATCAGGCGGGGCAAATCCACAGCCTAATATAGTATTAGAAAATTCTTTAAATATTGGAGGTCCATTTACCGCTTTTACTAGAGTATCAAGCGGCGAGTATAATTTAAACGCACCCGGTAAATTTAAACTATTAAAAACAATTGTATTTTTAAATGGTGGATCAGCTGAGAATAATCATGATATTGCATGGGAAGTTATTGACGCTGACAATTTAAGAATACGTACGCATAACAGCGATGGCAAGCTTACAAAAGCCTCATTAGAGATAAGAACTTATAATTAAAAATAAACATGGCAACTTGGACAATTTTATCAATGGAATACGAAAACAACGCTAGCGAAGATAAGCTAGTAGTAATATCTGCAGCGCAAGGACAAGATGGTGTGGGGTATGCTAGAAAGGTATTTACTAATACTTTATCTGGCGTTGTAGGACCTGCTCCACTTACACCTTATGATCAACTAACAGAATCTCAAGTTGTAGGCTTAGTTCAAACTGACTTAGGTTCAACTGTAGTAACAGATGCAGAAACTTATGTAGATGCGCAAGCTACTATTAAAAAAGAACAGATAGAAGATTTACCTACTAACGCAGGGCTTCCTTGGTCATAAGTAAAAATCACTAAAACCAAGTGAGTATATAGAATATACCCGGCCAGGGAAATGGCAAACCAAATAGTAATTTAAAACCAAAACCAATGACACTATTTTACCAGACTCAATCGTGGAGTAGTCAACCACAAATAAGTGAAGAAACCATCAACCTTTGGAAGCATGTATCTGAAAAGAAACACTGGCGTATAGTTCAGCTACCAAACGGTTTCTACCAAACAGAATACCTAGATCTAAAAAAAGAAAATACTTGGATCGACGTAACGAGACGCGAAACCCTCGAAGGAGCTGAGCAAGCAATAGATGCATCAATATCGCACTATGAAAAAAAGCTTGGTTACTTACGCGGACCACAAGTCGTTAAAACCTTTGAATAAAATTATACAATACAATTAAATTAAATTAAATTATGACTGACAAAATTGTCAAAAATCTTAACTTTGGCCAAGATGCTAAGGATAAGGTGTTTAAAGGTATAGATAAATTAACAAAGGCTGTTAGCTCCACACTTGGGGCTAGCGGCCAATGTGTAATACTAGAAGATGATCAGGGCAAACCTGTCATTACAAAAGATGGTGTAACCGTAGCAAACGCTATTACACTGTTAGACCCAGTAGAAAATATGGGTGCTACGCTTCTAAAGGAAGCTGCTAGAAAAACTGTTCAAGAAGCTGGCGATGGAACAACAACGGCTACAGTACTAGCGCACTCAATTCTAACTGAAGCGTATAAAAATATCGATAAAGATAATATACGTAATATTAAAAACGGTATAACAAGTGCTGTTGATAAAGTAATTAATTACTTAGAAAAAAAGGTTATTGCGGTAGAAGGTAGTATGCTAGACGATGTAGCTACTATTAGTT
>Ga0233413_10001338_pt1 | contig 10838 bp, 6 predicted proteins | sample Na_anoxic_6_MG_FD_189019 | JGI IMG/M metagenome (GOLD analysis project Ga0233413, IMG submission 189019) | Seawater microbial communities from Saanich Inlet, British Columbia, Canada - Na_anoxic_6_MG | ecosystem: Environmental > Aquatic > Marine > Inlet | place: Canada: British Columbia... | reverse complement strand
TCAGTGACCCAAGGTTTATCCCTCCGGGATCTACACCATGGGAAACGAATATGTCGCCCCTCCGGGGCTTGAGATTTATTTTTGTACCAATTCCCAGGGTTTATCCCTCCGGGGTCTACACCCAGGGCTACGAATATAACTCCCTTCCAGGGATGAGGATTTTTCTCCGCGATGTCAAGACGGGTTAATTTGACGCTTACCTCCAAAGAGCTTCGCTCAAGAATTATTTTCGGAAGAGACGCAAGGCATTCAAACCTACAAGCACTGTCCCACCTTCATGCATGATCACAGCAAGCCATAACGGCACAAGCCCGGTCAATGCCGGAAGACTCGCAAAGAGTATGGCTCCTGTTGCAATAATCAAATTCTGACGGACAATGTTCTGTGTTTGAATCGCTTTCCCAAATAACCAGTCAATAATTTCGACATTGTCATGCAATAAGATAATATCCGATGCATCAATCGCTGCCGTTGTTCCAACTTTACCCATTCCAATTCCTACAGTGGCCCTTGCAAGCGCCGGTGCATCATTGATTCCGTCTCCAACCATCGCCAATCCCCGCTCTTCAGCTAGCTTGGACACATATTCCAACTTATCTTCCGGACGTAAATTGGATCGATAGGTGTTAATTCCCAATTCATTCGCAATTCTTCGTGCACTCTCCTCGTGGTCCCCTGTCAACATCACAATTGCCAAATTCCACTTCTTCTTCAAAGCATCAATGGTACGTCGTATCTTAGGTCGTGGCGTGTCAACAAAGCGAAAAACATACACCGTCTCGCCAACTAGCAAGACGGCTACGAGCTCCCCTTCTTTCCGGATTTGTGACACTTTCTCTTGTAACCTTTCCGCTTTGGCTTGTTCTAATTTATCGATAATATATTCCGGAAGACCTATGTAACACTCTTGACTCTCAATCGTTCCTTGCAGTCCATATCCAGGAACAGCTTTGAAGTCTTTGAGTGCAATTTTCTGCAAATCTTTCCCTTCAGAGTGTTTCAGAATGGCCTCTGCAACCGGGTGTATGGCATTACGCTCCATTGCATAGGCTATCGCAAGCGCATGCTTTTGATCTACCTCTGAAACGGGTTCCAATCCTTCAATACCGATGCAGGTAAGGTCCCCGGTTGTAAGAGTCCCTGTTTTATCAAATGCAAACGCCGTACATTTTGCAAGCGCATCTAAAGTGACTCCCCCTTTCAATACGATTCCACTTTTTGCGCAAACACTAATCGCACTCAGGTACGCAATCGGAATTGCAATAATCAATGCACAAGGTGAAGCTGCAATCAAGAATGCGAGCGAACGATAAACCGATCCATCCATACCGAAATAAGGCATTCCAAACACCAAAGGAAAGGTCATAGCAAAGAAAAATGCGAGAAAAATAATGGATGTCGCATAAGTTTGACTTAAGCTATCGAACCACCGCTGCAATTTCGGTCGAGCCTCCTGCGCTTGTGTCACAAGCTGAATAATTCGAGCTAATGTTGAGTCAGTGCTAGTACGTGTCACATTTAAGGTCAAAGCCCCTTCGAGGTTACGGGCTCCTGCAGCAACTTCATCCCCGGGTTCTTTTGTCACAGGAAAGTTCTCTCCTGTCAGATGCACTAAATTTACCGAAGAAACTCCATCAATCACTGTGCCGTCAAGCGGAACAACTTGTCCGGATTTTACTAGAACATGGGTGTTTAAGGTAATCTCTTTAATAGACCTCTCGACGAGAGTTCCGTCCGACTCTACTACTGTGGCTCGTGTCGGCGACAGTTTATGTAAGCTACTTATGGCACTTTTTGCTTTTGAGCGCACCGCATCTTCCATGGAATGAGATATGGAAAAAAGAACGAGCAATAACCCCCCTTCAATTCCACTTCCGATCAGCACGGAAGAGAAAGCAGCAAGTGTCATCAATGTATCGATGTTTACTTCAAGATTCATCAAATCCTCGACCGATTCAATCAATGAGGGAATCCCCGATAAAAAATATACAGCAACCAAAGCGAGATTAGAAATCGGCACTAGTGCAGGATACCAAGATAAAATAAATGAAGTAAGAAGAAGGACTGCAGATAAAATTGATGATTTGAGATTTAAATTCACTCCCCAGGAACGACTTTCCGGAGTCAGAAAAGGACTTGCGGCTTCTTGCTGACCCAGTTCGAAAAATTGCTCAAACCGAGCCGGCTGCGATTGCGTCATGAAATCCCCCTCAGATAATCCAATAAGAAATACACCGTTCCTGTTGCGAGAGCCGCTAGACCCAAATTCCAAACGATCGCAGAAATGACCCGGTTATCTTCAAAATAAGCCGCTACTCCGGCACCTGAAGCAATAACGATAAGTCCAGCTATCCATGCTCCATATGCGGGAAAAATCAAAATCCCCATCCAGCAAAAGAATGCCCCTGCAAGAGCTCCTAAAACGGCACCTAACCCTTGCTTTAGCGGATGCTCATGTGACTCCAAATTGAGGCATAACTCCTCCTCCACCATCACACGGAGCAAGCGCTCATCATCCGCCATTAAGACATCCATTACATCCTCCAAGAGCTTCCCCTCAAATCCTTTTGAGGCGTACAATTCTTTGAGCTCATCTCGCTCCTGCTGCCGATGATGCTGAATCTCAAATTGCTCCTGAGACACTACACGGTGCATACGCTCGAGTCTCGACCATGCCAACCAAGCACTCCGGCCACCCTTCCAAATCACCCAGCCGAGCCCGAAAATGGACAGAACGAACAATATTTGAGCCGTAGGCAGCTGAACATGATAAAGAACAATCCATAAAATAAGCATCGCTAAAGAGGTCTCTTTCGCCGCATCAGCTGCGGCTGATAAATGACCCGGAATCTCCGTTCCATGAATCTCTGTCGAGGCGATAATTCCTCGCGCTTTAGCCTCTGCAACATGATCGAGTGCACCTTTGCCCTTAAAATGAGCCGGAGAAGAATTATCTTGGGTATTTGTCATCTCTAAATCCGTTTTTTTTGTTTTCAGCATACAGGAATCGTTTTTTTACAGAAAGGACTAGGATAGGACACTTTTATTTTAACAAAAAATTTGTTATAATATAGTTAAGGTGGATGGGGATTTCATCTTAATTTCCACCTAATATTAAAAAATTCCAATTGCGAGGTGAAGTAATGACTGGAGATTATGGAATTAGTTCCAATGCGTTACCACAGTCGGTAATGATTGCACTGCAACAAGGGGATTATGAAACTGCGAAATCGGAGTTCGCGGTTTATTTGGATACGCTGGAGCAAGACGAACGGAAGATAGCGGTTAACTTTTTTGTTCATGTCGCCGGAATGCCTACTTTGATACCGCCTGAATATCAGAATTTCATCCTCAAGATTGAGGAAAAAGAATCAGAAATGATCAACTCAATGTTAGATAGTTGGATTAAGTCTTTGGAGGAACGTGCCAAGCGATTACGGGAAGAGATCGGATCGCCTAGTTTTCAAAATTGGCTATATGAACAATCGGATGCCTATCGAGCTAAAGTAGAGAGAGACACTCCTATCGAAATGCGAAACCTGATTCAGTCGACATCAGAATATCAAGCATGGATAGCAAGTTTACCGATAGCAGAGTATGAAACAGAGTCATCCTGGGAAATTAGGCGTGATATGCGCATTCAATTAGCTGAAGGTACAGTAGATTTCTACAATAAGACAGACAGTGAAATTGCGGGTTCTGTTGCAATTGCAGCATTTATGATTGCAAGTTCATTTATCGGTAATTTTACTGCTGTAGGTGCAAATGATAATTTGTTTGTTCTCAATCCTGTGCAAGAGGCTACCGGACAGTTAGCATCGCTGTTTCCTGTTGACCTACAGAATGCTCTTTATTTAGCTGTGAATTTTGCAGCTCTCGGAGCTATCTACTATGCACATGCAGAAACCATCAAGGAATCCGGGGGTAAGGCTGAACCGAATAATCCGGAATATGTGCGTGCTTTTGCTGCGAATATGATGAAGCAACTGAATGGTCCTGAAGTGCAAAAACTCGTTGCATCGATTCTTTCGAACCACCCGGCAGCAAAAGATCTTACACCGGAAAAGCTCGGTCAACTCGTTACAATCGCGCAGATCTCCATGCTTTCTGTGGCGATGGCTGCTTTATATAAGTCGGAAACGAATTGGATTAGCGGAATGGATTATGCAGGGATGCTTGTTGACGGAGAACCTCGAAGCGATGAAGAGAGAGTGCTACAAAGTCGACTACAGGAGCTACTACAACAACTACCTCCGGATATGAGAGCTAAAGTAATAGAAGGCCTGATGGCATACATGGATCAAAACCCGAGCATCAAAGAGTTAATGAAGCCTTCCGATGCTTTTGCACACGCTTTTATGGAAGTGTTTAACACGCATCTGCCCGGATAAGAAGTTCCGCCCATTGAAGTGTAGTAAGATTTGACTCATGAAAACGGAGATTTTCCCCTTCGCGCTGTTTAAGTGCGTATTCGTATGCTTTGTCATAGTAATCGAGAACCTGCTCCGCAGCCCTTTGCAGATTTCCTGTTTGAATATCCTCTAGCACTTCTTTGGTTCTTTTACCGCCAAGACGTTTTTCAATTCGCTTAGTCGATTCTACTAATTCTTGGGAAGTTGCATCACCATATCCCTTTTTCAAAATCTGTAATCGTTCAGATCTTGGTCTTTCTATGTAATAGAGAGAACTCATGCTTTTTTGAGAATAAATAGAGTTAGGCACTTCACAAGTTCCGATCATACGGTTTTCGTCTTCGATCCACACGGGTTGACTTGGATCGAAAGAACCCCAAATAACTGCTATTTCATTCTGAAATTGCTCTGTAGTAGGTTGTGGGGACATCCCGATCATTCCATAGCTGCTTCCACGATGATTCGCTAAAGATTCTAAGTCTAAAGTTTGCTGTCCAAGATCACGAAGGGCATGGAGAATTTCCGTTTTGCCGCATCCTGTGTAGCCTCCGAGCACATGTATATCAAGCGGTTTTGTCAGGGTTTCGAGTGCCCATTTACGAAACGCTTTATATCCCCCTTCCAGTGAGATCGCAGAAATACCGAGGCTTTGCAAATGATTGACGACTGATTGACTTCGCATTCCTCCACGCCAGCAATGGATTTTTACCGGGGAGCCGTTGGAGATTTCTTTTGCTTGTGTTACGAGTTCATTTATTTTGGGTTGAATGATTTCATGACCCAATTCGATTGCCTTTTGTTCCCCCTGTTGTTTGTAGATGGTTCCAATTTGAGAGCGTTCGGAATTTGTAAATAGAGGAAGATTGATTGCGCTCGGGATTCTCCCCTGTTCGAATTCGCAAGGAGAACGCACATCGATTATTGTTCCCGATGCCTCTAAATATTCTGTAAGAGAAAAGCGTGTCATCATAGGGATGTATTGTAGTGATTCCAAAGGATTATATGCAAAGGGAGAAAACGCTCTTTTTCAGAAGGATCTGCGCGTAGCGCTTTGGAGTGCGGCGATGCATTCGCCGCTTTGGTACCACTCGGACTCGTTTTCTGCGGACACCACCAGCATGCAGTCGTGACATGCGAAATCTTTTGTATACCGATCTGGAATGCTTGAAAATCCTAATGAGACACTCGAACCCGCATGCTAGTGGTGTCCGCAGACACCTAGTCCGAGTGGTACCAAAGCGGCGAATTCATCGCCGCACTCCAAAGCGCTTCGCGCAAGCAGCTACGCTTTCGGCTCGAGCTTTGTTACGCCACCCAGATAAGGCTGCAATACCTTCGGCACATTAACCGATCCATCTGCATTCTGATTATTCTCCAACAACGATACCATCAAACGGGAAGTGGCTAATCCTGATCCATTCAAAGTATGGACAAACTCCGGCTTTTCTCCCTGCTTACGATATCGAATCTTCGACCTGCGTGACTGATAATCGGTGCAATTCGAAATCGAAGAAACCTCATAATAGCGATCCTGCCCAGGTAGCCAAACTTCAATATCAACAGTCCTTGCACCTGGAAAAGACATATCCCCTGTAACCAACAACATGTTTCGATAATGTATCTCCAACCCTTGCAAAATCTCCTCCGCACTTGAAAGCATTTTGTCAAAGGTGGCTGAACTTTCCTCTGGCTTTGTAAAGGCAAACATCTCCACCTTATTAAACTGATGCATCCGAATCAAACCGCGCTCATTGGCACCGGCAGCTCCCGCCTCTCGCCGAAAACAAGGTGTATAAGCACAATACAGCTTCGGCAATTCTTCCTCCGAAAATATCTCATCACTATGCAACCCGTTTAAAGGGACTTCAGCAGTTGGGATCAAATACAAATTAAAATCTTCATCATGAATCTTGAACTGCTGATTCTCAAACTTCGGTAACTGCCCGGATCCATAAACAATCTCTTCACGAACCAATGCAGGAGGCATCCATTGCATAAACCCATTTCTCAAATTCACACTGATCATATAATTAATCAATGCCCATTCCAATTGAGCCCCAAGCCCTCGATACACAGGCCACCCGGCACCACTAATCTTCGCTCCCCGAACAAAATCAAAAAGCTCTAATTTTTCATTCAATTCCAAATGATTTTTTAATTCAAAATCAAATTTACGCCTCTCTCCCCACTCTTTCATCAAGACATTGTCTTTGGGATCCTCAGCAACCTTTATATCATCCATCGGCAAATTCGGCAGCTTAGAAAGAGTAAAATGAAATTCCTTCTCCAACGGCAACAACTCATGATCCAACTGATGCGCTTCTTCTGAAATCCCCTGAACCTGTTCCATTATTTCCGAAGCATCTTCTCCTTTTCGCTTCAACTCCCCAATCTGCTTCGAAAGGTCATTTCGAGCTGCCTTCAGCTGCTCCGCTTTCGTTTTCAGCTCTCGAACTTGCTCATCCAATTGCACTACGATGGCAACATCTGCCTCCGGATCCTTCGATTTAACTTTTTTTTCGACTCCTTTCGGATCTTCTCTTAACAATTTGATATCTAACATAATTCGCCTCGCATAATCAGTTTCAAGGGAATACTATAATGCAGAACCTTCTTAAGAGGCAAATACAAAAGTATCGATACGAATTCGTTATAAGACTTTCTTTAATACAGATCAAAACATTTGACATTTAAGGACTTATAACAATATAATCAAATCTTCGCTTTATTCTTATCGGAAGTTTGTTGTATAACGAATTCTTGACATCTTCCTTTTTTGTTGGAGGCAGCTTTGAAGCTTAAAAAAATTGAGATTATAGGGTTTAAGTCTTTTGCGGACAAAACGGTTTTAGAATTCCATGATGGAGTTACAGCTGTTGTGGGTCCGAATGGATGTGGAAAGTCAAATATTTCGGATGCTTTTCGTTGGGTGATGGGTGAGCAATCCGCGAAGTCGATGCGCGGTAATAAGATGCTCGATGTGATCTTTGCCGGAACAACGAATCGCAAGCCTTTGAATTACTGTGAAGTGACTATTACTCTTTCAGATATCCAAGATCAATTACCTGTCGATTACGAAGAGGTTTCGGTAACACGTCGTTTACATCGCAATGGAGAATCCGATTATTTAATCAATCGCAAGCCTGCGCGATTAAAAGACATCCAGGAACTTCTTCTCGATAGTGGAATGGGAAAAAATTCCTTTTCGATGTTTGAGCAAGGAAAGTTAGATCAAGTGATCAATTACACTCCCCTTGAAAGACGAACCATATTTGAAGAAGCATCCGGAATCATGCGTTTTCTGCAGCGCAAGAAGGAAGCTCTAAGAAAACTCGAACATACTGACAATAATTTATCTCGTGTGCAAGACATTTTACAAGAGGTCGAACGTCAAATCATTGTCCTTGAAGAGCAGGCCGAGAAAGCGACTCTCTATAAAGGCAACAAAGCACTGTTTGAATCTCTTGAAAAAGCATTGTTTCTCGCTAAATGGGGAAGACTGAGAAAGCGGGCAGAAAATGCTGATGAAAAGCAGGGAGATCAAAACAAAAAAATCCAGGAAGCTGAAACCGTTTTACATGACTTGGAAGAAGAGTTAAAGCAAGCCAAAGATCTCCTTTTTGAGGGTGAAAAAAAGTTACAAGAGCAGAATGAAACTTTGTATCAAACTCGAAGCACAAAAGAGATTAAGACGAAAGAGCGGCAGACACAGCAAGAGAGGCTTCAAGAAGCGATCGCTAAAGAACAGCAGTGGCTGCAGGAACTGGGGTCGATGGATGACAAACGTAAAATAAGAGAACAGGAATCAGAAGAATTCAAAGAAAAACAGAAAGAGAGTGAGCAAAAACTTGAAAAGCTGAATACTGTCCAGCAGTCGCAGAATGAAAAACTTCATGCGATTGAAGTAGAGGTCAATCAGCTACGTGATCAGCAAGGTGAAATCCAAAGAGAGTTACTCTCCTTAATGCATCTGGAGAAAAAGTGCGAGAGCGAGCTGAATCAGAATGTGATTCGATTAGAGGGTAACCAAGAGCGCAAGAAACGAATTCAAGAGCGACGAGAAAAAGCGACATCTTCGATTCAGGAAGTACTCGGAAGTTTAGAAAGCAAAAAACTAACAGCCTCTGAAACCTCCGGTGCCGTTGCGCGTAATAAAGAACAGCTCAGTGAACTCGAAAGTCATCTACAGATTCTGAAGCAACAAATCAAGGACAAACAAGTAAAACTTGATTCTGTTCTAAGAAATGTCACAGAGCATCGGGCTCGGCAAAAGATGCTATTCCGGCTTCGCGAAGAGATGGAGGGTTTTTCGAAAGGAAGTAAACGGATTTTAAAAGAAGCTGCGAATTCCGGGACGACTCTTTTCGAGAAAGTAAAAGGTCTATATGAATATATCTCTCCCAATAGCGGGTCAGAGAAAGCTCTTTCAACAGCTCTAAGACCTTATGCTCAAACCTTAGTTGTGGAATCCCATGAGGACTTTCAGGCTGTTGTAGACTTTGCGAAAGAAAATCAATTGAAGGATTACTCTCTTCTCTGTTTAAACTCGCTAAAAGGACAGGATTCAGAGAAATCCATGGAAGGAATTGTTCCTCTCCTTTCACAAGTTGCCGAAAATTCCGTTTCCAAACACTTCTTAAATTCCATTTTTGTTGCAGAAAGCTTAGAGCAGGCATGGAGCAAACTACAGGAATCCTCCGGAATTGAGATCCTTGTAAAAGATGGTCTTTTCATCGATAAGAGAGGGGTAGCGTTTTACACGACTACCGGAGAAAACAACGCATTCTTACGTGAAGCCGAATTAAAATCACTCATGAAAAAAGTGAAAGAAGCTGAGGCGGAAGAGGAATCTCTGCAGAAAGATCTTGAAGAGGACAAGCAAAGACAAGAGGAGAAGCTGCAAGCAAAAACCACTCTTGAAAAGCAAATTCGTGAAGTAGAACTAAAACAGGTTGAAGCAGAGTTCGCGGTAAAGAGATTACAATCTGATCTGGAAAGAGCGCAGAATGATTCCCAGCAGCATGAAAAGGAGTTACATGCTCTTGATGAGTCAAGTCTTCAACTCTCCCAAGCAATTAATACTCTAAAGGAAAAGCATTCGGAATCCCATATTGAAGCTTCCGAAAAGCAAAAAAAGGCTGATTCTCTTAAAGAAGAGCTGGAAGAAAAAGTTTCTGCGTTAAAAGTTGAACAAGTGGGAATGCAGGAAAAAACTTCAGCATATCAAAATGTAGCTGAAGAGAATCGAAGGCTAATGCATCAGATCAATGTTTTAGATGTGAAGAATCAGGAAAGCCAGGACCACGAAAAACGGCTTCAGGAAGAAATCGAAAGCAGTCGACAACTCCAAGAACAAATCAAGGAACGGTTCGCCGAGTATGATGAGGTTCTTGCATCCGTAGAACAACGCCTTTCCGAGGTGAATTCCCAGAATTCAGAACTCGTAGCTGAAGTTTCCAAGCGACGCGAAGGAATTACCGAAGCAGAAGAGAAGCTTGAAGGAGAACGGGGCGAGATCAAAAAGTTTGAAGAAGAGCTTTACGAAATCAAAATCCAAGCAGCACAACTTCTTTCTTCCCGAGAAGCTTTGGAAAATGAATTTATCGAACATTATCATATGACTTTAAATGACCTGGATCCGGAAGAAAATCAGCTGGAAGAATCGATTGAGAAATCAGAGAGAAAGCTTCGCTCACTCCGCAATCAATTGGAGTCTGCCGGTGACATCAATATGACTTCGATTGAAGAGTTCGAAAAGCATAAAAGTCGATATGAGTTCCTGAGTCAACAAATGGATGACTTGAATGAAGCGAAAAATGAACTCATTCAGATCATTACACAGCTTGATACGGAAAGTCGTAAGATTTTCATGGAAACTTTCGAACAGATTAGAAGTAATTTCCGCAAAAACTTTGGAGTCCTCTTTCATGGTGGTGAAGCAGATCTCGAGTTTACTGAGGCAGAAGATGTTCTTGAAGCTGGAATTGAAATCATTGCGAAGCCACCAGGAAAGCAAATGAGATCGATCAATCTTCTTTCCGGAGGTGAAAAATGCTTAACAGCTGTCGCATTAATGTTTGCGATTTTTGAGGTAAAGCCGGCTCCATTCTGTATCCTAGATGAAATCGATGCTCCACTTGACGATACAAACGTGCAACGCTTTGTCAATGTCGTGAAGCAATTTGTGGATCGCTGTCAGTTTATTATTATTACCCACAACAAAGGCACGATGGAAATTGCCGATATTCTTTTCGGGGTATCCATGCAAGAGAAAGGTGTTTCGAAGCTGCTGGCAATTGAGTTATCGGAAGAGTCCGAGCCCGAACCGGTGTTGGTGAGCTCGTAAAATATATCTGCCCGCAGGGCTTTGGAGTGCGGCGATGCATTCGCCGCACTCCAAAGGTAAGCGTCAAATTAACCCGTCTT
>Ga0233413_10001335_pt1 | contig 10847 bp, 10 predicted proteins | sample Na_anoxic_6_MG_FD_189019 | JGI IMG/M metagenome (GOLD analysis project Ga0233413, IMG submission 189019) | Seawater microbial communities from Saanich Inlet, British Columbia, Canada - Na_anoxic_6_MG | ecosystem: Environmental > Aquatic > Marine > Inlet | place: Canada: British Columbia... | reverse complement strand
AAAAGATTCTTAAAAAAACGATATATGGCCACCCGTCCTGGTTCAGGCACAATCCCACCGTATAGGGTGGCAAGCGGTCTTACTGCATAAAAGTACAGTTTATCATTAACCTTGGTCATAAACCTGTTATAACCAATCAGGGGATCAAAGACCTTAACTCTGGCTTGACCCGAAAATTCATCATCGAAATCAAATTCATTATTTTCTTTATTGTCTATCCCTTCGGAAACTGCGTTCTGTTCAGCCTGACTTATATCAGTTTTTACATCAGCAGGGAACACTGTTACAGCATGGCTAATAAAGCCCAAAACCAGGAATATTATCAATTTGTAGTGCCGCATAGCTCCGCTTTTCACAAGGTGATACCCATCCTTTCCGAGGAAGGAGCATATAAGGTTTATGTTAAGGTGTCAACGATGAACCATCCTCACGATTTTCAGAAATCATAATTTCACATCACAGAAACTGTCTTTTCCAAAGAATAAATGCGACAATAAATCCACCTGCTGCATCTGCTGTTATATCCCCAACACTCATGTCTCTACCAGGAACAAACAGTTGGTGCATCTCGTCAAAACATCCATATACAGTTACCATCAAAGTAATTAACAGGACTCGCATGAAGGGAACATCTCCCTTTTGAGGCCTGAATGACCGTGCGAAAAGGAATGCAAGAATTCCAAAAACAAAGGCATGCGCAAGCTTATCCTGACCATAAAAGAGGAATGGACCAGGCAATTTAGGTATAGAAGACAGCCAAAAAATGAGAAACATCCAACCGAGTGCCAGAATCCTGCATATTTTAAAGTTGCTTAAGACCCTCATAGTATTACTATCTATAAACTCTACTATTGAAATTCAACCTTCTTTTTAATAAAATGGGATTATCTCCGATATATTAGCCGGTTGTTTTAATAAACCACTTTGTAATGAGGAAAACAAAATGCGAATCAATCAATTCCCGAAAGATATCCGCGCTTATTTATTGCCTGAACCTCGTGGACGTATGGTTTACCGCTGCCTCGACTGCAAAAAGGAATTTGATTCTATACAGCTCCTATATACTTGCCCTGAATGTGGCGGCATACTTCTGCTTCATGATAGGAATATTAAATATATAAAAGCGGTTGAAGGCAAAAAGTGGCGCAAGATCTTTGATTATCGCAAAATGTTGAATCACAGGGCCCTAAAAGGTATTTTCCGCTACTATGAATTCATTGCCCCGATTATCCCCTTGAATCAAATCCTCTACCTCGGTGAAGGTCACACCCCTCTTGTTCCAGCTAATACCCGCCTGAAAGATCAAATTGGCCTCAAGTTTTATTTTAAGAATGACGGTCTTAACCCCAGCGCCTCTTTTAAAGACAGAGGAATGGCATGTGCACTCAGTTATATCAATTACCTTGCCAAAAAAGAAAAGATTGAAAACATCCTGGCTATCTGTGCCTCTACCGGTGACACCTCAGCTTCGGCAGCCCTGTATGCATCTTATCTTGAGGATTTTATTAAATCGGCTGTTATATTGCCCAGGGGAAAGGTTACGCAGCAACAATTGTCACAACCCTTAGGAAGCGGAGCCAGGGTAATAGAAATACCCGGTGTCTTTGACGACTGTATGAAAGTTGTTGAATCCCTGTCTGAAAATTATCATGTCGCACTTCTGAACTCAAAGAATAGCTGGCGTATCCTTGGCCAGGAGTCCTTTTCTTTTGAAATTGCCCAGGATTTTGACTATGAGGTGGGAAACAAGGTTGTTGTGGTACCCATAGGCAATGCCGGAAATATCACAGCCACCATGAGTGGTTTTCTTAAATTCTTCAATGCCGGTATTATTGACCTGCTGCCCAAAATTGTTGGCGTACAGTCCGAACATGCAGATCCGGTCTACCGATATTATCTCGAAGAAAACGAAGATGAAAGAAACTTCATGCCGGTCACTGTCAGGCCAAGTGTTGCACAGGCAGCTATGATAGGCAATCCTGTATCCATGCCAAGGGTTATTAAGCTTGTTAATGAATACAATCGCAAGGCCGGGGAAAAGAGAATTTTTATGGTACAGGTGAGCGAACAGGAAATCATGGATGCCATGATTGTTGCTAACAGAAACGGCAATATTGCCTGCTCCCAGGGGGGGGAGTCTATGGCCGGCCTGAAAAAAGCAATACAGACTGGATATATTGGGTCTTCTGAGATAGGAGTCCTTAATTCAACAGCCCATGTCCTTAAATTTGGTGTTTTTCAGGATATGTATTTTAATAACAGTTTTGATCCGGGGTTTGATATCAAACCAAAACCCGAGCTGAGAAATACTCCTTTTCAAGTGAGGCCCCAGGGTCCTCTCAGGTATCCTGCACAGGGAAAGCCTTTATCAGAGAAAGATATGAAAAATTTTGTTAATGTAATGGCTGCAGAGATTGCCAAGTCCCTGGACCTTAAGAAAAAATAGATGTGTTGAAAATCAAAATTATAGTCATTGACCGCACACGGTCACCTTTCCTGAAACAGGGAGAATCCTTCTACCTTGATCGACTCCGAAGATATGCAAATGCTGAATGGTTAGAGATCAAACCAGCAAGGATTACACAAGGCAGGCCTGTTGATGATATCCTGGAGGCAGAAGGAAAATTAATAGCCAAAAGGTTTGTTGAGCGGGAATATGTAATTGCCCTGGATCGATCAGGCAAGGTTTATAATTCTAAAGGACTGGCTGCGAGGATTGAACAACTATCTTTTCATAACAACAGGCTGACATTTATTATAGGTGGCCCCTTAGGTCTTTCAAAAGGGATTTTAGGCAATGCTAATGAAGTTTTTTCTCTCTCAAAACTTACCTTGACCCATGAAATGAGTCGTCTGCTGCTGCTTGAACAACTCTATCGGTCGTTCACAATTATTAATGGTGAGAAATACCATAAATAAAAGGCACAATTTATCACCCCACCCTGCCCTTCCCCTCAGGGCATACATAACCCAGGCAGTTGTGGCCTGATCAGGCAGACTGTTCTAACCGGAACAAATAAAATCCAGCAGTAAATTCACCTCTTTTCTCCGATAGACCATTATGTGATCACCTCCAGCCAGTCATAGGGGTCGTCTGCCAGGCCGTATTGCAGGTCGGTCAGTCTTTTAAACAGTTCCCGAGAAAGCCTTCCAGCCTGTCCGTCTGCAACGGTGATATCTTCGCCCTTGTATCCGAGGCAGGCCACTGGTGAAATTACAGCAGCTGTCCCTGTGCCAAAGACCTCTTCGAGTTCGCCGGACCTGGCTTTATCAATAACCTCGTCAATACTCACCTGCCGTTCATTAACATGAAATCCCATATCCCGGCATATGGTTAGGATAGAATCACGGGTAATACCTGGCAGGATGGTACCTGTCAACGGAGGTGTGACCAACTCATCTTTGAATTTAAAGCAGATGTTCATGGTCCCCACTTCTTCCACATAGCGCTGCTCTCGTGCGTCAAGCCACAACACCTGGGTATATCCCTTGCCGTGGGCCTCGATCTGGGCCTTGAGGCTGGCAGCATAATTAGCCGATGTCTTGGCTTCACCTAGCCCACCCGGAGCTGCCCTCACATAAGTATCTTCTACCAGGATCTTGACCGGAGCAAATCCTTCCGGATAATAAGCACCGACTGGGCCGGTGATTATATATAACAGATATTCGTCAGCAGGACGAACGCCCAGGAAAGGCTCAGTGGCAATGATAGTCGGCCGAATGTATAGCGAGGTTTGGGGCGCCGACGGAATCCAGTCTTTGTCTATCTGAATGAGGCGTTTCATGCTTTCGTAGACAAGGTCCTCGGGATAAGCAGGGATGCACACCCGTTCAGCCGACCTGTTCATGCGTTTCAGGTTATCGCGGGCCCTGAAAAGGGCTATCTTATTGTCAGGCATCCGGTAGGCCTTGTGACCATCGAATACTTCTTGACCGTAATGAAGGACAGTCGCTGCAGGGTCAATTACAAAAGACCTGTAAGGTTCAATTCTTGGGTTGTGCCAGCCGGCATCGATCCTGTAATCAAGTAAGAACATGTGGTTTGAGAAGTAGATTCCAAATCCAAGTTTGGACTCGTCTGCAGGCTTATTTCGTGCCATTCCCGGGCGCGCCATAGTAACGGATATATCCATTGGTCAATTCCTTTCGGTTAATACTTTTAATAATTTAGATAATGTTTAAGGGATGAAATATGCTTTCTAAGTACTGAATAATTTTTGAATATCCGGGTGGTTCTTTATTGCCTCCAAAAATTGACCTGTACGCCGCTCTAATCGCCCTTTTAGAATCCCTACCACACCCTCCATAATGAAATGGCCCATGCTGTGGTCCTCATCAAAGAGTTCCAAAAGTTTCTTTCCTGGGATGGCCATCACTTCACAAGGTTCGACACATATGGCAGAGGAAGTATATTTGATAGATTCTTGAAAGAGGGCTGACCATCCAAAGGAATAGCCGGGTTTGACAGCTCCGAGGGAAATCATTATTGACTCTGAGGCCTTTACCTCCAAAATTATTTTCCCTTTTAAGAGCATGTAAAGACAGTCTGCCTCCTGTCCTTCCTTAAAAATCACATTGCGTTCCTCGAACAGGCGTAATTGTACAATTGGCCTTATTTTTTCGAGCATTTCATCATTCAGGTTATCAAGAAGGTATATCTTTCTTAGATCCTCAATGGATAACATGTGTTCTCCTCCCTTGAGAATATTTTTGGCTTTCACCATAAAATTAGATTAAAATAAAAATCACAATTATAAAAAGTGCTGCTGCACCCGCTCCAACCCCGATTGGCACGGTTCCACTTAGTAACTCGGTATGGACTTTTCTCTTTTTCATTGACAGTTTTTTTCCTCTTACACCTGTTAATACCCATAAACTGACCAGAGGAATGAGTGATATTTTTGCCTTTCCGTCAGCAGAAAACCGTCCCAGGTATCCTGCAAGGCCATTGACAAAGATGCGATCACAAATTTTATTAATTGCATTGAAACCTTTGTCTGTGATGTAGAAAAACAGCCGCCCTCCTTTACGATAAAACCAGTCAACATCAAGATTAATAGCCCTCATCTCTGCCGGGTAATATCCCGAGAGGATAAGAAGACAGAACGCCAGGGCACCGAACATCAATAACTGCAACTGGCCCACCACATGCGCGGCCGTGTATGGGACATAGTCAACAGGGTAAGGAAGAATATTATACAGGAAACCGGGAAATATACCGATGAAAACACACAAAAAAGCCGCAATTCCCATTGCAAGAAGCATATTAAGCGGAGGCTCTTTTGTCCGGATACCTGAGTCATGGCCAAAAAACGTGAAGAACGGGACCTTTATCCCCGCATGGTGGAAAACACCCGCTGAAGCAAATTGTAAAATTAGCCATACAACAGTCAACTTTCCATATGCAGCAGCACTGATAATCATGGATTTGCTCACAAAGCCGCTAAAGAGAGGGAAAGCGGAGATTGATGCTGCTCCGATCATACAGAACAGGCAGGTAAGCGGCATTGTCTTATACAGCCCCCCCAGATCCGTACATCTTATTTTTCCGGTCATGTGAAGGACAGATCCTGCGGCCATGAAAAGAAGCGCTTTGTAGAGAATGTGACAGAAGGCATGGGAGACGACACCATTTAAAGCCAGTTGTGTTCCAATGCCGATCCCGCACATCATAAAACCCACCTGGTTGATAAGGCTGTAAGCCAGCACCCGCCGGATGTCATTCTCAAGGACTGCATAGAATATCGGCAGGACTGTCATAAATGCCCCGACCCATATTAATAGTTCAGTCCCGGGAAAGGTCCTCGCCATCAAATAGACTGCACTCTTTGTAGTAAGGGCGCTCATAAAAATCGCACCGGTGACTGTTGCTTCAGGATAGGCATCCTGCAGCCACGGATGAAGGGGGGGGATGGCAGCGTTGAGGGCAATCCCAATGAAAATAAGCCAGGAACCTATCCCGCCCAGCCCGATGTATCCAAATCCCAACGAGCCTGTGCTCTTTACGTATATCACTATACCGGCTAACAGGCAGAGGCCCCCGAAAATATGAACAAGGATGTACCGGTACGCAGCGGCCTGAGATGTCTTTGTCCTGCGGGCCAGTATAAGGAATGTAGAGCTTATAGCCAATAATTCCCAAAAAATATATAGAGATAAAAAGTCTCCTGAAAAGACAACCCCCAGGGCGCCTCCGGCATACAGTAATGCTGAAATGTGCTGGAGATCATCATCCACCTTCAGGGCATACAGTATAGCAATGAACGATACTAATGTGAATATATATCCAAAGATCAGACTGAGTTTATCAACCTTTCCAAAGATGAGCTGGTAGTCCAGGAAGTTAATCACCCAATGGGTTCCTTCAGGCATCTTGACAAGGACAGCAAAAGCAAGAATAGGCAGGAGCAGCATATAGGCAGATTTAAGCTTTCCCTTAATAAAGGGGACAAAAAGGGCTCCAACAATAAATATCGCTGCCGGGGGTATCATATTACTCATAATAATGCTCTTCTCTTCTGAGGAATAGGCGTAACACTTTTGCTATAAAGATGAGGAAGACACATGAGACGAATCCGTATACGGCAAAAAATTCCGGGGCAGCTTCCCATGGAAACTCAGCATGCTTGTTTATAAAGAAATCTATGATAAGGAGGATCACCAGGGAGAAATAAAAAATACCCAAAAATCTCTTTACATTTTTTGGTTTATCAAAGATCTTCAATTCTTTTTTCATAAAGATTTTCCTCCGAAATCTGCTCAAAAGAGAGATCTTAAAAAAATAATGCCAAGATATAAAACCCCTAATAGAAGAACTATATGAAAAACAGTCCGGTATCCGGGTACAGCCTCGTGTGAAAGGATCTTTTTTTCTTCATTCATTTTACTCCCTCCAAGATATCGGCCCCCGACGTTATTATTTCCATGCCAACCCAATAATCAATTGATCATCATGCCTGCCAGTCTAAGAAAAGGCTGGGGATAGAAAAAGAGACCAATGGAACCCAGTGAAGTCAATACAAGTGGCACCACGCACCAGATGGGTGCCTCTTCTACCCTGTTATCAAACATGTTCTCTTCAGGCGTGCAGAAAAAAGCCCTGTATACAATAGGTAAAAAATACGCGGCATTTAATAAAGAGCTTCCAAGCAAGACTACTAACATAGGCCAGTTATCAGCCTGAAGGGTCCCAAGGACGAGGTACCATTTACTGATAAACCCACCGCCGGGCGGAAGACCGATTACACTTAAAGAACCTATGAAAAAAGCGATCATTGTTACAGGCATCCTTTTCCCAATGCCTACCATTTCGCTGATATTCTTCTTCCCCGTGGCCACAAAGATGGCGCCTGCGCAGAAAAAGAGAGTGACCTTGCCAAAGGCGTGCATGGCAATATGGGTCATACCCCCAATCATTCCTTTTGGAGAAAGGAGCGCAACACCAAGTATAATGTAAGAGAGCTGACCAATTGTTGAGAATGCAAGTCTTCTCTTCAGTCCGTCCTGTGAAAGTGCCATGAGTGAGGCAGTTATGACTGTGAAGGCGGCAATATAGCAGACAATAGTGCCAAGATGCAAATCCAACAGGAGGTTTACTCCGAAAACACCGATAAGAACACGAACAATGCTGAATACACCAACTTTCACAACAGCCACTGCATGCAGCAATGCACTTACGGGTGTAGGTGCCACCATTGCTGCAGGAAGCCATGAATGGAAGGGCATAATTGCTGATTTGGTAAACCCGAAGATGAACATCAACAAAAGAACGGCCATTATGGTCCTGGATCCGGTTCCTGCCAAAAAGCCGTATTTTGAGAACTCAAGGGTTCCTGCGAGATTGTATGATATAAGCATCGCCGGCAAAGCAAATGCGATAGAGCCGCCAACAATATACAGGAGGTATTTTCGCCCCGAGCTCCTTGCCTCTTTATCCTGATGGTGTGTTACCAATGGATATGTAGATAGAGAAAGCAACTCATAAAACAGGTAAAGCGTAAGAAGGTTTGCGGAAAATGCCACACCAATGGTCGCTGAAAGGGCTAAGGCAAAGAAGCAAAAATATCTGGTCTGGCTGTGCTCTTTTAATCCCCGCATGTATCCAATCGAATATGCAGACGTGATAATCCATAGAAAAGAAGAGACAAGGGCAAAGAGCATGCCAAGGGCATCAACCCTGAATTTGATTGCAGCCCCGGGAAGGAACTCAGCCACCGTATATACTATCTCGGTCCCCTGCAGAATGGTGGGAAGCATAGAGAGCACAATCAAAAACTTTGCAGCAGCTGCCACAAATGTCCATGCCTCACGGACATTCGGCGCTCTGCTTGAAACGAGAACAGGCGTAACTGCTAATGAGATCAGGACAGCAAGAAAAGGTTTTATAGACGTTATTGTTTCCACTATACAATCTCTTTCGGAATGGCAAACTGGATAATGTAGTTTACAATATCACCTGTGTAGACACCTACCACAATAAGACTTGCGGCAACAATTAAAAGCGGAACCAGCATCATAAGTGGCGCCTCAGCCATTGGTTCAGGAAGAACATTATGCCCATGGCCCTCAGCAAACGGCTCATAATATGCTATCTCGATAACCCTGAAAAAAAGAACCACATTGACCAGGCTACTGAACAGTAAAGCCACCATAAAACCATAATGTCCGGCCTGAATTGCCCCGGAAATTAAGTACCATTTACTGAAAAAACCACAGGTGGGAGGAACTCCAATTATAGACAGTGCCCCAATCACAAAGGCCCCCATAGTAAAAGGCATTGTCCGGAATAACCCTTTAAGGTCCTTGAAGGCATATCCCTTGACCTTATAGACAATATTCCCCGCAACCAAAAAGACACACAGTGTCATGAGGGAATCGTTTACGATGTGGAGAATTGCACCGGTCATCCCTGTCCGGTTCCCAAGCCAGGCGCCGCCAACCATATAACCGACTTCTGCAATAATGACATACGTTAACATTTTCTTCAGATTCCGTTCGGACAGGGCAAATATAGAGCCCATCACAATGGCAATAGTGGCAAGCCACACGATAGGTTCACTCACTGTCAGAGTCGAAAAAACATACTCCGGAGTAAAAACCGTCAATATAAGGCGTATCATCACATAGATCATTACCTTGGTCACCAAGGGTGCGATCAAACTGCTTGCAGCAGATGGAGCATATGTATATGCATTGGGAAGCCAGGCATGCAAAGGAAAGAAGGCCATCTTGAGCCACACCCCGATCATACAGATCATAAACGCAGCTAACACGGCCTTAGACTGATAAAGGGCCGGTAAAATTCCCGCAATATCCACCATATTCAATGAACCGGTGACAATATAGAGATATCCGACACCTAACAGATAAAAACACGCCCCGATAGTACCCATGTATAGATAGTTAAGAGTTGCCAGCGGGGCACGGTCCTCACCCATGGCAAGCAAGCCATATCCTGTCAGGGCTGCGATCTCCAGCAATACATATAGATTAAAGGCATCTCCGGTAGCCACGATACCCAAAAGCCCGGTAACCATGAGGACATATAATGTATAAAAAGGACCTGTTTTTTCTGGGAAATCCTGCTCAATAGTCTTTTTATTTGCTATTAAATTAAGGAGTGCAACGATTGAAACTACAGTCAGGACCAACCCATTGAGATGATCCACATAATATGCAATGCCCATGGGAGGATCCCATCCCCCTAATCGATAAAGGACTACCCCCTCATCCAATACTCTCAATAGCAGGTTAACACTTGCCCAGGATGCTAAACCAAGGCCTGCAACTGCAATAGGAAAACACAGTTTTTTATTCACCCATCCGGAAATATTGATAATAAGGGCAGACAAAAGTGGTGCAATGATAAGGATTGCTGGTAATTGCTGGTTCATTTCTCTCTTATCTGAGCAAGAATTTCGTCTTCTTCCAAAGTATGATATCGTTTATAGACTCTAATAAGTAATGCCAAAGCCACACCGAGAGTAGCTACGCACACGACAATAGCAGTAAGCATCAATACATGAGGTAGCGGATTGACATACTCTGCAGATTTAATTATATGAGAGCCGGCCGCATTGGCATGTTCGCTGTGGGCATGTTCTAAGATCGGAATTGTTGCCCCTTTCTTGGCGCCTATGGAGACATAAAACAAGATAATGGCCGTCTGGAAAATACTCATACCCACAACTTTCTTAACGAGGTTGTTTTTTGCAATCATGGCATAAAGTCCGATCATCATTAGGATGATGAACATCCAGTAGTTGTATTTTGCGGCGATAATTGAAATTATATCAGGCATAAGTAATTAAATTAAAAAAGTGTCTAAAGTGAGCTAAAGTGCCTAAATTGAGTTAAACTATCTAAAGTAAAAAGAGTGCCACTGGTCTCTGTAATGTGTTAATGACTATTGTTCATGGAAATTTAAAATTTTCAGTCCTTAAAGTCCTTCATCATATTTTCCTGCCGAGGACACATTATTATAAATCCAAATCATGGTTGCCATTACTGCAATTCCTACGCCGATCTCTACGAGAAGAATACCATGTGAACGTGCAGTAACAGGGTCCACATATAGAACGGATGCCAGTGCGCTGTAGTCTAAAAAATTAAACCCAAAAAACAGACATAAAACGCCTGTGCCGGCATAAATAAGAACACCAATTGGACAAAGGAGCGCATGCATTTTTTCTTGCATTCGAATCAGGGCAATCCTTAAGTTTTGAGAAATAGCGAGAAGTATAATACTGGCTCCAAGAATAACACCTCCCTGAAACCCGCCTCCAGGGCTATGATGTCCGTGCGCTATAACATACAGGGCAAAAAGCTGGATAAAGGGGATCAGCATT
>Ga0233413_10001334_pt1 | contig 10853 bp, 12 predicted proteins | sample Na_anoxic_6_MG_FD_189019 | JGI IMG/M metagenome (GOLD analysis project Ga0233413, IMG submission 189019) | Seawater microbial communities from Saanich Inlet, British Columbia, Canada - Na_anoxic_6_MG | ecosystem: Environmental > Aquatic > Marine > Inlet | place: Canada: British Columbia... | reverse complement strand
CATTTCCTAATGTCATCTTCACTCCACATTCCCGTAGAAATGATAATTGGCAGCCCAAACGATGCACACTTTTCTATCAACCCATAACTCGTCATATCGGCAGAAGATATCTTGAATGCAGAAATGCCCAATTCATATGCGAACTGAGCAGATTTCTCATCGAAGGGAGTAATGATCAGATCCAGCCCAAGGATGTCACATCTCTTCTTTACCTCTGCATATTCTTGCTTGGTGAGTTCAAATTCTTTCAATAGCGGAATCAAATAATCGAAATTCCATTCGGCAGAGTTTGGGTTATCAAGAATACTCTTGGTGTATATGCTTTCAAGATCTCTTTTCTGAAATTTAACAGCATCAACGCCTGCATCTGCCGAAGACTCAATCAGTTTAATCGCAGTACCTAAAGACCCATTATGGTTGATACCTATTTCGCTTATTATATATACACCCGACTTAGACACCATCTTTTTCACCTAGAATACTTATATCATTTTCTACCATTCTTCTTACCATATCCTCGAAAGAAGTTGTGGGGGTCCATCCAAGTTTTTTTCTAATCTTAGTAGAGTCTCCACATAGTGCCGGGGTATCGTCTGGTCTGCTCAGCTCATCATCATAATTCACATATTTTTCCCACTCATCGATTCCTATCACCGAAAAGGATTCCTTTAAAAAAGATTTTATTGAGCGAGTCTTGCCGGTGGCGACAACAAAATCTCCGTTTTTTCCAGCGTGGAAAGAGTTGCGGTTTTGCTGCAACATTCGCCACATCGCGTCTACATAATCTTTTGCATATCCCCAATCTCGTTTGGTGTTAATATTTCCCAAAGAAAATCCTTGTGACATTCCAAGATGTATTTTAGCGACTTCGGAAGTTATCTTCCTGGAAACAAAATTCTTTCCTCTTCTTTCTGATTCATGGTTAAAGAGTATCCCGCAACAACAGAAAATGCCATATGCATCTCTATAATTCTTTGTGATCCAGTGAGCATATAGCTTGGAGGAAGCATAGGGGTTCTTTGGCCAAAATGGTGTAATCTCGTTTTGCATTTTGTGGTCCTGACCATCTCCATACATTTCGCTAGAAGATGGTTGAAAAAACTTTATATTCCTATCTATTTCTCGAATCGACTCTAAAATATTTAAGACTCCTGATGCATTCGTTTCATGAGTCGTGGTGGGATCTTTCCACGACTCAGACACCGAAGATTGCGAAGCAAAGTTATATATCTCATCCGGCCGAGTTTCTTGTATTGCTCGTCGGATAGCGGAGAATTCCCGGATGTCTGCCGCAAAAACACCAACATCCGATGATAGGTGGGAAATATTTCCGCCTAGCGATGGTGGATTTCTTGATACGCCCCACACCTCATACCCTTTAGATAAGAGAAGATCTACCATGTGACTCCCGTCCATACCGGCGACACCTGTAACTAAAGCTTTTTTTCCCATATTATCTTTCCGGTCGGGTTTGTTTCGCGAGTATCAACAGTATCACAGCACATAATTCGATTTTCCTCCATCAAAGTTTATGGTGACTCCTGTCAAATATTTAATATTATTCTCCACAATAGCTCTCATGAAATCGCCAATCTCTTTGATGGTGCCGACTCTCCCTAGGGGAATTTCGCTTTCCAAAACTCCATAGTCGGGACAAAGTTGCCTGAGTCTGTCAGTGTCAATCGGACCAGGAGCAATATTTATCATTGTAATATTTCGCTGTGCGAACACTTTGCTTAAACACTTGAATACGCTAATAAACGCCAGACGATAAGCATTAGAAAGTAGCAATTTTGGATTAGGTTCCTTCACGTTGAATGATGAAATCAAAAAGATATATGCGCCATCGTTTAATTTAAGATTTTGTAAAAGATAAAAAAATCCATAGAAAAGTTGATTATGATATTTTTCACAGTCAGATCGAGTAATCTCTTCGAAATTTGCGGGCGGCGGACCACCCGTATTGAGAACCAAAACATCGTAGGTATGCTGTCGATCCACTATTTCTCTCATCGAATCTAAATCCGAGGTGTCGGCCTGCTTCGAAGAGAGAGCCTCTACCGCATATCCTAACTCCCCTAGAGACTTCGCAGCACCGTGACCGATACCTCTGCTTCCTCCTAATACAAGACATTTTTTCATTTCTCACCTTCCTCAATTTTGTTTATCATTTGTTTCTTGATTCCATCTCCTATGCCCTTCTGTGCCTTTTTTATCCTCTGGATTATGCTATCTACGTGATGGAGAAATATTGCATGCTCATCATCTGGATAGGATAATTCTCTTTTTTCCTTGACATAAAAGAGCAAATCGGATGGATTGTAGCAAGTCGCCATAAACAAAGATACCTCATCAAGGCAGTGGCTGCCATAGGCAACTTCAACCCCATGCTCTTTCATTGTCAATATGCTGCTCAAGTTACAATCCTCAAGAGAATAAGAAAGCTGTGTGTGTACTAGCTTAAAATTCTTGTTACCGTCAATGAGCGACACAAAATTATAAATATCATCGTGAGATGCCATTCCAGTAGAAACAAAAACTTTCTTATCAGTTGCTCGCATCGCATCTAGCAATTCTACATCTTTGATGCCGTCTCGAATAACTTTATAAAAATCCACATCCAAACCTTCAAAGAGGGGCATATAGCCCTTATCAGCTAGGGCGATTCCCACGCTCTTATTCGCCTCCTTTATCCGAGAAAACAAAGAGGAAAAGTGAGAATCATCGAAATACAAATATGCATCCCCCTTTTGGTGTAACACCTCGCGGATTTGGAATGTGATGCCGTCAATATCACTGTACAATAAAGTATCTAAATATCTGTGCGCTGCTTTGGCGCACCCAAGATGATTAAATCCTATTTCTGCTATAATCATAATAATCTCTCGATAAGAGCAATATCATCGTAAGTGTCAACCTGAAAACTGCGGCAAAGCGGCAATTCAACGATGCCGATGTTCCCACCATATCTATTTCTATTTTGCTCCAAAAAAGTGCGCGAAGTGATGTAAAACGCCCCGTTCTCAATGAAGGTGCTGGTCATATCCTGCCTTCTGGGTCTATTTTTCGGATCCCAGTCTACAGGGGTCAGATCGGGATTCCATCGTGGGATCCAGTGCTCCTTGGTTACGCTGAAAATCGAATCATAATTGCCACCTTCGTACATATCAACACCTTTTGAGATGTCAGAAGATAATGTAAGTGGCGATGTAGTCTGCGCGAAAACCAAAACATCAAAATCTACTTCCTCGCAGAAATGCATTAAAGCTTCTTCTGGGGAAGATATATCTGTTGCCATATGTGGAGGGCGCAATATCGGGAGGGCGCCGAGTTCCTTTGCATACCTCAAGATATTTTCATCGTCACTACTAACATAGGATTCGGAAATGCTTTCTACTCCGAGGCAGGCAGAAACCTGATAATAAAGAAGAGGAACTCCGCCCAGAGATATCAAATTTTTGTTCTTAATTTCCTTGCTGCCGCCGCGAGCTAGTGTTATAGATACAATCTTCATTTTTTTATGTTCCTCCCAAGTTCAAAAACATTCTCATACTGTACGTTTAGTAAACTTCTTATGTAAGAGTCTATAATAACAGTATTCTTGTGTTGTGTCAAGATATAGTTTCTAAAAAATTCTATCTGTCTCTTATTGGCGTGAAATCCGTGTGCGCCGTGGATCCCAAATGTCCGATTCACTTTATGTTTGTCAATAAAATGTGACTCGTGATAATTGTCTTGATATCGATTGCCCCCGAGATAAAAAGAGAACCCGGAAATTATCAGCTCTTCTATTGGATATTCCAACAGCATAACAATCGCAAGGATGCCACAACCCGGCTCACACCCTATAAGATTATATATCTTTTTATAATCCCCGACGCCTATCCAATAAAATGGTGTGTTTCGTTCCTCGTCAACTTCTTTGTAGTTCGTAACAACATCGCTGATCTTATCATCTCCCCATGTTTGCCAATTATTATCTAGATGCGAAGATTTAACAACTGGGCAAATAATCATCTTCAATCTATCGTAGAATTCTTCATTTTTCTGTTTCTTTTCCTTTATCGAATCCAAATAGGTTGTCGCAAGATTGTGGAACAAGATATCAGTCCTGCTACCATAGTCTTTTTGTATATCCAGTGGAGGTATTATGTCATTTACTCTACACACCAAATCGCATCCGTCAATAAAGTCGCCCGCGCCTTTCCCGAGCATATGAGGGGATGGACCAACAATAGCTATCCTTTTTCCCTTTACCATCCTAAGCAAATCATCTCGCTGTTCAATCACTCTTACCCCTCATCATCGCTATAACATCCTTTATTCCCTCTCGCAGTCCTATTTTCGGTTTCCAGTGCTCTAGTATGCTTCTATCAGGATTTTTCTTCCATCCGCAGTGTACAGAATCTTCCGCTTTGGATGCTTCTATTTCTACATCCTCAAAATTGTGCGCAACCTCTTCTGCGACGGCAGATATCGATACCCACTCAAAGCTTGTTACATGACACGGGGTGTCTCTCTCTATTTCACCATATTTCTCGCTCAAAGTATAAAGACACTCGCAACAATCCTCTGCATGTAAAAACTGCCTTTGCTCGGTGCCAGTAGTCATCATAGAGATCTTTTTGTTATCCTTCGCCATCCTTATGAAATCAGTTATGACATGTGATTTTTCTAAATCTGCCTCTCTCCCATATACGTTCCACATCTTCACATTAATGCCGCCCAGGGCTTCAGTATATTTTTCCCCTATAGATTTACACACCCCATAAGTAGAGTGCCCCATGTCCGCCATCTGACTAGAGGCGAACAAAAACGGTTTCTCGGAGGCGTTTATCTCTTTAAAGGTGTTGTGCATAATCGCTACATTATTATTTATAAAATCAAATGTGTTTTGATATCTCTTTAAATACTTTGATCCACCCACATCAAATGCAAGAAAGAACACAAAATCGCTTTCTCTCACAGCAGACGAAAGGAGTTCACTATTATGCACTCTCAGATCTTCTCTGAGAGTTCTCTCTATATCAAATTCAATCACATGATGCCCCATATTCCTCAAAAAAGAAACAAGATGACCCCCAATCTGCCCAGAAGAACCAAGAACTAAATATTTTTTCATGTATCTCTCCTTTCTAAATCCCCTTTTGCAAGTCTTAGGTCGATGTCTGTCCCGTCTGCTCTAGTTCTTGTGAATCGAACTGGTACCTTCTCTGTGCTGATATCATTGCTTGCCAAATGCCATTTCAGAAGAGTTTCCGCATGAATGCTCCCGCCGTCACTCAAGAAGTCATCTATTGAGTCTGGTACTCTGAAGTATATCCCCATGTTTTCCCTGTTACCTATGGCAAATCGATCATTATACCCGTCAATGCTGCCACCAAAGATATTGTGGAAATCTGGTACATGTAATTTATCTAAATCTATTCCACCAACCTGGATTGCTACTTTCTTAAAATACTTAACATCCATCCTTGAGAAAATGACTCTATCATATGTGGTGTTATTTTCTTTTTCGTATTTTAACAATACTTCTCCCATGTTCTTTCTAGAATTAATCATTTTGATATATACTTGCTTCGTGCTCTGCCCGGCCGGTGGCCAGTTTGACTTAAACCTATATCCGCTCAAATCATATTCCGGTTCCTTCTCTGAAGTAATCAATTTCACTTGATGATCTGCCTCGAATATGTCTCTTATATCCGAAAGAAATGGGCTGTCAATCGTGTGTATAAAAACATCGCAGTCCTTTCCGAAAGGTTCAATCAAGTTCTCTCTTAAGTTCGCGTGAGTGTGTTGGATGCTTCGACCGGTGCCGATCAAGCACAAACATGTTTTCAACATCTACCACTCCTCTCCTTTTATCCCTACTTTGTCGATCCAATAGTCCATATATAGCTGCTCAGCTCTTTCACCAACAGCGAATTTGCCATATTCTCTCTCTAAAAAATCTTTAGTAACGTGACGCCAATCATCCACTATAAGAATCGGCATATCCTCATAGAAAGAAATATTATGGCACCTCTTGACAATCGGCACACACCCGACCAATATGGATTCCCATATGCGTAAGCAGTCCACGCCACGACCCTCTGGAGATAAAGAATATTTGCTTGACTTTAAATCTCTGAGATAGTTTTGAAATGTTTTTCTTTTTGCCCGGAAGACATAATCCTTTTCCGCAAAAATACGAGAAACTTCCCCCCTCTTTGTTACATTAGTATTGGGGTCGAAGTTCATATAAAGAAGGTGTTCTTTGTTTGTCTCTTCGGCAATAACTCCGTCCACAATTTCTGTATCGCCATGGGACCATCTTTTGTTGGCTAACCCAAGCGGAATAGACTTCAGTTTCGGATGCGGGAAATTTGCATTCTGGGAGTGCCACGAAATAACCTTTGGATTGTCTAAATATTTCTGATAATCTAGATCTATGCCCTTAGCGCTATTATGTGTAATAATATTTATTTTATACTTCATGCTCGGCATGATACGGTTGAAAAAATCTGACACATAATCTGTCTTTATAAACGCAACTTGCCCATCAGAAGTTATTGAATCTGGTGTATCTTTATGAAACTCATCATAAATCAAATGCGAGCGATTCCTAAATCCCATTCCGGTGACATATGGATAAGAATCTGCTGTTGGAGGTATTTCCTTCCTAAGAGATCCCACTATCGTGTATCCTCATATCGTGCGGTTGCAGTCCGGCAGAATTTCTGATTAAATATTTCTTGTCACCGAATGTATATTTGTCGTAGACAGTAGTCTTACCAAAGTGGTCAACAGCAGATTTCTCCACATCTTCTCGGCAAGTGATGATCGATGTCCAGGGTTGAGAGTCTTCCACTTCGATCCATTTCCAGGTTGGTGGCAGCACGACGCGATTCCAAAGGTAACAATCTGCCTCTGTGTCATGCGCAACAATAATATCAACCTTAGAAAATAACTTATTTATTTGGCGCCACCGATCCAATGCACCGTCTACAAACGCGAAATCACACGACTCATCGAGCGAATCAATAAATCCATATGCATCTTTAGCGTCTAGAAATAGTTCTGAAGAGAAATTTTCATTTTCCCCATACTTTTCTTCTATTTTACGGTACCAACTCTCATTCTGCATCTCAATGCTAATGACCTTTTGTGCCTTCTCTAGAAAGAGTCCTGTGCTGTAGAGCCCCATTCCTGTCTCAAATACTTTCTTTACACCAAATGCTTCGAACAAAAAAGATAAAACCTTTTCGTGTGTTTGAAAATTATCCATATCTACTCCTCCTAAGAAATACTTTCCCGGCATATTCTATAAATCTCGTCTATCTTTTCGCTATTGTCTGTATAGGGTCGTGGCATGTGGTAATCAATATAGTATCCGTTATGCAGTAACTCTTTATCGTATAGCGATCCATCTGGTCTATCAATCCTATTAATTGTGTATGGACCACCCATATTGAATCCTCTTCTCATATGCACAGTCCGCTCGTCTTTATCTTTCCACTTGTTCCATTTTTGATAAAAAACTTTTTCATCAGTAAACCACCCATGCCCATGCTTCATCCATTCGCCGACTTCTTCCGGAAACTCCGAAAGGGAGCATCCCAGAACTTGTGCAAAGGTTTCACCAGAAGCACACATATAGCACATAGGGAATGCAGGATAAGAGGGGCTACCTGGCAAATAAGCATCTGCCGAATAAAACGCAATGTTGTCTTCCGGAATTCCTTTCACAGAATCGTGGAAATATCTAGATTGAAGAGGAATCATATCTAAGTCGGATGTTAGGCAGATCTCTTTGGGGAACTTTGTTGTCCCAAACAACCTCACTATCTGAGATTGTTGTGCAGTGGGTACTCCAGATACTGGTTTTTGATATATCACCTCTCCGTATTTCGTGCTCAATCCTAAATCTTTATCCGACATAACAAAAAGAGTTGGTTTGATTTTTCCTATCTTGATCCATGCCTCGGATACTAGATCCCAGAACTCTAAATACTTCGGATTATCATTGGATGATAATATAACTCTATCTATCTTCATCGGTATCTCTCCCTCGCAGATTCTCTATAAACCCAGCACCATATCATTCCTGATTGACTTTACCATATTTACCAATTCTTCATTCGACATTTCCTCTGCTGTCTTGGAACATATCCCATGTGCCAACCTAGTATCTATGTCACTATTTTTTTCGCTCCTGATCACAATATATTCTCCCCCCTCCAATACCTCCGAATACTCAATCTCCTTCTCGGATATCAAATCTTCATCAAGCTTCTCTCCGGGGCGTAATCCCACAATATCAACTTTATCGGATATAACATTAGATAACCTGAGCATATTAACGTTTTTCATCTTTTTACTCAATACATATCCATCTTGATAATTCTGATCTGCGGTTAGCTCAATAGATTTCTCAATCAACTCCACTGCTTCGGTCGGAAGGAACATTAAACGATTCATTTTTGGATCAGTTAGTCGAATATTTTGCCCCTTAATGTTGAGAGAAATCCAATAAGGTATTACCGACCCGTGACTTCCGGCGACGTTTCCAAACCTACAACAAACAAATCGATTTTGTGAGTTGTTTGCGTCTGAAAACAATTTCTCCATCATGAGTTTCGTATACCCATATACACAATCAGGTTGACAGGCTTTATCGGTACTAATCCCCACAGTAACAGGAACATCGCAAATTCTAGAAGCATTCACAACATTTGCACTCCCCAATATATTAATGTTAATTGCCTGTCCTGGTTGCCTTTCAGCAATATCAATGTGCTTGATAGCAGCAGTATGTACAACGATGTCTGGCTTTACCTTAAGCATCTCGCTAGCAAGTAAATTTGCGTCTTCTATTGTTCCCAATATTGTCTCGACATCTGGATATCTTCTTTTTAGGGAAACCTGCTGTTTTTCATTTCTGGAATAACTGTAGAACTTATATTTTCCATAATTCTTTCTTATGAAGGTGCTCCCTATCGTTCCAGATCCTCCGGTAATAAAAACTTTCTTCATCGATGCATTATCCTTTTTTTTGTATCCACTGCTCTAATATCTTCAGATGCTCTTCAACAGTGTTGTCGTGTTCATCAAACACTTGACCGACAAACTCTAGTCCCTGTCGTTGTGTCGGGAAATTATTGCCATAGAATAAATCGTGCGACAAGCAGTCATCCACAATAGATGGGTAAACAGTGTGCTTAAGGAATTCCTGCCCACAACCATAAAAATTTATCTTTTCTTGTTTTTTGATCTTCTCTCTCATATTAAGAAAAACGCCAGACTTAATACCAAACATTCCTGCCAAAATTGGAGTAGTGTAGTGCCACGGGTGATCCTTCATTATATGAAATCCGTAGTTGCTATCAATCCACTCGTCAACGGCAGCTCGTTCTCGCATATTCAATCGCGAATCTGTATCTCTAGAAATCATTAATTCAACATCTTCGTCGTCAATGTCTTCAAATCTCCAAAAAGAGGATCTCCAATCCCCTATCTCGTTCATTGAAATAACTTTTGTGTTGTCTAGAGATTCCAATTCGCTCACTATGCTTGTCGGAACTAAAGCGTCAACATAAAAACGACACTCCCATCCAGGGTAAATTGATTGTGCCAATTCTGCATTCTTGATTGCGCCAAGCAAATATTTAAGATCGGTGCCCCACAAAGAAAAAGTTATTATCTTCATTCCCCTACCTTGGCATCTTTATATCCTTTATATATTTCCTGCTCTTCTTTCCTCTTCCACTCAAAATTCTCTGGATTGGTAGATATCCCCTTCGGATTCATATAGTAAAGTCCCAGGACTTCCTGAATTTTCTTAAACTTGCTTCCGCCCTTTGCCATCCTCAAGAACATATCCCAGTCACCAGCAGATTTATAATCGCTATTAAAGAATCCTGCCTTTTTGTGAGCATCCCTTCTCCACATCGGGTTGTTGTGCGGTAAGTTCATCATCTTAAGATTATCGAAAGAGAACTCTGGGAAATTATATCTCTTCCCCGACGAGGAATTATTCTCGAATGTCTCATTCGGCTGATCTGTTATTTGTGAATCAGAATATACCAAATCAACATCAGAACTCAAAACTAGTTCTCTTGCATGTCTCTCTAGGGAGTTAATCGCCTTTCGATCATCAAGGTTTGCGTTTGTGATGAATTCTCCGGTTGACATTTCAATTGCATAATTCCAAGTACCGTAAATTCCTGGATCTTCTTTCAGTTCAAAGTATTTAATGTTTTCGGGAAACTTCTTGATGTATTTATCAATAACTTTCTTTTCGTTTCCTGGCGAGTTTGCATTTACCATCACCAGCTCACACTTATCTTCGAATATCGTCTGCCTTGTGATATCTTCTAAGAACTGTTCAATATAATCGTCGCCATCGTATACAGATGTAATCAAGGATATCTTTGGAATATCGTTAATATCAAATCCTACAATATCCTCGCCAGCAACAATGTTGGCAACTTTCTGATAAATATCAGATTCAGCGAAATTCTCTCTTATATGCTTCGCAAGCTTCTTCGCTTCTGACTTCTTCGGTCCATAGTTTTTATACACTTCTCGGAGCGATGATTTGAAAGATGATTCTTTCGGGAAACACCACTGGCTGTCTGCCACTAAAACACCGTCCCAGACCGCCTCAGATTGCACAGGAGCGATGTTGTAATCAACTTTGGTAAAGTGTGCCTTGCTCTTCTCTTTGCCCTTCTTATCCTTCTTGGTGGCGTATAAGAAGTCTACATGACCACTCCAGTTTGGAGCGATAACAGGAAGTTCTTTGTATGCCGCCTCGAACAATGGAAGACCGAAACCTTCTCCGTGAGTAGTTGATACTATCGCTTTGATTT
>Ga0233413_10001331_pt1 | contig 10862 bp, 13 predicted proteins | sample Na_anoxic_6_MG_FD_189019 | JGI IMG/M metagenome (GOLD analysis project Ga0233413, IMG submission 189019) | Seawater microbial communities from Saanich Inlet, British Columbia, Canada - Na_anoxic_6_MG | ecosystem: Environmental > Aquatic > Marine > Inlet | place: Canada: British Columbia... | reverse complement strand
TGCTTCGATTTCATCTCTTGCTGTTTCTCTAGCTGCATCTTCTTCTGCTAAGTCTTCTTCAACTGTCTCAACAAAGTCAACACACAGTGTTTCGTTTACCTCTGGACAAACCACAGGTTCAACTACAGGGCAGTCTTCGATGAAGTCTGCACAAAAACTTTCACTAGCTCCTTCACATATACAAACATCACAAACAGGAGTTTCTTCCCAATTTGCTGTTGATGCCAATACTACAGCACCGATTGCAAGTAATGCTACCAGAACCCATGAAATATATTCACGTGTTTCCATTTTATATTTATCTCCTCGCATATAGCGAATTTCATGTTATATACTAAAGATTTTAGTATATTTAAAGGTATTTATTACCCGTTTTACTCTTCAGTAGTTACTTATTTCCAAGTCAGTTTGCCGTCTGCATTCCTAACACCAATCAATCCTAGACCTGCACCAAGACTACCAACTACAGCAGCAGCTTCAATGTATCCTAATGATACCATTACACCTGCCACAACCACTACAACTGCACCCCAAAAGGTCTTTGAAGCCAGATAGCTCTTTGCGTTAAATTTCTTTGTCATTTTGTTTCCTCCTATTTTACTTTTATTATCCAAACTACTTCATAATACTTTGGATAGTTGCTTGCACTTCCAGTGTTAGCTGGAGGTGTTGCCTTCGGTGGACACGAAATTCCATCACCAGAACCAGTGTTTAAACTGTGACTGTGACTCGCAGCTCCACCTGTACCGCCAGAAGCAGCATTACCTCTCAAAAACCTTTGAGTTGCAACACTACCATTAAGATCTGGTAATGTTTGTCCGTCTAATGGACTCTCACTATCATTATATACTGCCCCATCACATTCATTCCAGAATGCTGTGAAATTATTGGCTGGTATATTAGTGAAGTCTTTTAAATATGCTTTAACTGTTCCTACAATTGCCTCATCATCTTGATCTATGTCTATATATAGTGCGGTTGCTGATTCGGCATAACCAATTCTTACCCCGCTTCGAGTTGAAGACACCGCACCCGCAGCTCCTAAATAATAAGTGGTGTTAGCTGATAAGCCCGAAGTTGTGTATAAGCCTCTTGTAATAACATTAACATCGTTCCCTGAGGTTACTGTCTCAAGAGCTATACCAGTTGCTCTAATGTCGGCAGCTGTACCTGTATCAGACTTGTACGCCTTTCCATCGGTTAAGTGTATGTAAACTACATTACCCGCTGTCAAGTTCTCTCCAGCTTCTACTAAAAATAAGTTCCCTGCTTCTGAGTTGATCTCGTCAACTTCAACTGTGTTTGTTCCATCTATATCTGGTAATGTCATTTTATTTCACCTTCATAATCCATACGACTTCATAATATGGTGGTAAGCTTGAAGCTCCACCTGTGCTTCCTGCTGGTTGATACTGTCCAGAACATCCCAAAGATGAACCTGTTGAAATGCCGTGACTGTGTGAGTCTGCACCTCCAGTACCACCTGACGCTGTATTCCCTCTAAGGAATCGTTGATCAGCACCTGCATCTGCGTTAAGGTCTGGTATTGTCTGTCCATTCAATGGACTTTCTGCGTCTGATAAGGATTGCCCTGCACATTCAACCCAAAAGGCTGTCATGTTATTGCTTGGTATCCCTGTAAAGTCTTTAAGGTAAGCTTTTACAGTACCAATAGCATCCTTATCATCTTGTATAATGTTTAAATATAATTGTGTTGTTGAGAATGCGTGTCCTAATCTTACACCTGATCGGGTTGTACTTATAGCACCAGCTGCACCCAAATAATAATCCTCATTAGCTGTTAATCCTGTAGTCTGATACAAACCAACTGTTATAACAATCGCATCATTACCTGTAGTCACTGTAGTAAATACGATTCCATCTGCTCTGATATCATCTGCAGTTCCAGTGTCTGACTTGTAAGCTTTACCATCTGATTGTTTAATATATATAACATTCCCACCAGTTAAATTCTCACCAGCTTCAATAGTAATTATCTTTCCAACACTTCCATTAAACTCACTACTATAAACTATATCATCATTTGCTTTTGGATATTCTCCTTCATCTGCCATTTTATTTCACCTTCATTACCCATACCACATCATAGTATTCTGGTTCTATTCCTGCACCATTTGTGTTTGAACTTGTCAACCATGAGGTTGCAGCTCCTATATTTCCAGGTCCAGAAGCTCCTGAACTTGCACTGTGACTATGACTTGCTGAACCACCAGTTCCACCTGAAGCTGTATTACCTCTTAGGAAGGTTTCAGTTCCACTTGCATCATTTAGATCTGGAATAGTCTGCCCATTCAATGGACTCTCAGCGTCACTTAAACTTTGACCTGCACAAGCAACCCAAAACGCTGTTAAGTTATTACTAGGTATTCCCGTGAAGTCTGGTAATGTTGCTTTAACAGTACCAATCGCATCTTTATCATCTTGTACAATCTCAACCCATAGCTCAGTTGTACTCAATGCAGTTCCAATTCTAACACCACTTGCAGTTGTACTCACTGCACCTGCAGCTCCCAAGTAATAATCTTCTTTATCTGTTAATCCTGTTGTATTGAATACACCGCCAACTCTTATGACAGTTGTACCATTCAAAGCTGCATCTTGTTCAGCAACACCAGTTGCACGAATATCATTAGCGGTTCCTGTATCAGAAACATATGCTTTGCCATCTGTTAAATGAATATACACTACTTCACCAGATGAAATAGCTTCACCTGCAACTGCTTGGACTAGCCAACCAGCTCTGTAGTTACCATCGGATGCATACCCGAAACTTCCATTAGTCTTAAGCCATATGTTTTCTGCTGCTACCATTATTCAACCCTATCTGTTATTACCCAAACAAACTCATCAGTGTCTGACTTGCTTTCATCTGTGATTGTGTCTTCTGACATCATTAACTCAGTACCATCATCATTCCAAAGTGCAAACCCGTCAATGTTAAACCCGTTTGCATCTGTAGTTGCTAATGTTGCCTGTATTTCAACTTCATTATTACTTTCATCAAACACTGGATATCCAGAGTCAATGTTTTCAAAATAATCATCTGCGCTTGCAACTCTCCAATGATCCATAACCAGATCATCAACAGCCCAAACTGTACCCGCAGCATCTGCTTTGATTCCAATATAAGAATAATCACACGCTGCAATTGCAGGAGCGCCAACTGTACTGTCTGCGGTTCCTGTGTTGAATGTTATGTAATTCCATCCAACTGCCAAGTCAGCTGCATCTCTAGTATATTGATAATAATTTGCATTATCTGAACCAAACCTAATTGTCACACAGTCAGTTGCATTCAATTTTGCATACATTGTTGCATCTTTAATGTATAACCACACCCATAGATCTTTGCTTGTAAAGTCTACCGATGTTGTAGTTTTGTCAGTGGTTGCATCTATCGCTGCCCCTGCATCTTTTGTTAAGTCAAGACCATAAGTTCCTTCCTTAAAATATGTCGCATTTAATGCGGTTGTAATCTCAGCCGAATCTACCCAGTCTGCAGCCTCACAATCATCTGTGACTTCAAATCCGTTGATAGGAATTGGAGTGTCAAGATCTGTGCTTGAAACTGCAGGAGTACCATTACCAACACCCACCTTAAATTGATTAATAGGATTGTAATCTGGTGATGACTTGTATGCTCGATTAAGTAAAACCTTTTTTCCGTTATTTGTTATTATACTTCCATTTGCCATTTTTATGCCTCCATTAGTAATGTTAAGTGTGGTGCACTAACTCTACCATATACATCAGTTGTATCATTAATTTGTGCAGTTCCAGATGCCCCTTCAGTAATTCTTAATTTAACACCTGTTGTGTCTGAACTTGATAATGTAATTCTATTTCCACTTGTTATAGCTTGCCATGTGGAACCACCATCAGCTGAAACTTCATATGTTAATGTTCCTGTGATGCTTCCAACTGTTAATGTTGCGTAAGTGAACTGAGTTCCTTTGAATAGAAAATCACTATACCATACATCATCGGCTTCAAAGTCAATTCTGTTATTTCTCATGTTAAACTTACCAGTTGAATCTCCAGTCAACCAAGTATCCATTATAAACTCATCACCAGTGAAAGTATCACCTGCACCCTCAGCTATAACTAAAACTGCTAAATAATCTAGTTGTGTAACATCTGGTGAACCCACTGTGCCTGCAGTTGCAAAATCAAACCCTAATAAATTCCAGCCAACAATTAACTCAGATGTTCCAAAAGGATTATCATAATAAAAATAGTTAGATGCATCATTTCCAACTCTAATCTGTAAACCATTACCCATAGCACTAAACTTACCCATAGCAGTTGAATCTCTGATTCTGAACCAAACCCTTAATGCTTTATCAGTACCATCAAAGGTTCCGCCAAGTGTTTTATACCATGTTGAAGAACCACCACCAGCATTCATAATTAAATTAAGTGCTGTTGTACCAGTTTTGTAAGTATTATAATTTAATACAGGGGTTGCTGCATTTCCAGCCAAACTCCACGCCGTTGAATCACAGTCGTCTTGAATTGTCCACGCATTCGAATCGATTGCAAAATCATAATCATAACAGTATTCTCTGTAAGTATCATTACCTTGATGTACAACCTCAGCAGATCTCGCACCCATGTCTTGATCGCCCCATTTAGCAGTACCAACCAAACCATAGGTTGGGTTTCCTAAGATAAACATATCAGTACCCGCTGCAGTTCTTTTGTTAAGTTTAGCATACCTTCTTCTATATTTAATGGTTCTTGTACCATCAAATAAGTGAATCAAAACATCTTGATTCTGACCCATAGTTTCTTCTAACCTTCGAACTCTGTCACTAACAGTGGTTCCAAAATCTTCTTCAGCTGAGTTGCTATCTGTGACAGCCAACTTGTCAGGCACATAAGGATAATACATGTCAGTCTTGGTAATGTAAAAGGTTTTATTGATGCTGTGTGTAGTGTCAACTATTGTGACAGCTTGTCCTGGAAACATATCAGATACATCTATGACTTTAACATCATTACAAACTTGAAACGGAATACTATATGTTGCAATATATTGTCTGCAGTATGTTTTAACATCATCTACATCTCTTAATTCGATCGCAAAACTTACCTTTTCATAAGTTCCTTGGGTGTCAATACTATCTTGGTTGCTGTTTATCACTGGTCTTGGTAAATTGTGAGTGTATGTTACCACTACATTTCCAACTCCAGCTCCTGGAATAGATCCAGATTCAAACACGATCTGTTTGTTTTCAGTGTCTACAGTATAATCGAAAGTTGTTGATGTTGTTTCATTTCCTCCAACTTGTAAGGTTCCGCCAACTGTAACCCTAACACTAACAGGAGTAAAACTTAAAGTGAATGTATCTTCAGCTGCATCCCCATCAAAGGATTCATCAGTTTCAACTTCATCTTCACCCCCAATAATCTTATATTTATTAACCATTTGGGATTTATCATAAGCCCATGGTGGATTATTACTCACATTAGTTCCCACTGTTAATATTTCTGAAGCTGCTGGAAATCCATTCTCTTCAAAATAAACCTTATCATCTTCGGGGTTATAATAGAATTGCCATCCAATAGCATTTGCAAGCATTTCACACCTTTCAAACACATCGGCATGGTTACATATAAACTTTGAAATGGTATGGGTAGTTCCATAGTCTTGTACAGTGTCACCCACAACAGCTGTCAACCCCGCATAATCTTCCATTAAGGTTGAAAAGATTTCACTGAAGTTTCCCGCCTCTGTGTCGATGTTAGAGTCAAATGACTTGGTGACTGACGCTCTCACTGCCTTGTAGAGTTCACACTTACACTGACACGTAATCAAAACCCCGTCTTTGGTAAAAGTATAGACCTCTCCTTTAAAGATTCGATCTTCATTTCCAGCTGATACCCCTCGCCAAATCTCAATCTCGTGGAATGCGTTGTCTTCATCGAAGTCAATAACTGTTAATATATTTGTATTAAATGATATTATAGCAGTTGAAACCCCAGAGTCCTTAGTTCTAGTCACCTTAAAAGAAGTTACATAACTACTTACATCGGTGCTGTCAATTTCTACATATTTCAACTTTGGTGTTGCCATGTTTATGCTCCTACTACTAAACTCATCACGAATGGAACTTCATTAGGATTTCCTTCATTCTCAGCGAATGTAAGTTTTTGAACTACGACTTGAGTTGTAGATGTAGTTTCCCAACTTCCGCTTCCATCATGTGAATATGATTCAAGATTAGATGTAAACAACATTGAAGTTTGTCCACCATCCATTAAGTCTTCCAACCATTGTTTTTGGTCTATAAGTGAAGTTACAGTTCCAACGCTTGTCCTTGATGACGCTGTCACGAACAATGTTCCTGTAACAGTTATCTTTTTCACTACACCACCCAAGTCTAATAAGATTGTATTCGCGGGTGCACTTGCTGGCATCGGAATACTGTCAACCTGAGATGTAATTTCACTTCGAACTGTTTTAACCTCACCATCTGCAAATGTAAATATTACACTGCTTCCATTTGTTATTGATACACTTACCATTATAATAAACCTCCTAAGCTTGTTATGCTGTCAGCACGACTCTGAGCTGCTGCTACAATCGCTGCTGCCTTCTCTCGTGCTTCCGCTAAAATTTGATTAACCTTGTCAACACCAGCTAAACCTAAATCATCTGCTAATGTTTGGGTTGTAGTTGTCAATCCAACAGATCCAGTCCCTAACATGTCTTTGATTGCAATCTCTTGTATTTCTGTATAGTTTAGAGTTTCATCTGTTAATAACTTCTCAACTCCGTCCTCTCCTAAAAGAAATGTGTATATTCCTTCTTTTGCTTCCTTTTCAAAATCACCAGTGTCAACCCCTAACATGGTTGCAATACCAGCTATGTTGTCAACTCCCATTGATAAGAAACTTCCAAACATGGTTCCCCACATTAATTGAGCTTCTTCTAAGATCTCGTTTTTCTTTTCTTCTGAAATGGGTATTATAAACCCCATTATTGTCAACATCAATTCTAAGATTAAACTTGCAAAGGTTGTAACAGTTGTATAAGTTGAAGCTGCGATTACAGTTCCAAGTCCACCCAATAGGATCGCAGCGCCTGCCATGAACATTTCAGTGGCACCCGTAAGATCACCATCAACAGCCATCTCAGCACCCTGCCTCATGGCGTCCAAGCCAAGCTCAAAGAATGGTTGCATCAACCTTTGTAATCCAATTGTAAGTGGTTTTAATATTAATAAGATAGGATAAAGAAGTCCCATGATAACATTTGCTATTGGTGACATTAGATTTGTTATAAGTTTTAACAAGACACCAACCATTTGCATAAGCCCTTTCATACCATCGGCTATTTCTAAGATTATACCCCAACCAGAGCCAACCTTCATACCCGACAAGACCGATTTCAAGCCCTTTGCAATTGATTTTATTTCACTTACTACCATTTTATTATGACCTTGTTAATAATCGATATGTGGCTGTTGCACGAGGTGCAACCACATTACCAATCAACTCCCAATTCTCCCTCACTGTATCGAATAACCTTCCGAAGAAGCTATCCTCTTCGATGCCTAAAAAGTCTAATGAAATCTCACCGCCACCCACGGCTGAAATCATGCTAAAGAAAGCATCATAAATAGATTGTGACGCTGCCACACTATACTTTGACCATTCATCTGCAGTGGTTGCTAACAATGCTGTATAACCAGCTTGTATTCCATCTGTCTCTGTCAATGCCAAAGCATCTTCTAACCCTGAAATGAACTCATCACTAAGGTTTGGAAATATTCCATCTATCATTGAAACAACACTCGTATTAAAATCACTCATATCAGTTCCTAATGATGCTCCCATGTTGGTGATTTGCATCGCGATGGCACCAATACCCGCTGCAGTTGCAGTTTCGATTATGCCTTGTACATTAGGAATGATTTGGTCTGTAATGAATGCTTTTCCATCTTCACTTATCAAGCCAACCAACTCAGCCACTACTGTTAAGAATGCAGTGGTTACAAATGTCATTAAGCTTGATGATAAGTATAATATTACAGAGTTCAACCCTGCCATTAAAGTTGCCATTCCCGCAGCAACCATACCAGCGTTGCCTGTTTCTGTTCCCTCACGCATGAACTCCATGGCTTGAGTCAAGAACGGCATCATTATTTGATTTACAGCCAATACAATTGGCTTCATTATTAATAGAACAGGATATAATAATCCCATTATAACTTGCGAGATTGGCATCAATGTTAACATTACAACCTTTGTTAATGCCGACACCATAGAAAGAAGGGGTTTAAACCCATCTACCAAACCAGAGAGTAACGCTATACCTGCACCCAACCCCATACCATCAAGCACACTCTTGAATGCACCTTCAGCTTGTTGTTGAGCTCCACCTCCAGCTATACCTGTCTCAGTGGAGGTTGCCTTACCTGAACCATCCAGTTTCACTCTTATTTGGAAGTCTTCTGCCATATTCTCATACAAATAGCAACATAGGGTTTGTTTTGGCGATTTCGTTGTATGCCAAGCTCATGAGTATCAGATCTTCATAGCTTTCCTGCCTCAATCTTGAGGGTGTACATCCAAACATCTTACAAAGCATTGCTTGGTGAACAATTTCGGTTGCTTGTTGATCTTTACTCCGCCCTTTCATTACTAATTTAATTTTTTTTTAATCTCGTCCAAGTTTTCTAAACTGTTATACTTTTGGATCTCTTCAAAGATATAATCTCCTGTGTCAGCATCAAGCTTCTTGATAGTTTGTAACTTATCAATTCCCACTCCAAAGAATGGTGCTTTATCAATACCATACACTAGAGCATATAACCTGTAAGCTCCAAAGTCAGTTTTAAATTCCTTTGTCCTAGATGTAACATTAAGTTGTAATGTTTTACCCAGTAATTGCGACTTTTCGTCATAGTTAAATTTCTTAATTGTAACTACAACCTCAGGATCTAGTCCTGGAATTCCTTTTATTTCTTTCATAGTTTTCCTCCATCACACTTATGATTGGATTACTTCATTCACTGCCAACGACTTCGCTGTATAAGTGATGTCCTCTGTGATCATTTCATTTAATGTATGCCCTTCTGCAAAATCTTCAATGTACCCATTTGAAAAGATAAAGTCTACATAGTGGTTTGCTGCATTCTGAAATCTAACTGCCACTGTAGCATCTGCTGCTGGTGTGGTTGCGATTGGTGCACCCGCAGCCCCTAAGAACTTTTCAATTAAAGTTTCATCTAAGTATTTCACTGTGAACTTGATTGAATAATCTCTTGCCTTAAAGTTTCTCGCTGATGTAGTTCTACTGAACCCATACTTAATTTCAGCTGAGTTGGTGATTGTTATTTCAACACTATCAATAATGTTACTGATTGCACTCGCGTTTGGAATTTCGATTGTTCCTCCTACGAATGAAAAAGGTTCAAGTGATGGTAATGTTACATTTGAAGCTATTGTTGAATCCTTTGCCATGTCGCCTGCTAAAAAGTCGATTGACGCTGTAACTGCTTCTCCAACTGCTGCTTTAAGTACCACTTGATTGATAACACAACCTAAATATTTACTTTCTCTGTCAGTTGTATCATTGTTAATGTTACTTGAAACTGTTAAACCAGCTGGTAAATTTGCTGCTACATATGCATATGGACTCGCCACTGTACCTGCTCCAGATACTGCACCAAGAACATATTCTAACCATGTCCATGATAATGGGACGATGTTAGCTGAAAAGCTTACCTCGAATGTTCCACCTATTACATGTGAAACATCTCTTCCGTTATTTGAACCATCAGTGAAACCTCTGAACTTTTTAATATTGTTTTTCATTGACGGAGTTATATCTTGAACTAGTGCACCAAATGATAATGTCGGTGTAGCTGCTGTGCCGTATGTTGACTCCGCACCATATATTAAGTATGAATCAACACCAGCGATTTTTTCTGTGTTTGCCATTTTTATTTCCTCCTGTTGTTGCGAACATAATATCCCAATACCATGGAATAAACTATCATACCATAACCAAGATATCCTAGGAAATTAATCTCCCAGCTCATCCAAGTTGTGAATAAACCAGTGAGTATTTCTACCACACCAGTTATGAACATTGCTTTTATTTGTCTTTCTTCGACTTTCATTGTAATTTCTCCAACATTCTATGAAGTAAGATCTTAACTTCTCGCATCTCTTTATTGAGATCCTTGAACCATTCTCTCATTTCTTCGAATTGTTTTTCATCCATTTTAGTTTTTCTCGTAGTTCAAAATACTTCTGATTGACAGATTCTTTTGAAATACTTTATTTCCTTTCATCGTGGACTTGATTACAGGTCCAGTGCCGACAGGTATCATTCTTTTAATGTAATAAAACCCATCTCTATCGGTAATTAATTGGCTTCTTATAGTGTCGACATAGTCTTCAACATCACTAATCTTATCATCATATGTTATGATGTCAATATCAATGTCACTTACACTATTGTTGCCAAACCCTGCATCTTCAGTTGTAATGAACATTATATCAAACCCAATCCTTGGGAAGCTTGAAATTGTTATATCATCTCTAGGGAAGTCCGGATAGATCTTGTCACCAGCTGCACCATAATCATATGTTATATCAACATTATCAGTTCCACCCGCTGGTGCGGTTGCGAATGTTACTACTGTTGAAGTTCCATATGCGACTGTATAACCAGATCCAAATGCTACAGCCACACCACCCACAGTAACAGTTCTAACATTCTTAGCTCCAGCTTGTGCTAATGTAAAGTTTACTTCAACATTATCGCCATTAAACTCTTCTGTAACAGTTGTAACCCCACGAGTTCCAATTGAAAATATGTC
>Ga0233413_10001330_pt1 | contig 10863 bp, 9 predicted proteins | sample Na_anoxic_6_MG_FD_189019 | JGI IMG/M metagenome (GOLD analysis project Ga0233413, IMG submission 189019) | Seawater microbial communities from Saanich Inlet, British Columbia, Canada - Na_anoxic_6_MG | ecosystem: Environmental > Aquatic > Marine > Inlet | place: Canada: British Columbia... | reverse complement strand
ATCAGATTTGACAATTCCCATGATTTTGGTCTTTTTATCCACTAACTCCCTTATTGTTAAAAGATTATCCTGCAAGGCAGAAAGATCAATTGTTACTTTGTTAGGTGATATATTCATGATAACCAATTAAATTAGCTGATAATAGATTTAATATCAAGAACTATAGTATCTGGATTACGGATTTATGTTGCATATCATTTCGGTGTAAATTAAATTAATTGGAAGGCCTGATCACTCTACTGAAACTGGAAACTGGAAATTTGAAACGAATAAGCAATGCTCACTCAGAGTGAAAAATTATGAGTTGTTTTTGGCCAATTTTTTAGTGCGACTTTGGCTTGAGGGCCCTGTTCTTCATGTGCGTTTACTTCAAGCTTATCATTATTCATTGTTAAATTGGAACTACCAAGGTACTTGCCACAAAGACACCAAGGCACCAGGATTAGAGAATTATTCTTTATTATAGATTTTTTAATCCCGATAAATGCGGATTGAAATTAATGAGCCCAAGGCTCATTAATGAGAAAATTCCGTTATTCAATTTATAGGTTCCTCGCTCTTTTATGTGGGTAAGTTCTTGAAAGAATTCTTCTTAACTGATAATGCTAAGGCACTCGCGCCAGGGCAGGCTTAGTGGCTGAATACGTTAAATTATAATTTTTTTACACAACCACTATCAACTATCAAGTTTCAAGCATCAAGTTTCCAGTTTCCAGTTTCAAAATATATAGGAATAAATATGCCTGTCTATCTCCAGGGCCAGATTGAAAGAATAACATATACCAACGATGAAAACGGTTACACTATTGCCAAGGTAAAGGTGCAGGGGCATCAGGGTCTCGTGACTGTGGTTGGAAACCTGATGGCACCTACCCCAGGGGAGATTATTAAAATGTATGGCGAATGGGTTAATCACCCCAGATACGGTGAACAGTTTAAAGTTGATCGCTACAAATCCTTGGTTCCTGCATCGGTTTACGGTATTCAAAAATATCTGGGATCCGGTCTCATCAAGGGTATTGGCCCTATCATGGCCAGGCGGATTGTTGAAAGATTTGACAAAGATACCCTCGATGTTATCGAAAAAGAAATTGAGAAACTGGCTGAGGTAGATGGTGTTGGCGAGAAGCGTATCGGAATGATAAAACAGGCCTGGGAGGATCAGAAAGAGATCAGGGATGTGATGATCTTCCTCCAAACGCATGGGGTTGGTTCAGGTTATGCCACAAAAATATTCAAACAATACGGAAACCGATCAATAATGGTTGTAAAGGAAAACCCGTACCGCCTTGCAACAGACATTTTTGGTATTGGGTTTTTGACTGCTGACCGCATTGCGGAAAAACTGGGATTTTCCAGAGATTCTGAATTACGGGCTGAAGCAGGCATACTCTATGTCCTCAACCAACTCGCTGATGAGGGTCATGTCTATTACCCTTATGAACCGCTCGTTCAAAAGTGCCAGGAAATCCTTGGTGTGGATCAAGAGGTCATTATCAAGGCAATGAGTGTCATCGCAGAGAACAAAATGATTGTCATCGATGATCTAAAAAAGGATGTTGATGATTTCAGGGAAAACAATAAGGCGGTATATCTTGCCAAGTTCTATCTTTCTGAAACAAACATTGTCATCCGGATGAAGACCCTGATACATACTCCTAAATCAATACGGAATATTGATTTAGATAAAGCCCTAAAATGGGTGCAACGGCAACTTCCTATTAAGCTAGCAGAAAAACAGCTGGAGGCTATAAAATGTGCTGTTGAAAATAAGGTGATGATCATCACTGGTGGCCCTGGTACAGGTAAAACAACAATTATTAATGCCATTCTTAAAATCTTTTCAAGGATCAGCGTAAAAATTATGCTTGCTGCCCCCACAGGAAGGGCTGCAAAGCGAATGAGCGAGGCTACCGGCCATAAGGCGAAGACTATTCACCGAATGCTTGAGTACAGCATTCAGAAAGGTGGATTTCAGAAAAATGAGCGTAGTCCTCTGAACTGTGATCTTATGATTATAGATGAGGCCTCAATGATTGATACGATCCTGATGCATCACCTCTTGAAGGCCATCCCTCCTGGGGCTACCTTTATCCTGGTAGGGGATGTAAATCAACTTCCCTCTGTTGGGGCCGGAAATGTCCTCAAAGACATTATCGCATCCGGTGAAATGCAGATAGTGGAGCTCAATGAGATTTTCCGTCAGGCCAAGGAAAGCCTGATCATTGTCAATGCTCACAGAATCAACAATGGTCTGCTCCCCTCATTCAAATCTTTTGAGCAAAAACTGGATGATTTTTATTTCATTGAGCAGGAAGATCCTGAAGAGGTACTGAGAATCATATTGGAGCTTGCCAAGGAGCGCATACCACGCCGTTTCGGATTTGACCCTGTTAACGACATTCAAGTACTTACTCCTATGCATAAGGGCATAGTGGGGGCTGGAAACCTGAATATAGCATTGCAAAATGTGCTGAATCCGGTTGAAGACGGCGTTATAAGAGGTGGCCGGAATTTCAGGGTTCATGATAAGGTAATGCAGGTCAAGAATAATTACGATAAAGACGTTTTTAACGGTGACATTGGAAGGATCACCCGTATTGACCCTGAAAACCAGGAGGTAACTATCTCTTTCGATGAACGAGATGTTCCGTATGATTACACAGATTTAGACGAGATCATTATGGCCTATGCAATATCAGTTCACAAATCTCAAGGCTCTGAATATCCAGCTGTTATTATGCCCATTCTCACCCAGCATTTTGTGCTTTTGCAACGGAATCTGGTTTATACAGCTGTGACTAGAGGCAGGGATTTGGTGGTGATGGTTGGCACTAAGAAGGCACTTGCAATTGGGGTTAAGAATGATAAAACACAGAAACGATATACCTATTTGAAACACAGGCTGAGCTGATCATTTGTTGAAGATTTCTTTCAGCTTTAACCAAAGAGATTCCGGAGGTTTAACGGTGTAGGGTTCTTTATGAAGTGTGTAAGGATAGGCGCGGTCACTATTACCGATAGCACGGGTAAGAAGGTAATTAAAAACGGGATGTAATAGCTCAATAAAAAGGGGTAAAGTCCCTGGATTCCCGCCTGCGCGGGAATGACGAAATGACCTAACCCCATGTCATTCCTGCGAAAGCAGGAATCCAGAAAGGTGGTGTACGAAAATGTTGCCCCTATTTATTGAGCTATTACAACGGGATCGTATATTTAATAATAAGGAGAAAAGGTATTGTTATCTGAGCTAAAAATCACAGAATTTCTTTCAAAGACAGCATCCAGTGATCCTGTCCCTGGCGGTGGAAGCGTATCTGCGCTTGGAGCTGCTATGGCAGCAGCTTTGTCCGAAATGGTGGCCAGTATCACCATTGGTAGAAAAGGGTTTGAGACCTATGAAAAAGAAATGCTGGAGATTGTTCAACAGGCCCGAAGTTTAAGAAAGAAATTGGTTGAAGACATAGATCGGGACTCTGATGCTTACAGTCAAGTACTTGCGGCATTTAGGCTTGCAAATGATACGGAAGAGCATAAAAACAAACGCAGTCAAGCGGTACAGGATGGATTGAAACAGGCTGCATTGATCCCGTTGGGCGTTGCCAAAGATGCCTCCGAGCTTCTGGATTTGGCAGGGAAGGCTGTAGTTAGGGGCAATAAAAATGCAGTCACAGATGCTGCTGTGGCGGCAATGATGGCGAGAACAGCCATTCTTGGCGCCCTCTTAAACGTAAAAATCAATTTGAAGTCCATAAAAGACCTCTCTTTTGTAAAGGATGTGGCAGATCAAGTTCAGGAGATTGAAGCCAGGGTTGAGCGTAAGGAAAAAAATATCCTTGATCAAATTGATGTATAGATGTGTGTGTGCCTGCTAAAAACCTTGCCTTGCATGTTTCTTCTGGGAAACCACCCTTCCATTTCTAAGCAAAGCACTCTTTCAGCTTTAAACAAAGAGATTCTGGGGGTTTAACGGTGTATGGTTCTTTCTGAAGGGTATACAGATAAGTCCGATCACTATTACCGATAGCACGGGTAAGAAGTCGGGGGCAGATCCTGGCGTTTATCCGAAAATCTTCATCTTCCTTTACAGAAAAGATTGACATATTAAAGGCATGAATATTTTCCTGGCCAAAGTATCGTAAAATCTTTGAGAGGCCCTGAAGAAAGCTAGTAATTTCGGCTATTGATAATTGAATGAGTGAGTAGTGATCTGGAAAAATGCACCAGACATCTGGCAGAAAACTCTGTGGAACAAAGCTCAGGGCCCAAAAGGTAGATCCTATCTCAGCAATGTAGCGCTCTTTGCATTCCTTTTCTGCATTAATAAAATCCTGCCAGAAGCTTTTTCCATTTTCCTTAAGGTATCTTTTGCACCCTTCAATCTGTATCCGGTGATGGTTCGTAGGAACATACCCGCAATTCACCTGAAGGTGGGGATGAACCAAACTTGACCCGGATGGAGGCATATAATTCCAGTTGATAGAAAAAAATTGTACCTCGGGATCAAAGTCTACTACCTTTTGAATAAATTGTAGAGCAGCAGAAAAGGCATCCCTCATTATTTCCGGGGTTAAATCCTCTATACTGATATAGTGTTCCCCGGATAGGATAGATACCCCCGCATATGTATCAAAGGGAATAAGGTTTGGTATAAGGGTAGCGTCTCCTTGTCTGATCCTTCCCTCTGGAATAAACTCCTTTGGGAATAAAGGGGTTGATTTTTCTAATGCCTCCGGACAAAAAGGGCAGAACATCTCTCTGGATCGCTGAATTGTCTCATCTATATCAGGCCTATCAGGTGGCCTGTAAGGCGTATCAAAGACCCGGCCTGTTTCACCTGTTAAGGGGTCATAGCGTATCTCAAAGGGAATTTCATCTAAAGAAAAGTCCTTTAGCGGGTTAAACAAGCGAGTTTTAGACTGTATCCGTTTAAAAAATGTATGCATAGCGTCACCATTCAATGTGTAATAACCTTCTTTAATCGGGGTAAAACATGCATGTCAAGCATTATCATGTTACCTTTTTGTCTGCACACAGCGCATATTTAGAATAATGCTCATTAATGTAGCTTCTAAATCAAATGAATATAGATCACTGATATCTCCTAAGAAACTAAGTGTTGAAAAGACACCTGCATGCTCTATGTAAAGTTTCTCCCATTTATAACTTTGAAGCGAAGCGTCAGGGTCATTTGTTGAGTAGAAGGAAAGACTACTGGAGAACTTTCAGGGTTGGCAGTTAATTTGGCTTTGGCGCTAAGGGTTGGGAATTATGTCAGGGAGAAAGTTGAGTTCTGCTATACTGCATACTCGACTGGGGAGGGACATACACTAATAATTATCTTAGCTTTCTGGAGTCTGTGGAAAAACTTTAAATCCATGATTCGAGGCACTACACGGTATTGATTGTATCGGATTCAAATTTATGAAAACCTAAAATTGGATTTTTTCCAATGTATTATGGGCTCACCGGAATTAAAATAGCAATAGACAGCTTACCCGGAGGACTCTTTGGTCTTCTCCAGGATTTCTCTGATAAAGGGAATAAGATAGATATCATCTATTTTGAAGGAAGCCAATGCTCGGGCTAGGATTTCTATTTGGTCTTCTATTGGCCTTGAAGGGTCCATAAAGATCTTATAGACTCCCTTTACTTTACAGAGACCTCCCTCAATGGAAAAATCTTCCCTTCCCAATTTTTCATTGACAATGTTAATGCCCAATCTAAAAGCAAGATCTTCGAGATATCCCAAAACCTTACTGTTCTGCATAATGATCAACCCTTAGCGATGTAGGTTTCTATGCTCGTTGAAATGATTTGTTAACTAACAGTCCAGCCTGAAAGTCGATTGTAAATTGTAAAAGAAAACAGAATCTGAAAAGATGGGATGAAACAGAATATCCTGTCGGGACAGGTAGGTTAAGCCGTTCCGAAAAAATGACTAGTACTATATCAACGTTTGCTTCAGGCTGGAAAGGCTTCAGGATATTAGGGCTTTTCAAATCCTGCCAGAGACACTGTCAAGGTTGATATTTAATGATTGTGAACTAAAAGAAAGCTATTTCCAATGCCCTTTTATCCACACTCCTCTATTATTATAATGTCCCGAAACCCATATAAAAGTAGGTTTCGTTGCTGGCCTCCAGTAACCGTCAATCCATATCGTGTTATTCCAGTATCCGGGAACCCATAAATACCCAGGGTTCACTTTTACCGGTTTCCAATAACCAAAAAGCCATGCACCTTCTTCATTCCAGTATCCATCAACCCATATGAAACCAGGTTTTGACGGTGGCATCCAGTATCCTCCAATATATACACTGGATGAATGTCTGTATCGTGGAACCCAAAAATATTTTGGGCCAGGTGGTTTCGGTCTGTAAGCGGGTGGAGCAGTTATATATATCCTTTTCTTACGTATCGGGAGTCGATGTTTTGGAGGAGCCTTATAAAAGTGGGGTTTTCTCGGGGGGTGCTTTGGAGGCCGATGTTTTGGAGGAGCAGAGAATCCATCAGCAACTATGAAAAGTAAAAAAAGTATGACGCTCCAGATGATCAGAAAATGTCTAATTTTTAATTTCATTTGTAACCTCCCTTGCTCTTAATACTGGCATAGTGTCCTAAAAACTCAGTGATTTACTTATCTATGTGCTGGACATTATCTTAGAGTAGTGCTGCCAAAATATAACAATAGCGGTCATGAGCCGTATCGGCTTTACCGATTTTCCCTCTTCAAGATCATATGTTTCGCCACCTAAAACAAATGTTCTGGTTTTTGGATTAGTATATGTATCACTGTGGTAAAAGCTGTTACGAATAAAACGAATTAAACTAAACTCCCTTACCATGCGGCTCAATGTAGGATTATCAATATTCTTACTTTGCAAAATATGCTCATATGCATCTTTGAGATGTTTTATTTTCACATCCTTAAAAATCTTCCCATGAGTTTCTCTCACAAACTTTTCGAAAATGTTGCACAGGACGAATACGCCGCCAATATTTAACCATCGGATATACTCTTTGTGCATTCCTTCCTTACCTGACAACGAGCGATATTTTACAAGAAAGGGATTTGAGATGTTGGATAATTCTGTTTTGGCTGCGTCCAAACTGCTGTGTGCAAGAAGGTCAAAGTGATACACACCAATGATGTTCATAATATCTTCAATAAATTTTGATAGTTGCAACTTCCCACCGCTCAATTGCCTTTGAATGTCCTGTTGCACTTTTTCAATATCTAATAAAGTTTGAGCTATTGTCGTCATTTCGAGGCCTCATCAAAAAATGTCGTATTCATTTCATAGGCCAATTTTAAAAGTCGAGAAGATTTTTTGATTTACTTAGTTCCTCATTACTTCATCGAGCGATATTAGAATTTCATAGCGAGATCTTAACATATTGTAAGTATAATGGTAAACAAAAAATATATTCTTCGTATCAAGACCAGAACCTGCTGTCAGACTAATTTTATTTCGTTGTTCATTCAGTAATCATAACAGTATCAGCTTTTTTGGGCTGAGGTTCATGATTAGCGTCTTATTTAAAACAATACAACACAAAATTGATTTGAAATTCTATTTATAAAAGAGAATAAGAAGAGAAAGATAGTGCAGTTAAAAGCATTTAGAAAGCAAAAATCTGATTGATACAATCAGGTAAAATCAGTGAATTATTGGGTAAGGGATTAGGGAAGTTTAAATGGATGGTTACATACTACCTGTTTCTGCTACTAAGAATCCGTAAAAAATTGACCCAAAAAGGGTAACACTTTCTCCTAAAAAATGAAAGGGGGAAGTGTGATGGGAAAGAAGAGCCATTTTACACAAAAGCAGAAGTTAGATATCCTGGAAAGTGTAAAGGAGATTGGGATAAAGAAGGCTGCCGATTTAGCAGGAGTTTATTACACAACTGTATATCAATGGCAGCGCAAGTTAGAGGTTTTGGGAGATGATGTTTTTTTAGCATACCAACCAAGGTCCCGCGGTCGTGGAATCAAGAAAATCAGTAACGAAAAGGAGAAGGCAGTTCTTGACACCTGGAAGCGTTATCCGGGATTTGGTCCAAGTCAGGTACGAAATCAATTAAGGAGGCAAGGGATAACGATTTCCACCCGCTCAGTTCAAGGGATAATGGAGGCTAATGGTTACCAGGGTATACGTAAGAAACGTGACAAGAAGCAAACTCAGCGTTTTGAAGCAAGTCGTCCGCTGGAGCTCGTTCAAATGGACATCCTGGAGTTTTTCATTCATAAGCTGAAGGTGTATCTTCTTTTACTCCTTGATGATTTTTCCCGTTTCATTGTTGGTTTTCGTCTATCTACCGAGACCTCCATTGATCTGGTTATTAGTGTAGTTCAAGAGGCCATAGACCGGTATGGAAAGATGGAGGAGGTTTTAAGTGACCGCGGCTTTGTGTTTTATTCATGGCGTGGCGCTAACCGCTTTGAACAGTATCTGGAGTTAGAAAATATCCACCAGACCCATGCCAGTCCACATCATCCTCAGACCCTTGGCAAGATTGAGGCTGCCAATAAACAGATACAAAAAGAATTGATCCGGCGGAAGGAATTTAAGGGCATAGAAGAGGCTGAAGAAGCCATTAAAGAATGGGTTGACACCCACAACTATAAGCGGACCCATCAGGGTCTGGGTGGGCTTTTGGTACCGGCAGACCGTTTTCACGGAAGGGTAGATGCTGTTCTCAAGTCTCTTTTTAAAAGGATAGATCCTGAAGGGCAAATCGGTTATGATGGCGCTGACATATCCCGGAGTTTAATGAATTTGGTCCTGGAGCCTGAAGGGAGGATGAGACTTTATGTTCTGGGACATTCGGTTGATTTATTTTGGAGGCAGCCATGAATGAAAATTTAAGTTGGGAGGAGGTTGGAATCTTAATCCGTGGGAAAAAGATTTTAAGGGCCAGAAGCCTTCCCATGGATGCTGATGTAACGGCGATCTGTGAGGTTGCAGGCATTTCTCGTAAGACAGGTTATCAATGGGCCGGCAAGTCTGCCGCCAAACAGAATGATGTGGAGTATAGTCTCCGTCAGGAGCTTGATCGTATCAAAGAGGAACATGCACAACTTCAAAAGCGCTACGATGATGTTCGCTTTGAGAATGAGGGCAGAAAGATTGCGTGGAGAATCCATGGTGTAGATGAGTTGATAGCCTCTAAAAAAAACACCATGAACTCTCGCAAAAAGCGGAAGCGGTAGGGTTTTTTCGGCAAGAGAACCGGTCGTTTCAGGATACATCATGGGTTCTGGATCTTAAAGTCAGCACACTTTCCGAATGGAATCGGATTTTTAACGAAAGGATGTCACCGCTGATTGTACCTGATGGCCGTGGCAAAGCCTGTAAGATTACAACAGATATAGTGAGACAGATTGTAGTGGTGGCAAAAGCGGTCAAATCCAAAGGCCGCCGTATTCGCCTAAAATCGTTTACCAGGCAACTGGCAATAGAAGAGGATATTGTGCTGAGCAGAAAAAAGATTAGTGAAATCCTGATTGCCAATGGTCTTTACAAGCCAGAAACGAGAAGACGTCGGCCCAAATTTTATCAGAGTCTTCGTCAAAATATTCCAAATGGTCTTGTAAGCATTGATGGTAGTGAATTTACCGTATGGATTGATCATGTGCCATACAAGTTTAATCTGGAGCTGAGCGTGGATGTTGATAGTTTTTGCCATACTGCATCCAGTGTATCAGACAGCGAAACAACAGAAGAATTTATTAAGGTTATGGAGGCACATAAAGCGTCATGGGGACTACCTATAGGATTGGTATCAGATCATGGCAGCGCAAATCTTTCTGGTCAAGCTGTGGATTATCTTAATCAGAACAATATAAAGATGCTGCCTGCGGGACCTGCAAATCCGAAGGGCAATGGCACTATCGAAGGAGCTTTTTCTGAAATGAAAGGTGTGATCGAGAGACTCGATTTTAAGTTATCCTCTCCGAAGGATTTGGCCAGAGCGATACTGGAAAAGATAGTTTCTATCTATGTCGCTATGCGCAATCGTCTGTCCCGATTTGGTGACAAAATTGCTCCTCAAGAGGCAATGAAGATCCCAATACCAGAGGAAAAACGGCAAGCCTTAAAAATGAAATACAAAGGGCGAAAGGCGAAAAGCGAGGACCCTGACCAGGAAACCAGGCTTACCCGCCTTGACTGGATCATCAGAGATCACAGCCTAAAGGTCGATGAACGGAGCCTGAAACGGGCACAGAAATGTATAGTAACCTATAATCTTGATGCCATAAGCAAGTCTGAAGAGGCTTTCCTCAAAGCTATAAGGCGTGATCATCAACGGTGCACCCTTCCCTATTTTTTCGGTATCCTTAAGAATATCCAAGACGAAATGGATGCTGCCAGATATGAAGATTACTGCCATGAGCGTTATTATTATCAGGGCATGCTTGATAGAGAACGCGAAAAAGAAGAAAACCAGTCTAAGGAAACGACCACAGTGGAAAACCTGGTAGCCATGTTATGTAACGCTGTTTTATCAGGCCCTCAATTTATCAAAGATACTTGTATCAGGCAGGCCAGACGCATGGCCATAAACCTTAAAAAGCAGTATAGTTACGTTGGCGCCCTGAAACAAAGGATTCTGGATGATTTTGGAAAAGTAAACGAATTAAATCATGAACAGCGGAAAAGGGTCATTGAGCTGATGGATGAAGTTTTGACCTAAACAAGCGAAGAAAGTGTTACCCTGAAAAGTCAATTTTGTTCGGATTTATATTGCACATTAACAACTACCCTATGTAAAAAAGCTATTTTTTCATTATAAATAAAAAAGGCTTATTTGGCCTTACTTTTCGAGCTTAATCGTTTTTTAGAAAAAGAATTTATG
>Ga0233413_10001325_pt1 | contig 10877 bp, 19 predicted proteins | sample Na_anoxic_6_MG_FD_189019 | JGI IMG/M metagenome (GOLD analysis project Ga0233413, IMG submission 189019) | Seawater microbial communities from Saanich Inlet, British Columbia, Canada - Na_anoxic_6_MG | ecosystem: Environmental > Aquatic > Marine > Inlet | place: Canada: British Columbia... | reverse complement strand
TAGCAGTTTATCTGCTGTGGATTCCATTGCTGGCTATCGTAATGATAGTGGGCAGTATTATCGCGTGCTTGTGTTACGGGATTTGCTTGCTGCTCTGTAAATGGTTTGGATGACACCCTGACCCCCCCGGCCCCGGTCCGACCTAACTCGAGGGGATATAAGCACTTACACAATCCTAATCCGTGCCATCAATACAATATCCTAACCAAAATCTCATTATTTTATCGCCGTAAGTCTTTACTGTTGCGGTACTTAGGTATTTGTGGTACAATGGTACATCTCAGCCGCTAGAACCCCTCTAGACGGCGTTTTACACAATCATGAAAATCGAAAACGAAAAAGCCCTAAACAAGCTCATGAAAGAGCGTAGCAAGAAAAGTCTTGCTATAAACTTCCAACGCGTACAAACACTTCTAGATGCCGAATATATGCGCAGGTGCAAGGCTGAAACCCTAGCTCAAAAGAAAGAACAAGAGTTATGCCTATTAACCAATGAGGTACGTCTTCTAAGGGAGCTGCTACAAAATCGTTGGGGTAAGTGGGGAGATACTAAGTAGTCTTTGACTTATAGCAACATATGAAACTAAAAAAACATTTATGGACAGGTGAGTCCATCTGGGCAGGTAAGCGGTTCGCCGTTACACAATGTGATAAAGACCTTCACTCAACCCTATTACATCAATGCAGGATACGCCTAAGCACTACTAGGATGGAAGATGTTACATGTCTAAACTGTCTAAAGAAGTATGCACAGACTGAAGGTGATGATTATGTGCAGAAATTGTACCAACGTGAGAAGGGCAGTAGAAGTGTCTGCACCACTCGCACCGTGGTATATTATCCAGGTCTTTGACTTATAGCAACGTATGCGTTACCAAATTGTGGTTGTTTTTCGTGTGTTTTGTGTTTTCTTGTTTTCTCTACTCCACCGACACAGGAATGAATCGAGCTGCCAGCACGTTTGAGTACAGCATGAAATGAGTCGGATTAGGTCGGAACGAAAAATACAAAAATAGACCCTGTTTACCATTACTATTTGGTAAACAGGGTTTTAATGTAGGGTTTCTTGACTTATGCTAACATAAAGATGGGATTTGGGTAGGCGTTCTTTGACTTATGGCAACGTAAATGGTGGTATTGCTGTGTGTTTTTTTGTTTAATGTTTTGTTGTTATTGCGATTCAGTCTCATTAAGTATGGTCTATAACAAACAAAACAAAAAACACCACATTACGACAAAAGACCCACATTACTACCATTTGCGAAGCTCATTACGAGTTCAATTCTGCAAGTTCGCGGACAAGGTGGTACTTGAACCACTATACTTCTAGCAATACTACCTCTCCTAGTTAATACTAGCTCCCCCTTCTCACCCCACTTGTATAAGACTTTTCTTGTAATAGGAGACATTTCTCTATATACCCTCTCACCCCATTCTCCTATTACTGTAACCATTTCTACATGGTCTGAATCGTAAGACTCTACTACTTGTGAGTCTATGATGGAGGAGTCGTACTGTTCATTTAGCAGGGTTCTACCTATGATTATACCTATGTTTCCAACACGCGCGTTAAACTCTGTGCCTTGACGACCCAACCATTGATTTAGGTGCTTAGATATTTCCCTTTTTGATATACCCCCCTCACTTCTCATAGAGCAAAGGTAAGTCCATCCAGTATCAAAAGGCAAATGAGTATAGAAATGAATCACTTGCTTTGGGTATTTGTTACTTACAGCCATTCGCACTTACCTCCTGATACCGTGAAAATAATATCAACAGGAGAAGCTAAAGGGGAAGCTTTTGCTAGACCATCTAGAAGTATAATCTTGTTCCTTTTCTGGGTCAATACCAACTCTCCCTTAGCTCCTCCTTGCCAACATGATGTTTCATCGTTGGCGTACCTACCCATCCTAACTTCATACCTGGCAATATGATAGTTTGTCTTGATACTTCTACTGGTTAAAGGCATCCTCTCACTAAATTTACTGTTAAGGTGTGTGGTAGTTATGTGTGAACGTACTTTCCCTGTTCTACTTGGTATCACCGCCAAATAAACTCTATCACCGTTGAGATTTACCCGAATTGGTGCGCTTTGGCATTTTGCCCATTTCCTAATCAAGTTTCCCACAACGTATTGTTGCTGCTCTAGGTATTTAGTTGGCAGTATGAATGTTGCGAGATAAGTCCAATTAGCTTTGACATTAGGGATTCCATGCTGACTATCATATATGTAAATATGATACGCATAAGTTTCTCCATCGTCTTCTCCTAGTGAGCCAACAGGAACCGAGTCTAATCCGCTAAATTTCATGCTTACATGCACCTCTCTATACCTTTATCGCCCAAGTATAACTCACCAATAACCCTATATTCAATCATGTCAGGGGGATAGCCCTGTCCAAACAACTCCCAGATAAGTGGACTGTGCCTACAATTATCTCTAAGCTCTTTGTAGATACCTTGCATTTTTGATTCTTCCAGTTGGTTGCAATGTATCATGAATGTGTTTAAGTTGTAACTTACGCTCTTATCAACACCACCTGTGGATGCACTCCAAACCAAATCCCACCTACTTTTAACGATGCCATTGCGCATTGGCTCCTTAACATCTTCGTAGTTGACACGAAGCCAAGCTACAGCATGTTCTAAAGTCTCATGGTGGCTAATAACTTGCCAGGGTTCTGAATTTATTCTTAGCACAATGAAAACACCATGCCTACGAGTTCCCTTTGGATATCTTCGATACCACTCATCAATTATTTCTGTGTATTTAGTCATTATAGTGGTGGGTATTCCATTAGCAAGGTTCTCCTTTTTTCTTTGACCATCCTGGTTTTTTAGGTGGTTCTTCTTTCTTTAGTTTAGTCCGAACCATAAGCTCGAATTGATTTACAACAATAGCAGTTCCATCTGGTCTTGTTAAGCACCATGAATCTCCTGTTGCTGCTGGGATGTGTGTTATCACACATCCGATTTCTCGTCGCAATGAATCTTTGCCTGAGAAATGTATGGAGACTGTATCTCCTACTTCAATTGGTTTCGTCATTCTTCAGTTCCTTTTTGATTTTCTTGCGTTCATAACGTGAACACTTCTTTTTGTTCCAGCGGTCAGAGATTCTACAGCAGCAGGAATTACCCCACTTACCCCACAACTCTTTCCAGCCTTTTGGATGGTAGTTACGTTTCATGGCATTAGTTTGTTTACGAGTTCAATCTCTTCATCGGTTATCATCTCTTGAAGCAAGACCTTCTTGACCGTAGTGTAAGTATAATTCTTACTTTTCAATGCTGCCAGGATGAATCCCTTAGCACCAAACTTCATTCCATTAGTTCGTAAGGTCTGAATCATAGAATCAAGAGGTATGCCTTGAGAGTCCATTAGGCTAAACAGCGTTTCACCCTTCATTATTACTATTTTCATTAGTATAGTCGAGGTTTCATTTAGTTCCTCTAAAGGTTGGTACTTCAAGTTGACGTTGTTCTTCAGTTTCATTATCGAGATGATACTGCAACAAGTTAAGACCTGTATTTACACAGTAAGTGCAATCATAATCAGTCTTAGCTTCTAATACATGTACGACGTGAGCTTGGCGTTCCCAACGGAAAAACATATCAATACGGTTTTCTTCTTGTGGAGTTGGGTATCCAATGCAGGATGGGATTGCTACCAAGAGTAGCGGGAGGAAAAGTAGTTTCTTTAATTTCATTTTACAACCTCAAATCCAGAGTCTTTGATTCCCATTTTCTCAGGAACCCACTCAACTTCAGTACCAGTGATATCACTATCATCTGAATACTCATACAAGTTTACTGAACCAGCATCAGGACTACATGGAAGTTTGTATTCAATCATGTAATACTTGCCATCATCATCATGGTGAAATACAGCTTTGTGGTATTCAATACCTCTGTGAATGCTGTTAATCTCATCCATAACAAAGTCTTCTTCATCAATCCTTTCGGTGATTTCGTATTGTGGAAATTCTTTGGTATTCATTAGTTGTCCTGTAGCCAAGTGCTACTCTTTTGTTTCTTGGGGTGTAGGTATTCCTTTACCTTTTTAAGTGCGTTCAAGACAGGTTTGTCTGGCATGAATCCTTCTTTGTTGTTCTTAGGGAGTCGGGATTCCAACTCCTTAACGATTAGTTTAACTTCTTTACTTAGATGTTCCATGATGTGCCTCGCTCCAATCTCCTTCTAATCCAGTAACGATTAAGTTATTCAGGCACAATGCTCCTGAACCCATGAAACTTTCATAGCCCAAGAAATCATCTCCTAGTTTTTCTCGAAATACCTCTAGCAACTTGCCAAAGGATACTCCTGGTGATGGTAACTCTTTAGCAAAGTGTGCATCGTAGATTTGACGTATCACCCAACACACTTGTTCAGCAGTTGGTGTTACGAATGGTTTTTCTTCTTCAGTCATCTTTATCCTTTCTCTCCGTTAAGTAAATTATCAGTGTAATCAGTCCGCAGACAAATACAGAAGCCATAACCATTCCAAAGATTGCGAATTGGTATATTAAGTATTCAGACATGTATTTTGTAAGTTAGTTTTTTTCATTTATCAATCCTAAAAATCTTAAAGGTTGGGTGTCTTAGAGAACCCTTTGATGTTTCGTATTGGTATTTTACTTCCATTGTACGTCCGTAGTAAGAATCTCGGTTATCCCAAAACTCTTTGCGTTCAGCATCAGAGTATCCACCACCTACATTGGTGATAACTTGAGTATCTGGATTCTGTACCTTAAAGCCACCGAGCATTCCAGTATACTTTCCAGTACCTTCGTATGCTTCAATGACAGGAAAATCAACAGAGCGTTCTTCTTTAATCTTCATCCAGGTAAAGGTTCTACCTTGACGATAGGGACTGTTTAAGTGTTTTACTACAGACCCTTCGCTGTTCCCAAAAGTTTCATACTTTTCGTTTGCAAGAGCAATCTCCGATGCTTTCAAGCATCTAGTGTATGGAACAAGATGTAAACTATCAATATCATGCGCACCACCGAATAACAGCATTAGAAAGTTGGAACGCTCTTGCCATGAATCTTTGCAAAACTCAGGTGGCATTCCCAAAGTACCATGCTCAATCTCAACAACATCAAAGATATGGTACTGCAAATGTGGAGCCTGTTTGCTTTTACGCCTAATGTCTCCTGAGCATTTACTAAATCCTTCTGGATTAACCATCTCTCCATCCAACATAAACATGCCGGTGCTGGGAAGATTCATCCTGGTCAGGATTTCTTTTGCTTGTGAATCTAATGAGTAGATGGGTTTTCCTGAACGGAATTTCCATTCTACTGTTTGTGCATCACAATCAACGTATGCTAATGCTCGTACTCCATCGTATTTCGGTTGAAGGATTACAGGAAAGTGTAACTTCCTATCCTCAAAGTTCTTTGCTAAACTAGGTTGTAAGTTTGTTGTATCTATCATTTCTTTTCTTTGTGAGGGTATGGGATTTCTTTAGTGCCTTTGCAACTCCAACATTTGTATCTTCGATATCCTTTAGTCTTTTCCTCTTGGAAACCTTTTCCAGAACATTGTGGACACTTGATGTTGGGTTGCTTTTCTTTTTCTTTCTCTTTCTTAGCCATTAGATTTTGCACATAGTAAAACTTCCGACCAGATAATTTTACTATCTAACTGTCTACTTCCTTTCCACCTAGTAAAATTGGCTTGCATACTCTCTAGCTCTTTTGTTTCGAAGTAACTCGCATATGAGTGGAGTAAAACATGGTTAAAGTTCTTAGCCTCAAACCGAGAGGAGAGATATGTTGCTGAGATATGCCCATAACGTGGTTGCGCACATTGGAAATTGAAGTGTGTAACGTCAGTTTCCGTTAAATCTACGTTTAGTTCTTGAAGGGTATTAATGATGTCTAGCACCTTTAGCACGGCTGCACCTTCATGGGGAAACCTGCCGGAAGTTCCACTTTTTATCAAGAGGCTCTTTAGAAACCCTGCTGTCAGAATAAATCCCAACCTATTCTTCGTAATTACCATCTTTACCACTGCTGAGTTTGATGGTGAGAAAGTAACAAATACAGAACTTGTTTTATCATTCCTTCTCCAGCGTTCGCACAAGTCTACTAAGGTATTTAATTCATCTTCACTAACATGGTCAGATGGTGTTCCATACCTTGAATACCCGTTAAACATCATATTCGTTATAAGTTGCAATTTCTTATAATTTCCTGATGTTTCCATATTATGGCAGTGGATACCTTGCAGCACTTCCTTGATGGAGTTAAGGGCTACCCCTGCTACTTTATCGGGGATAGCTAGTTTTGAGATTTTGGTCATTTGGATTCCTCCTCGTAATGTGAGAGTTGTTGTTTCATTCGTTCAAGCGTATGCTTGATTTGTGTCTTTGGTTTCTTGACGTGTTTGGATAGCCTGTTAAGGTTTATACTTCCACTTGGTTTAACCATTCGGCTATCATCTACTAGAGATTCATAAATCTCTCGTGAATTTTCATCAAAGCGTTCTTCTGTGTCTAGCTTAAATGACTGTCCTTTGTCTCTGGATACATGATTTCGTTCATCAAGTAATACTTCGTCTAAGGACACTTGACCATTGCGTAGGGGGGCGCGTTTTACAATCTTTGCTCCCTGTGCATTCTTCTTGTTCCACAAACAAGTCTTGAGATATTTGTGAAATTCTAGTGTATCAAAGAACTTATCGAACTCCTTACCAGAATTTTTGCTGAACGTAGAGATAGCTTCAAGACAAGTTATACATAACTCCTGGTAGGAATCATCTATGTCATGCAAGATTCTATCTCCACCTACGCGGTGGGAAACGTGCCACATAAGTTTTTCATACTTATCAATAACAAGTTTCCATTGTTCCTCAGTTAAACTCATATAGCCTCATTGATGAATCGCAAAAGCACCTTAAACATAGGTACATGGAAGTTTTCTTCAGCCATGATTAATTCTCCATATGTTTCTTTTGCTCTGCTTTTATTATGATGTCCTCCAACTAAAAGAGTTAGATTTGGAACACCACGCAAGTATTTAAGCCGCATGTGTTTGCAATCTTCATTCCCAAAGTTGTAATCGTTACCACCGATACAGGCATAAGATTCTCCATCCGTAAGATTAAAAACAATCAAATTCTTAGTCCGTACATTTTTCTTAGCCCATGCCATCAGTCCTGGTAGTGTTGCAAACTCAGGAGTGTAACTTCCAAAGTTGTGCATACCACCATTTTCATCACTACGAGATAGTGGGCTTCCTGCTCTAATTCTTAAAATGCTATCAAAATCATTATGACCTACTTTAGAGTTGGTTAGCACACGGGTTAATGTTACAAAAGCACCATTCTTGGTTCCAGTAATAGAAGATGAGGATACACCTTCATTTGTCTTCAGGAACACTTCTACCTTAATCTCATCTTTCAATACCGTATGGACAGCTTTAGAAAAAGCAGACACAACAGCATTACAAGCAGAAATACAAGACATATGATAGCCTGGGGCGGAGGAACTCATGGAACCACTAGCATCAATCAACATGATAATAGTAGTGTTTCCCTGTTGTACCCTCTCCTTACGAGTGAATACCATATCACTAAACCTATGTCGGTAAATCCTACGCGGATTTAGCAATCCCTTATTAGTGTTAAAGGTTTGTGGTCTTTTAGATTCCAACAGCAATGTTACCTGCCTACGGAACTTGTGGTAAAGGTCATCACGAAGACGTAAAACCCTAGCTTCCACTTTAGCGTCGTACAGACCATCCTTATGGAATTGAATTTTTTCTAAACTTCTTCCCATAATTACTTAGCTGGTACTAAACGAGCTTTAAGGGAGCCTTTTACTGAGACATAAAACTCAAGGTTTAATGTTCCAATATCATTACTGGAGTAAGGCGAAGTGGAAGTTGGATTCCAACGAATACTTTGACAGTCGCTAGTTACCGCGCAGTTGTACCCTGCGAGTTTAAGCACATCAACGGGAGTATCCCCACTCGCGTTTAACATACTGTTTAAGTTTTCCTGGATGTGGGAGCAAGCCATAGTAATACTATTACTGATAGTAAAATCAGCACCTAGAACATATTCGTGGTCAATCAAATATTTAGTTGCAGCATTAATGAAAGACAACTCATCATCATCACGACTTGGATGAGAACTGTTTTGTTCAGGATGCAGTAGTCTAGCAGATTTAATAGCCTCAAAAACCTCATTTGGGCTTGGCGTTTTAGCATTGTGAATATCACAAAGACTTTCATCACTACTACGTTGGCGGTCAAAGTATTTAACTTGTTTACTGCCATCTCCGTAGATGAGCCTAAGTTTCTCCGCAACAACATACCCGTTTTCGATAGTAGTTTTGGCAACTGCCACTTGTGCGGGGGTAAAGTTCTTTTCATACTCTACTTCATATGCCTGCTTTTCAATGTCGGTTATTTTGGATAAGGCTTGGGTTCCCATCTCTCGGATATTCTTTAGAAAGTGTTTCATTTCATAAAGTTGTACGGTGGGGGGTACGTTTGCGGCGTTTGTGGATGTATTTCGGTATTTCATTATTGTTGGTAGTTTTAGGGTTTTTAGAATGTTGTTAGTTGGTTGCATCGTAAACTACTGTATCGTATGTTACTTTGTCATTGTGTTTTAACGTCTCAGTAGAGGTATGGACTTGAACGTCCTTAAAGCTCTTAACCTGTGCGTTTAACTCAGAAGAAATGATATCAGCTCCTGGTGTTCCAGTAATAATATCAATCATATTCTCCTGGCTAGTTTTGTTTAGAGAATTATCTTCAGCTTCTTCTCCCCCGCTGGTGGTGTAATCGCCAGCTTCATCTTCATCAGAAGGTTTGTGAAAAGAACCTTCAGATTTTTCATGTCGTACTTCTCCAAATTTCTCTTTTGGAATGTTAGAATCAAGGTCTTCTTTATCAATCCCAGCTTCCTTATCCAAGGAATTTAGAACATCATCTTTTACCATGTCTCCAACATACCCGTCAAGCATATCATTTAGGGAACCGCCATCACCAAAGTCTCCTCCAGATTCATCACTATCCCCAGATTCATTACCAGATTCATCACTATCCCCAGAGCCATCAGACTTACTTGGGTCATCGCAATCTCCAGCATCTCCTTCTTGGTCTTCACAATCACATTTCTCCTCATACAAGGATACGATTTGTGATTTGATTTCATTAGAGAAACAGTCTAGTGTTTTACCAAAAGCTTCTATGGAAGTGCATTCAAAAACATCTTCTAAAGTAGGAGCAATCTTTATGATGGCATTATCAGCAATTAAACCTTTATGGTTTAGGAGATACCGAAACAGTTTAAGTTTCAGAGAATCCCAATCCTTTGTTAAGTCGCCATTACCTAATGCTTCATTAAAGTTGGCAGCAGCATTGTTATCAACTACATCAACATACTTCTTCAAGTGTGGTTGGGTATTGGAGTCGATTCTAAGGTCTTCCGTAATGTTACAAACGAAAAACAATTCTTTCATACAGAGCCGTAGGAACTGTAAGTTGTAAGAATCACTTCTCCTTGGCGCACCAAGTAACCTTTTCATCGTCAAGGACGTGTCTGAAAAAATCAAGCTACTAAGTGTTGTGCCATTTGATGTTGTCAAAGAATCCAATAAATTACGCAAGTAAGTCCATAGTAACTTAGCGGAATCTTTTGTAGGTGGAGAGTCCTCAAGGTGTCGAAGCTCATGGATAACACTTCCAATAGTAGCATCTACTTTTCCATTTTTAAGTTGTTCAATGGGAATGAAGATTTTAGCATTATCCATGTCTACACATGGAGTTTCTCCTTCAGTTGGAAACGTAATCGTAGCCTTCTTTTCAGGAGCAATGAAGTTTTTGTAATGCTCAAGTAGAGTCTGAATATCGAAAAGAGTCTTAGGTGTTATGGCAGTAACATCTCCCCTTAACCACCTACTCATAAGGTCAGCTTCTACTTCCACATTGGAGAAATCTTCCTCCTGTAAAGCTCCTTGTTTTCTCGGTGGAATTTCTCTAGGCATTCTTAGCTTTCTCCTCTACTTTGTACATGCCCAAAGAATCAGCAAACTCTCGGATGATGTTAGCATCGTTGGTAATACTAGATGAGTCTTGCTCAAACATGGATAGCAAAACATGGTCAAGGACATCCCCTTGCTTAAACTTAGAAATCAAACCACATACATTTAGAATCATACGCGGAGAAAGAACAGCAGAAAGTTTCGCATCAGCAAAGAGCTTATGCGTGTATTCATAAATCTTAACCATAGGGGTCATAAGCTTCTTAACTTCCATTCCGTGAAGTTCCTTAATGTATCCAAGCAGTTGCTTACCCGTAAGGTATGGAACATTAAAAATCATGAAACGGTCTTGCAATGCTCGGTCAATAGAACGAGTAGAAGAATAATCCAATCCTACGTTTGCAGTTGAGATGAAGCGAACACCATCAGCAACTTTAATAGTTTCATTTGTTTCTTCAATATGAATCTCACGACGGAAATCCAAGAGAGGAAAGATAATGTTGTAAGCATCATCACTAGCTCGACTAAGTTCATCAAGGATAATCAAAGTGTTTGGAGTTTGGATTGCACTAATAAACTCAGCGTGAGTAAAGTTAGTGTTTCCATCTTCCAAAGTATGAAAACCCATGAGTGTAGTTCGCGCATCCTGTGTTGAACCACAGTTTACGATAACACAATTCATGTTTAGTTCTTCAGCAATCTCTTTGCAGAGAGTAGTTTTGCCACAGCCAGTACCACCCGTGAGTAATACGTTTTGGCTAGTTTCTACGAGTTCAGCGATTAACGCTTTCTTGATTGGGTCAATTACGAATGTCATTTATACGATGTTGTTTTGGGGTTTTGAGACGGTACAGTCCCGAAGTGAGCATACATT
>Ga0233413_10001323_pt1 | contig 10894 bp, 16 predicted proteins | sample Na_anoxic_6_MG_FD_189019 | JGI IMG/M metagenome (GOLD analysis project Ga0233413, IMG submission 189019) | Seawater microbial communities from Saanich Inlet, British Columbia, Canada - Na_anoxic_6_MG | ecosystem: Environmental > Aquatic > Marine > Inlet | place: Canada: British Columbia... | reverse complement strand
AAACTTGAAAATTGTTTTTTTATTCAAGTCAGCTAAAGGTGTAAGCTTCATTTCTGATACGTCTATCTTTTCAGTCCAATCGTGCTGAATACCTCTATCTGCAAGTGTATTCCCTGCTGTAGCTGTAGGTATAAACACATCTGAGTAAGATTCAAATATAATATTGTTAGGATTGTCTTCATCAGGAAGACTTACTAAATTGAACATAGTCATCAATCCTTTTAAGAAATCCCATTGCCCTAATTCTCCTCTAAGTGTTTGTAGTATTAAATCTGTTGTTATATTAGTTACCCCTAATATATATGTTACATTAGTTCCGAAAGTAAAAGAAGTAGACCCTGCTATCGCTTGTTGAACAACACCTGCCGAACTAGATTTAAATTGAGCTTGTAAAGTATCTCCTGTATCTAAAGAAATTGCTAGATTACCTTGAAAAAGATGAGACGCACCTGCTGCAATTGTAATAACTCCTGAGTAATTAAATTCTGTACTATTTTTAAAATATCTAGCTTCTACAGTTCTAGTAACTGTATCAGTATTCGTCATACGATATCGATAATTTATAGTGTAAGTTTCATTATCATTTGTTGCTGTAATTATATTTGTTGAAGAATCATAATTAGGAGGAAATGTAAAAAATGCTAATCCCGTATTGTCAAGAACAAAGTTTGTGTAAGTTGTGCCTGCGTAATGTGTACCCTGCCCTCCATTACAATAAAAAGTGTTAGTATTATTTGATACTGCTTGAGCAGGTGTGTTATCAGCACCCCAATTGAAGTCCATATAAAGTTTCTTAAAATCGTCTGTATCAAAGAACTCACTTTCATAAGTAAAAGGAGTTGCTTCAAATATTCTGTCAATTAAGTACTTTATACTTATAAAAGGTCTGAAAGCTGCTTCTAATGTAAGTAGTTCAGGATTCCCTACTGTTGCACTATTATTATTAGAACCTCCTACTGCAATCTGATGTGTCCAATCTACAAAAGGGTATTTTAAAGTACTAAAGTCTGTCCTGAATCCTGACGTACTTGGATTAGCCCAAGTGATAGGGGTAAGCTGACCTGCCGTAACTCCATCATTCCAACTATGCTTAATCTCAGACTTATTATAATCGTGTTCTAGTTCTGTAAAGTCTAAATCCCTGAAAGCTCTATCACCTAAAACGTCAGCTAAAGCTACTACTTCTGAATAAAGGTTTACATTGTAACTTATCTCACCTTCCTTTTCTGTTACATCTAACATTCTTAAATATCCTTCAAATAGAATAAATCCGTCTTGCTTTAAAACGCATTTTGTTTTCTTATAAGGATTAAATATTACTCCGTCATCACTTCTTGTAATCTCAAATATATTATCAAAGATTCTATTATTTCTTTTTGTTGCAGGAAGGTTAAAAGCCTTAGAATAAGACTGTACTTTTTCTGCTACATTTTTAAAGTCATCAACACTAAGACTTAAAGGAATGTCTTCATCTTCATAGAGGTCGCAAATGACTTGTCCGTCTTCTAAAACATTAGTTGCTCCTGAAGGTACTGCACCGATAACAGGTTGTACTGAAATATCGTTTATTGTCCAAGTTGTAGCTGAAGTATTTTGATAACTTATGAAGAAAGTCATAGCGGTGTCAGAAGCCGTGTATGTTATATTAAAAGAAGTACTTGGTATATTGTTTGTACTCCAAATAGAAATTGAATTGTTAGAATTGAATACACCAATCTGATACTTTCCTGCAGGAATACTTGCAGAATTTATTGTTAATGTATAATTTTGTCCTATCGTTAAATTAGTCAATTTTTGATAAACTCCACTAGAAGTAGAAGTTGAAGCTGCACTTAAGACTAAATTACCTGCAGTTGAAGTAGGTAAGGTAGGTGTACCTGTACTTGTAGTTCTAAATCGTTGCCAAGCATTTACTAATGGAGGTTGATTGATTAGCGTATCTACCATAGAAGTAGCTCCTAATGATGAAGTATTAGAATCGTAAGAATTTGCTGTAGACATATTAGCAAAATTTAACCCATTAACAATAAATTCAGTAGGCGAACTTGAAATTTCATTGTAACCTCCTTCATAGTTCTGCGGGTATACTATTAGTTGTACGCTCATTATACTGATTGTGTTCTTAGGGTTTTACTCTTTTCTACTTCAAAAGTGTATTGCATAAGTTTATCGTTTGCTACAGTCTTTTTAGTATAACTTGAAGTTGTTAGCCTAACAGGTATTACATAATTATTTAAAGCTGAATTTACAGTATCGTCTTGGAAGCCTTCTAAGATATATACTTCAGGACTATTTATAAGGTCTTCAAACCATTCTGATTCTGCTTCGCTAACAAAGTCTGTATTCATCTTAATCTTTTCTGTAGCGTTTACTCTGAAGGCTTTTTTACCTCCCTTAAAGCTGTCTATTTTGTAAGAGGACTTATTCCAAGTTCCCTGAAGTTGTTGGTATGTACTTCCTTTAGTTGATATTGTCTTAGTAGACTTCATATTGAACGTATAGTAATCCCAAGCACCCCATTGATTTAACCAAGTTAGCCTTATAGGTTCATATCCTTTTAATGTCGGACAGTTAAGGTTTATTGTATAAATTTCTGATAGCACTCCTGAATCACCAAGTGCAGCCACTTCATAATAACCTCCTTGAATTGTTCCTGCTGTTACAAGCCCTGCAAACGTTGTACTACTTCCTTGCAAGTTAGCAGGGAAACAACCAAAGTATAATGACAAGGATTGTATGTCAGCTTGAGGATAAAGAAAGCCACCATTCGCTGCTGAATTTTCAATATCTTCTGTACCTAAAAATGCACCTGAAGAACTGTAATAGTTTATTTCAATATGCGTAAAACCTGAAAGATTAGAAGTAGACCAAGCATTTAACATTAACATTCCTACCGTTCCGTAATCTTCTAAGTTAGCGTATTGAGTTGTCGGTGCGTTAGTTAAGAATTTCTTATTTGAACCGTCTAATAAAAAATGAGAATACAAGTCATAACCAAAATTTACTCCTGATAAAAGTAGTTCGTCTGTATATTTTAAGTAGCCATTAAAAATAACACACATACCCGCAATCACTTCAGAATTAGTTACTAGGTTTCCTGAAGCGTCTACATATTCAACCATAAATTTAACACTAAACCAACGCATTGTATTTATGTTACCTGAGTACTTATCTATCAAGTGCATTGGCACATTAGAGTCTGATGTATTAGTTGTTCCTTTATACGCACTTCCTTCTCTTGCTAAGTTATCAGCATTTACAAAGCTTTCAATAATAGGTCTGAAGTCAAACATTCCCACTCCTGCATTGTTTGGAGTAGTCTTAAAAGTACCTACCAAATCATTTGTAGTATTTGGATTAGGAGGTGTTGAGTTGCTGATATGAACCTCTGCAATAAACTTCACCCTTGTGAAAGAAGAAACTACTGAAGAATTCGAAACTGTATAAATAATTTCTTGACCTACAGGTAAAACTTTATCAAAAGTATTCGGATTAGATAGTGGTTGCTGTTCTATTATTGTTGCCATTTATTTTACTTGTGTTAAACTATTAATTATGTCTTCTTTTACGTTACCTAGTAATTCTTTTCCAAATTCTCTAAGCCCTAACATCAAAGGTTTCTGAAAGAAGCTTATTCCTTGTATTCCGTTACGACCTATACTTCTAGCAATTAAGAACGTCAAAGTCTTTCTTTTCATAAACCTTCCCTTTGCGTCCCTTGGCGCTATTCCTTTCTTTACAGCCCAACCATCCAAAGCACTACTAGGAGGTTGCGAATGTCCTTTACTATTTTTGTAGCTATAAGGACTTTTTATTACTTTGCTCTTATAGTTTTTAAAGGTTCTTTCCTTTTGCGTTCCTGATACTCCTTTGTCTACAAACTGACCATAGCTTGACATATAGAATTGTACTGTATAGTTCTCACCTTCTTGGATAACTTTAAAGCTAATGGATTCTTCTAACTTCCCACCCTTACCTGCTTTCTGCAAATTACCCTTAGAACGATTCACAACCTGTTTTCCAAAGCTGTTCAAGTACCTTTCTATATTGGCTGTATCCATTATTCTACTCCAACAAAAACTTCAACTCTAGGATTATAAGATGTTCCTTCAGGTCTTACTTGTAATGAAGCTAAGTTTTCAAGAGTTCCAAATGAAGGAGTTGTGTCTTCTTCTGCTAAAAGAACTGCTGCACCACCTACTAAGATATGTGAAGTTAAAGGATTTAATCTAACTGTGTAATTTGTAGCCGTTCCTACAACTGCTAATTCTATTGTTCCGTCAGTATCTAAGTTAGTTACTCTAACGTATTTAGTCCTGTCTACATCAATAGCTCCTGCTGAAGTGTGAGGGCTTGCAGCAAAAGTTGCTACAGTAGTAGTTTGAGAATGCGTACAAGTTACTATCCTTTCAAATACGTCATTGATTCCTGTTGTGGTTACTGAATTAGTTGAACCCCTAAGGCTTCCGTTAAGTGTTACTGTTTCGCTAATTGTTGTTACTAAGTCTGCCATAATTTTATAAGTTTATTGTTATTTTAAATTTTTTCCATCCTATTTGTATTACCATTCTCCATATCTTGAACTTGAACATTAATAACCTGCTCCCCTTGTACTTACAGGAATGTCACAAGTTTGGAAGTCATTCTGTACTAAGACTCCAATATTAAATACCCATCCACAGCATAAGTTATCAAAGCGTTCTTGAAATGGTTCTATTGTGAATTGGTCTTGTGTAAAGTATAAAGGTGCGTTAATGTCATTTACTCCGTTTAAAGATTGTCTTCCTGAGTGCCTAAGCATTCCGATAAAGTCAGTACAAATTTGTAGTGTTTCGTTAAATACATCTTGCTCATTACTTAGTGTCTTTACTAATTTAGTAAATTCATCAACAGTAGAACTAACAATTTCATTTCTGTTTGTAGTCCAATCAGCTTTCTCAGTTACCATATCCATTATGAATATTTGGAAGTTGTATGTAAGTTGGCTATCCCCTGTTGCTACGCTTGTAGGGTTTATGTGTAGTAATGGAAACTTCTGCATTTTCTCCAAGTTGATGTCATAAATATCACCTACTGAAGTTGTACTTATATTGTCGTGATACTCCCCTAATCTAAGCAAAGTATTTACTACGTTATTGTATGTCTTATTATTAACCATTTCTTTTAACTTTATTTTGTGAGTTCAAATCTGTTTCATAACTTAACCAAGTCAAACATTCTAAAAGACTTAATCTTGCTATTCGTTCTAAGTTTACTATTTCACCATTTGTCAATCTATACATTACGCCAAACCATCCCCATTTTTCTGCAAAGCTTTCTGAAGCTATTGCGTCTTCGTTTCCTTCAGCTTCTCCATCAAATACAATGGCAAAATCTCGGACAACGCCTTCCCTAAAGTGTAAAAAAAAACCAATGCTGATTGCACTTGTTGAGCTGACATCTGTTTCATTTCTTCCGTCCTGAGCCGTATATCGCCATCATAAGCGTCAATAATATATATATCATTCTTCTTTTCTTTTACAGGTCTATAAAGCACAGCCATTAGTTCAGGCAGGTTCTTGTCTATTCCGTTCTTGATAAACTGCTCAATGTCTGCATACTCCCCAAGACTTATTGAATCCAAATCAGGATGAAAGCCGTACTCAATTCCGTTTATCTCTATTATCCTTTTTAGCTTTGTATCTTGCTTTGCTTGAAGTTCTGCTACCTTACTCATTATATTAGCTACATCTGATAAGGCTAATTCCTTAACTAACTTCTTAGGAATATCTGATAACGCTGCTATTGTTTCAGTAGCTTCTTCAGTCTTTGTACCTGTTTCAAAATCAATAAGTTGCAACCACTTTTCAAGAGTTACTTCTTCCCAACTACTAATCAGCTTGAACTCTTTTACTTTTCCTTCTTTTTTAATTTTGACTTTCATACACTATATAATAGAAATTAGTTGTTTTTAGTTTACTGCACGTAATACTTCCCTGCGTTTGGATTGTCTAGGTGATAAATTACATTATACCTTATTCCGTCAATAGCGTGATTGTAGTTGTCTACATAAAGCTTTGAGCCTTTGTCAGCGTAAATGTAATTGTTCAGCTCCTTAGCTATGTTAGTTGATTCAGGACTTACTATAAGTTGATAGTCTTGCATACGAGTAATACCACTTTCAATAGTTCCTTTTTTTACAGGTTTTATGTTTACTCCTAAATGTCTAAGGTCTGCAATTAGCCTTGGTTCTGCACTATCAGCAATGATAAGTTTGTTATCTACTTTGTCTAGTATTATCTTAGCTAATTCTTGACTCTTTAACCCATTCCTGTAAAGGTGTTCTTTTAAGTAAATCTTTTTATGCTTTTTGTCAATAGCTACTTCAGTTAGTGAATCAGGGTCTATTGAGAATCCAAAATCCATTCCACAAGAAGTCTGAAGTCCATCAGGATTAAATTCTCCTATTGACCAATTCTCAAATACTACTCCTTCAGCTTTTGCTAACCACCCTCCCATAATTTTGTGAGTGTACTTTTTAAAGTTGTTATGCTTTATGCTCTTAATACGCTCTAGGAAGCTCTGTGAGAGGTTTACTTCATTGTCTAGGTATGTACTATGGATATAGCATACATTACCTTTAACGCCATTAAAACCACCTTCTACGCCTTTTTCTTCAAAGAACCTTTTATATATCCAATGTTCCTTAGTTACAGGATTCAATACTAATATGATTCTATTCTGTACTTTCTTTTCCCTTATACTTAGGTCAATGGTGTCAAAGATATTTTCATCAATAAGTTCTTCAGCTTCATCAAGTACCCAAGTGCTTATTCCTTGTAATGACTTTAGACTTGCAGTCTGATTACCTGCTGATGTCTTGATACCTCTAAATAGAATGTCTGATTTGTTTCCTAAGTTTACTACTTCAGCTTTGTTTACGCTAAACGTATTCTCATAACCTAGAAGTCCTATCTTTTCTAAGAACTCAGGAATGATTGACAAGTGAGCTGATACCATTGTATAACGTGTGAACAGGACTCTTATATTCCTAGACATAGTTAATAGCGTTAGAAAGACTGTAACAGCAAAAGACTTTCCTGAACCCCTACCTCCTGTTATAATAAAGTATCTAGCGTCAGACTTAAAGAGTGCTGTATATTTGTCGCTAAGATTCAGAACTTATAAAGTTTATTAAAGGTACATTAAGACTTTCGTCATTAGTAGTTACATCTACTCTTTGTTGTGGTTTACCATAAAAGTATTCAAAGAATAACTTTACTGCCCATTGTTCTTTCTTTTCTAAACCCTTTTGTAAAGACTCTAATGCTATGCTACTCATTGGTGTTAAGTTCTCTATTAGCTTTTGTTCTTCAGCTTTACCTTTGCGTCCTGCTCCTTCTCTTTTCCCTCCGTGTTCCATTTTGAAATAATTTGATTAATCAAGTGATACTATATAATAGAAATTACTCGTATTCATTTGGAAGCATAAGCCTTATACCTAAGTCAGTTAGCGCCCATACTCTTATTTGTTCTGTATATACTTCAAAGGCTTTTGTGTTTAAAGCTGTTGTACTTCCTATTTTATTTATTGCTATTTGGTTATCGTTAATACTTATCATTTCATATTCCGATAAGAACTTAGCTCTTAGTATATCGTGCATTTCATCAGGAAAATATCCTAGTTCTTCTGCTAATCCTTGTACGATACATTTCCAATAGTAACTATTCTGCATATTACTTCTTGTGTTTCTTTGTTTCTTTATACTTACTATGTAGTCGTTCTCTAATTCCTTTAGGTAATTGAATAGGCTTTGCTTATCTCTTTTGTCTTTTATTACAAACTTCATTACTCAGTTTTACTTCTTATCTTTTCTGTTGCTCCTTCCCATAGTTTATCTCGTTTCGCACTTAGGCTAGGTTCTGTTCTTTTAAGACTTGGCATTCCTTCTGTTGGTTCGCAATCCATCCATTTCCCACATTCACAGACTGCTTCCTTAGTTACCCATTTACCATCTCGGTGTACTATTGTAGCCTTCCCTATTTCTTTAGTCTTATTACATTTGCAAGTGTATAGTGTCATTTCTTTAATTTATCAAGTTCAAACTCTAGATGATTGATTGCTTTCTGTATACACTCAATAGGACTCTTATGTTTCCTATTTGCTCTCATTAAATATGTACAGGCAGTTCCGACATTGTAAGATAAATCAAAGTCTTCTATTACCTTCCTTGCTTCTATCTTATAACGGCTTCCTATGTAGTAATTTGGTATTCTATTGTCTTTCATTGTTTTGTATTTCGTCTATTAAGTCGTTATCAGTTAAGGTTTCTACTTTATCCATATTCCAAAGTATTTTATCTTTGTTTATTCTTTTTGCTTTTGCTTCTAAGATAGCCATTATAATTACTACAAAAAAGAATAGTGCTGTTAGGATTCCGAGTACTGTAAATATTATCATTTTGTTATTAGTTTTAAGAGTTGGTTACTTGTATATATTCTGTCATCACCTGCATAGTTTTCGTATATCATTGTGAAGTTGTCGTCTTTCCAAGTCCACAAAGACTTGACGTTATTCTTAATGTGATTTTTTAATATACTTTTGATTGTCTTGTAAGTTCTTTCTTGTTCGGCCATATTACTATTATATTCATTATTACTATTTTAGTTTATTGTATTGGGGAGGTAACCACACCCCCCCTTTACTACTCTAGGTAAAATAAACGCTTTTGTAGGTCTTACCCTATATTTATTAATATTAGTCCTTAGAGTATTCTTTATATATCTTTTTTATTCCGTCAAAGCAAGCTGCAATACAACTTCCGCAGTTTGTCCTTACGCTGTAATTTGCATTGTAAAGTGTATTGTATAGTTCAATCATTTTCTTTTTAGCTGCTTGGTTCTTTGCTCTACCTGTTTTCAAGTCAGGGTATAAAGCAATTATTTCTTCTATTATTTCTTCAGGTATATCTGTTCTTACTTCTACATCTTTTGTCTTTTCCCATTTCTTCTGACTGCATTCCATTGGTGCAAGTCTAGCCTTAACTTTCATAAAGCAACCACAGTCTTTACAAGTTCCTGTAGGTTTGAAGTAGAATACACAGCCCTTACAAATACCTATCCTATCTTCATAAACTTTCTGAGGTACAAAGAACTTATTCATTAAAACATTTGTATTTGTTGTTGGTGTCTTTTTATTCTTTTCATAGCTGCTTCAAAATATTCCTTATCTAATTCACAAGCTGTTAAATCATATTTAAGATTATGACAAGCAATAGCAATAGAGCCTGAACCTAAGTGAGTGTCTAAAATCTTATCTCCTTCTTTTGCGTAATTCATTAAAAGCCATTCGTATAATGCAATAGGTTTTTGTGTTGGGTGCATTCTTATACTTTTTTTACCTACACCTTTTATAGCTCCAATAAAACCATATCTATTACCATCCCACATATATTTAAAAATCTTTGCATTTTTATCAAAAGAAGTCCAAGCCATTTCACAATCAGCATAAGTATCAGAATGGTTTAATTTATCCCAATTTAGATAACATCTTGTATTACTTAAATGCTCTATAAAATAATTACCTCCCCAAATGATTTGGTTTTTACTTACTCTTTTTAATTCTTCAAAATACTCTTTTTTAGGAATTTCATTATCCCAATCCTTATTAGATATATTATTTAGTCTTTTATTTTTAGTAACACCTATTCCATAAGGAGGGTCTACTATTGCTAAGTTAAAATGATTATCTTCATACCTAGCCATCAGTTCCATATTACATTCGTTACTAATTTTCATTTAGCATATTTTTTAGCTGTACTCTTACTTTGTCTATTGTAGTGAATAAGCTGTTTCTACTTATTCCTGTCTTGGCTGCTAAACTATCTAAAGTGTTTCCTTCTTCATAATAGTATAATTCAAATATTTTTCTATCATACCAAGTAAAGCTTTCTAAGGCTTCGTCTATCTTTTCAAGGCTAGTCCATTGATAACTGTCTACTATTTCGTTAGGGAGGTTGTAAAGGTGCTTAGAAGGTATTATTTCGCCTGAATCTACAACATCATAAGTAATTGTACTTGTAAGGCTATCGATATGCGTGTAATACTTTTTGTACTTGTAATAGTAATTACTTCTAGGACTTGTTAAAGCACGTCTTAACGCTACAGCTCCGTATCTTGTTACACCATCTAATCCGTCATTGTCGTATATAGCTTTCAAAGTTACAGGGTTCATCTGAAGTAGATAAATCATAAGTTCCTGAACTGCTTCATTAACTTCATTTTCATCAGAGGTTAATCCGTAAGCCATAGTCCTGAACTTATCTGATAGCCTTGATATTTCTAAATATATTTCAGTCATTTATAACTTCCATTTTATCAATCTTGTCTGCAACCTGCTGTACTACTTCTTCTAGTATTAGTTTATACGACCTTATAACTGCTCTATTCCCTTTAGTTTCTATTCCTGCAAAGAATCCATTAGTAGCTACTGAAACGTTAATAGGTATTATCATTACCCAATCCCAATAGTTATTCTCTTTTAATCCTGTTCCATAGCCATTATGATATTCTAAAATAACCTCTATGACTTCTAAGTAATTCTCGTACCTGCTTTTAGTTGATAGCTCTTTTGCAAACTCCATACACATTTCTAAGTAAGCTTCAATTATTGCTCTGTGTTCAGCACTTGAATAAATTGGTTCTGTCATACGTCAAAGATATGAAAAATGTTACTCAATTTCCTTTTCTTCTTTTAAGTTTTTAACAAGTGATTTGTAATAACTTATCTTTTCTTCATATTCTACTCTTGAAATCTTTAAAGTTGTACGAGCTAAGAACTGTAATTCCTCAGCTTTTCCATCTCCATATTTTCTGTCTAACGCTAGGCTAAATTTATACTGTTCACCCCAAGAAT
>Ga0233413_10001314_pt1 | contig 10923 bp, 13 predicted proteins | sample Na_anoxic_6_MG_FD_189019 | JGI IMG/M metagenome (GOLD analysis project Ga0233413, IMG submission 189019) | Seawater microbial communities from Saanich Inlet, British Columbia, Canada - Na_anoxic_6_MG | ecosystem: Environmental > Aquatic > Marine > Inlet | place: Canada: British Columbia... | reverse complement strand
GTTGCTTTCATGTGTCCGAAGCCAACGATACTCAGGGTCATTAAGAAGCTTCTTAATCTTTGGCATGTCGTTCTTGTCCATGATGTCGATGCCAAGCTCACGCTTCCACTTTTCAATAATGACCAGGGGGATACTAGCCACTTTACGCATGTTAGGGTTGTTCTGTGGCCCGTAAGGAGAGTCACCAGCCATTTCCTTTTTGTTCATCTCTAGGATAGGCTGAACGTCCTGCGTATTTTTAAGGACAACCTTGTCCCCATCGTGGTCATAGTTAAACTGAGTTTGGATAGGATTTTTATACATAGGTAACCTCTAAAGTAGGGAGAGAGCTAAATGCTCCCTCCCCGATTAGACTAGTTAACGTCGTAGACCGCGCCGAGAGCTTTCTCGTTGTTAACAACAAGAGTGTACTCAGCAATGATCGCACGCTGTTCGCCGTCCGACGTGGAAGCGACTTCACGCTGCGAGAACGGACGCAGATACGCAACCCCATAGTACTCAGGGTCGAGCAGCCAAACGTCACGGCTACGCTGGAAGCGGTTAGGAACAACCGCCATTTCACCGAAGTCACTGACATAGATGTCCATGCCGCCAATGATGCGCTGGTCAGCAACATCGTTGAAGTTGGACACGCCAGAAGAACCGCCGACACCAACAAAGCTGGAGAAGGTCTGCTTCTGCGACGGGGCCATCATCAGATACTTGGTGTTGGCACCGTTGTCATACGCCAGAAGGATAGAAGCCTTCAGGAGCGACTCAGTGAAGGTACGGAGCGAACCGTCGGTACGAGCAGCACCGTTACCGCCAGCACCAGCAGCCGTGCCACCAGAGCCAACGCTGGCATTGGTGGTCACCCACGAGCTAAGCGAACCGAGCTTACGAACCGTGGTGTCAGCCGACATGGCCGTCTTCGACTGGTTAACACCAACCAGCGAGGTTTCCATGTCACGCTTCAGTTCAGAAGCGCGCTTGGTCATCTGGTAGGCCAGTTCTTCCTTACGACCGGCTTTCGACACCGCGTCAAGCGTGCCGGAAACCAGCGTGGTCTTCAGGCTGATCTGACAGATGTTGCCAACGCGAGTGGTCGGTGTCGGTTCAGCAGCGGTAAGCGTCGAACCTTCTTCGTTAAAGTTACTAGCCGACGCTGCAGCAAGTGCATCCGTCTGCCATTCGTGATTAACAGCAACCGCATCCGCACGACCACCCATCGACATGAAGGGAGTGTCGGTCGGAGAGATATCGTAAATCACATTTTCGAGGTCTTCCCGCAGACCCGCTGCGGAGTAGGTTACATAAACACCTGTGGGCTGAGCCATAATGGCCTCCTATTTTAAGAGATTAAGTCAAGAAAAACGCTAGTCGCGTCCTGCTTATTCCCCGTCTTAGCCAGCCTCTCTCGTTTAACCTGCGCTGCCTTGGTGCTCCGTTGTTTCTTAGACTCAGGAGTTCCAGACTTGACAACTTTGGGAACAGATTTGCGAACCTTCTGACTGGAGCCTTTCGTCGCTTTATCCTGCATCATTGCTTTATGCAACACGAGGACTACGCGGTGATCGGTAATTCCGTCAATGTCCTGTTCAGAAAAACCCTGATTTAGGGCGTAACTTCTCAGTTCATTGCGAAGGGTCGAATCGGGACCAGCATACTCTGGCAAAATTTGAGAAAGCTTCTCAGCCTCAGTTTTGACAACATTGGTCAAACGCTGAGTAAATTCTGCTTCGGTCTGCTGATGAACTCGCTGTTGTTCTGCTTGAATTTGAACAACTTTATCCTTAGCATCCTGAAACTCAATACGCTTTTCCATGTACTCCATGGGGTCGTTTTCTTTGAGTTCCTGCCAGTTGATATTTTGGTACTGTGCAAGTTCAAGGTTTTGGTACTGAGCCATGTTCTCCAGAACCTGACCGTACTGCTGCCTTTCCTGATTTACTGCCTCTAGGTTAGCTTCATAAGCTTTACGCTGTTCAGCTAGAGACTGCGCCTTACGGGTATAGTCCGCCTGACGCTGGTATCCGTTTCGGAGTTCGTCAAGGGTAACCTCAAATTCTTCGCCATCTACCTTTACGGTATAGCTAGGTGAGGTTTCTACAACTTCCTCTTCTTCGTATACGTCGTACTCGTTATCATCTTCTGATGACTCTACTTCGCCATCGTCTACTGCTTCGTACTCAACGTACTCCACAGTTGAATCAGATACTTCTTCAGATGATGTTACTTCTGGATTAGTGTTTTCTTCACTTCCAAACATGACATCAAGCATATTAAGCTGTGGCGTGTTGACTTCCGACTCAGTCGGATTGGTCTGACCGTCGCTCATATTTTTACCTCATTGTTAGTTGTTTTCGATTTTGTCGTTGTGTATGAAAGCTTCTAGGTCTTCCAAAATTGAACTAAGAGCGTTCAACTTCAACCAACAAAATTCTCTGTGTTCAGGATTGTCAGATATTTTCCACTCAAGTACCAAATTTTCTTCTAGTCCCTTAACCATTTCCTGAAAGGCTTCGTTACCTAGAATGACAGAAGCTTGAGCAGCTTTTTCTTTAGTGTCCAATACTATTTACCTTTGCCAGCCGGGAAACGGTTACCGCCAGCTTTGGCAACAGGCTTATTGCCCATACCTGACTGTACCGGACGGTTTCCTTTACCGTGGCTACCACCTGCGTAACTTTTCATGGTTTTCTCCTAGTTGATGTTTACCATTTTTTACAAGACCAATACCTAGCTGATAGTTTGCTAGGAGGGTTGGTATCGCACTTGTGACGCGCTCTGAAACTCTTGCGTCTTTTAGGCTGGTCTTTTTTGATAGACATATTTGGGTCGCCAAAACGAATTAACTTAACGGTCGGTCCCTGCTTTGCCAGAACTGCAAACTTTTTGTTTTTACCAGGTGTTCGTTTTGGCTTGTTGTACCCTGAGAATTTTTCGCCTCTGTATACAACCATTGTATTACGTCTTAATGAGGAAGTTGATTGGCTGAAGCTTAATAACATCGGTCCCAGTTGCGGCCACTGCACTTTGAGCCGTGCCGAGAACAAACGTTCCGCCGACACCTACCGGCAAATAGGTACGGTAGTCAGGAACTTTAAAGTTAGCTCCAGATGTTCCAAAGGTGGTGCCGATAATACTGTACAACGTCGCATACGTTGTTGTGCTGTAGTTGGAACCGTCACACAAAAGCCAGTCATCTACACCGCTAATTGTCTGTGTATTAGGGGCAGTGTTGGAAGCAAACATGACAATTGTGCCAGGTTCAAACCCAAGTTTGTTAAACTGTGAAACAGTAGGGTTAATCGCCTCTGCGCCAATATTAGGAAACTGCGTCTGTAGCACAGACTTAATCAGCCGAAGGTGGTCGTCGCCTTCACTAATGTTGTCGCTAGATGCTGGGTTAGCTGCAGAAAGCTGGCTAATAAATGTTGCCGATTCAACAGTCATGCTGGATTACCTATTTTGTTAGATATTGAAAAGCCCATAAGCGATGTAGAGGTACATTTAGTACTATCTGGAAGTAATATAAGAAGTACGTAGCTTTCAGAAGAAGCCCACAACTCAAACGGCTGATTGTTAAGATTTATACCAGTAAAGATTAGGCGTTGTCCTGCTTTTGTAGCATTAGCCAAAACCTGTTCTTGAGTAAAACACACTAAAGGATTTTCCTGTGCTTTTACTTCTTTACTTGAATAGTATACCACAAAAGTAAATACAAATAAAGCTGAAAGTATCTTACGCATCAGATCGGGTCAGGCCAATTATAGATCGGCGCGTTGCCGGTTGCATTACCATCTGCATCAGTTGGAATAACAAACAAAGCCTTAAAAGCATCGAGATCGGCACACTGGCTGATCTGGTCTTCGATTATACCAGACGCCAGACGAACCTCGTTGCGGTACTGCTGAATGTCAGCCGGAACTTCGATACCGGTATCCTGCTTACGAATATACGCCCAGTCAGTCTGAGACAAAAGGCTACCCTGTGTCTGCTTAGTCTGGGCAATCCAGTTGGACTTCAGACCCGGCGTGACCATCTGTGTTCCTGTGTCGGGATCAATGATGGGATCACCGTTGTTATCTACTTCATTAGTGTCTTCCAGAGCCTTCGGGTTAGTCGTGTACGTGCCGTCAGCGTTCTGTGAGAACCAGTAGAAGCGTTCATCTGGCTTTGGCTGGGCGTCTACCCAGACAAGACCGTGGGCAACCTTCTCGTCCTCAGACCAGATAGCCCAGTTGGACGGATGCTGGACGCCGTTGTCGTCCGTCCATGCCCGGCCTTCTTTAATTACTTTACCATTATAGTTCCACATTGTCTTCTCCTATCGAGCCGTGGCAGGGGCGACGCCATCGCCTCCAAAGGGATTTTCGGCAAAAGCCATGTAGATGTAGGTGCTGCCGGACGCGTTTAGGTCCGCATCCGTCGAGCGCAGCTTAAAACCGTTCGAGAGTAGGTCGAGGTAATTTGTTGTGGTTTCAGCAGCAGTTGTGTTCGCCACAAGCTCGTCATTGTCTACGTTGTAACCCTCGCGTTGGTTATCAAAAATAGTCCAAGCACCTGTGCTATTGGTCCTTTTAGTCATGACCCAAGCAGGTCTGAATCCGCCGCACCAGACAAAGGGGCCGTCGGCAGAACCGTTGCCGGTGTAGCTGCCGAACTTGCTGAAGCCTTCGACTTCTGCGAAGGCGTAGGCAACATAATTATTTGCGCTTCCATTTACCTGAGTTGAATTTCCAACAGTAAACACAGAAGATGTTGGGGCGGTGTTATTCCAAATAGTTGAGCCTCCTACTGTACTAAACGCATTACTGGAATTTAGTGACCCGTGATAAGTCGCTCCAACTGCCTCGTGATAAGTCTTCCACGAGTATCCCGCAGTGGTGCGGTTTTTAACAATTACTACGCTAGGCGTTGTGCTGAGACCATGCCCAATAGTTGCGCCACTCGTAGTATTGCCTGTGTAACCGACAATACTAAACCCAGCCGTGGTATTGGCTGACACCGTTGACGTGATATCGCCGTCTTCGTTTGACGCAGTGCCGTTACCGGCTAACCATTGCCAACCAACAAACGTGTTACCACTTGAGCCTGTATCTCCTGTTATAGGATCAGCCGCAGCAGTAAAGCCATCCGCATCAAAAGATATAGCGTTACTTACCGTACCTTCTGAGTTAGTCAGGCTGGTGTAAAGCTGTGAACTTACGCCGCGAACGGCATCAAACAAGTCATGCTGTGTTGCCGCATTGCGTCGTTTAACCCAAACAAAATCGGGCTGGAATGTTGAGTTGCCCGATTGGTTGACTTCAGTTGGATAACCCGCTCCGGTATAGGTAGTTGCCTGAAAATACGCAGAGCCGTCAGCGATTGTCGGCGCAGGGAGGTTCGCGGTGGACAGGGCTTTGTATCCCGCATTGGGCGCACCCCACCAATCAGCCTCTTGAAAATATGCCGTGATATTACGAGAAGCAGTGTTATGCAGCGTAGCAGTAAAAATACCCTCGCCATCAAAAGCAATGCCGTCAGACGACGTAAGTTTACCGCCTTGGCTTGTCCTTGTACCCCCGCTTGTTACAATAAAGTATTCAACTTCATCGTTGGCAAAATCAACTTCGATACCGACACGATTGCTACCCGGCGCAGTTTGACTGTCGCCGGTGGCGTTATAATAGCGTCCTCCGTTATCCCCGTAATAGCTGCCGCCGAAGTTACTCGCGTAGCTTTGAGCCAAGCCTCCGTCCCACAAAGTACGAATAACGCCGGGGCCGGTAATTGTTGATGACCCGTTGTTTACAAGAAACTCTGCGTAATGTTTACCGGTACTAGCAATCGTTGTCCCGGTGTGGCTAACCTGACTACCCTGCCCGGCAACGTAAAGATTGCCGTCTGCAAAAGTCGGCTTGTACGAACCTGTGCGGCGGAAGAACAGCGGGTTCCATGTTGCGTGATTGGCCGTCGGCGTATCACCACGCTGATCATCAGCGGTCAGCCCTGACGAGGTGAAGTCGTTGCTGTTGCCTGAATAATCTGCGCCAAGATCGGCACTGTCAGCACCAGTGATGTAGAAGCCGTTGGTGCCGTAGGTCCCTGCGTAGGCTTTCGGAATCCACACACCGTCGTCGTTGGTTTCACCGAAGTCAGTGGGGGCTAGTGCTTGGCCGTCGATAAAATTAAATTCGGACATGTAGCCGTCAAAATAGTTTGTACCGCCAATCGCAGGATTTATTCGAGCAATGTTTTGTGTACCACCTGTGTTAAACCCTAATGTGGTGCCGCTGCCGGGATTGCTGTTTGCGGTAAAACTCGTTTCTTCAACGCCGTTGATGTACAATTTAATGCGGTCTGCCGCAGTCGCTTGATTTGTATCTACAGCCAGAACAAAGTGATACCACGCAGAAGGATCGCGAAAAACGCGAGTAGTTGTACGCCAGTTTGTGGCGTAACCGCTTACATTAATCGTGTCATCCGGTTGAAGCCGCATGTTCAAGTATGCAGCGTCGCTGTTCCCGCTGTATTCATTTATCAAGGTGGGATAACCGCTACTCAAAAGTGAACGCTTGAACCAAAGGCTAATCGTAAAAATTGTAGTAGAGGTCGGGGTTACTGATGTGCGGCTCATGTACGCCGCATCATTGTCATTAAACCGGATCGACTGATCAATCTCGTATCCGCCGCCCGACGCTTTAGACGTACCCTGAATGATTGACATTAAGCGAACACCGCGCTGGTGACGACGTAAGCGTTCGTGCCGTCGTTATAGTATGAGAGCCAATAGGTGCCAGCGGTGCTGATCGTTGTGGCCAAGTTCGCGTCGCCCTTGGTCGTCGCCGCGAGGCTGATTGCGTGACCGCCAGAGTTATCAAGCAGGATGTTGCCCGACTGCCCAGCCGTGTGATTTGTGAACGTCAGGGTGCCGGTGCCGGTGGGTGTACACTTGAAGTTATTAGTGACGGATAAATCCAGCGAGAGGTCGTTGTCAGTCGTGATCGTGCCACGCTGGCTGACGGTAAACGTTTGAGCAGCGTCGGTGACAGCGTTGTCTGCGTCGTAAGCCTGCACGTCTGAGCCGATAGCTAGGCCAAGGTTGGTCCTGGCGGTAGCTGCGTCAGACGCACCCGTACCGCCGTCTGCCACGGCGATGTCGGTCGTCAGGCCACCGAGAGAGGTGATATCGGTATTAGCGCCAGACGCGGCTGCGCCGAGGTTCGACCGCGCTGCACTGGCTGTGCTGGCACCTGTGCCGCCGTCTGCTACTGCAATGTCGGTGGTAAGACCGCCGAGAGACGTGATGTCGGTGTTAGCACCCGAAGCTGCAGCACCTAGGTTGGTAAGTGCTCCGCTGGAGGTTGTTGAACCTGTACCGCCGTTGACTACCGCTACTGTACCCGTAACCTCTCCACCATCTACCTGTCCCCACACTGGATCAGTGCCGTTGGACTTCAGAACATAGTTGTTCGAGCCTATGGCAAGTTTGTCCAATGTTGTGATACCGCGAGTAATCAAATCACCGCGAGTGTCGGTGGGGTCAAGGGCTGCTCCAAGGTTGTTACGAGCATCATCTGCCGTAACTGCGCCTGTACCGCCAGATGTAATAGGAACGGTGTCCAGGCTTACCGTAACTGCTCCTGTAGCCTGGTTAACCGCTACGGGAGACGTGGCTGACATGGAGGCTACACCGGCCAGTGCAGAGGCTAAGGTGGACTTACGAACTTTGTTCGTGGTGCCTGCGCTGACATCGACAATCGGCAGAACGTCGTCGTCCGACAGATCAATTTCTGTCAGTTCGGCCAGTTCTGTAATTTTCTTATTTGAGGCCATTGTTTAGCTCTCCACCCAATCGATAAATATCTTAGAAGTTCCAGATGTACAAATAGCTGCAATCTTTTCGCCATCTCCAGCACCTAAAGAGGAATCTGGACGAACTATCACATAGTCGTGGTCACCTTCGTGAATAAAACTGGAAGTTCCGTCTGTAGTGGCTGTGGGGTTACTGCCTACCTTAAAAAAGTTCAGTCGTGTACCAGTGGTTCCGTGAGCAGTGATATGAGCTATGTTGCACCCAAACGGACAAGTTCCTGTCTGTGCAGAAGTCGAAGAAACATCGACTTGTTCACTGGAGTTGATTCGATGCGCGTGTGGATGCTGGCGAGACATTTACTATCCCTCCAGCCAAGTCACATTGACCGTGGCCGTGCCGATAGACGCAATCTTTTCGCCGTCAGAACCGCCTACTGAACTAGCTGGCTTGACGACAAAGTACGCAGCATCTGCAGGTTCAATCAGAGTACCTGCTGCCGTGGCCGTTGGGTTTGGACCAATGACGATGTTAACATTGGCAGAAGTTGCAATTCGAGCAATAGTGGCTCCAAAGGGAGCAGAGCCGCTCTGTGCTGAACTACCGCCTGATGTGATATTCTCGCTGGAGATAATGCGAGAAGCGATGTTGTTTTGATATGCCATTTTAATTTCCTATGCCTTTACGTTTTCGCCTGAAGCCATTTCAAAGCCGAGTTCAATACCCTTGAGCTTCAACTCTTCTTGCTTGATAGCAATGTTGTATTCCGTTTCTACACGGTCTAGTTCAAGTTTAGCCGCCTTCAGTTCAAGCTCTTTGGCCTTAACCTCTGCTTGCATCTGAGAAGCCTGAGCTTCCATGATAAGAGCTTGGCTCTGTGCTTGGACAGCTTGCTCCTGCATGTTAGGCTCATTGCGCGGAGGCGGGGGAGGAGTTACCAGAGCATCGATGTTATTGATGCCCATCTCCTTACCAATCTGTCGAACAAGATTGTAGATGTTGTCAGGAGAAACAATGCCCTCTGTCTGAGTAGCCACCTTCTCAATAAACTGAGAGAATGTTGCCAGATTAGCCATACGGTTGTTTTGGTCTCCGTAGCCGATACCAACCTTAATATCTACGTCAAGGTCTTCACGCCAGCTTGCTGGGTCAATTTCCTGATAGGTGTTGTTGATACGCACCATCTTTTTACGGTCTTCGTAACGCTGAACAAGGTTGTAGATCGACTTGAACATATTGCGAACGCCGGTCTCTGCGAATACCCTCGCAATCAGTTCTAGGCGACCTTGGGCGTTTGTAAGAGCCCCCTGCACAGCACCCTGCGTTACGTGGCTCTTCAGAACGTCTGCTGACAGACCCTGCGTCTGCGGGTTAACACCTGTGCGTCCAGATTTGATACCTTCCCAATACTCCAGCATCTGGAAAGCCGCTGGCTGTAGGGCCGGTGTAGTGATCGGCTGCAGCGCGTTTGGACCGCGAGTACGGACAATACCGCCCGGACGGTTGGTCAATAGGTCATCAATGTTGACCTGTCCTTCGACAACCTGGAACCGACCGTTGTTTGCCAGATACATATTGTCCAGCAGGTTACGGGTCAGGGTCGAACGAATAAGCTGAATATCCTCTACAGTCTCTGCCACCGAAAGACCTTCGAACTTGTGAGGAATCGGGATTGGGCAGACAGAGCTAAAGGGGATATAATCGATAGGCTCACAGTCTAGGATAATGTTTCCCGAGTGTGTAATCTTGTGAAGGACACTGGTTCCATCTTCTTCCATGTCCAAGCGTGTGTAAGATTCAAAAACTTGAACCTTAACTTCCGAGTCTTCTGCAGCTTGGTTGGGGTAGGTGTTGGTGGAGTCATACGAGTGACGCGCCATGTACTCTTGGCTCGTGGTGATGTCGTCTGCTCCGGCTGAATAAGCTGGGAGATCGTACACCATCTCTTCGTCGTAACCCATGCGGATAAGATCGTTACGGGTCTTGTGAGAGCGGTGACAGATAAACCGCGCGTCTTTGATAGACTTGGCACCTGCGTTAATCAGGAACTCTTCAGGCGGCACGTTTTCAATTGTTACTTTGCCGTTAAAGACTGTTCGCGTAAAGACAGCGTCGTGGAAAACGTCTTCGACAATCACCGGTTGCCCGGTCATGGGGTCAATTGCAGTGCGTTCTACGATTGTTTCTGTGTGTTCCTGAAGCTCTAGCTCGTCGTCGTTCAACAGAGACTGATACTCAGTTTGGGTCAGGTTCTCGTATTCTTCGGTGGTGGTGTCTTCAATCTCTTCCCAGTAGTGCTTAACGATGCCAACTTTCTGCATCAGCGCGTCTAGGAACATATTATACAGCACCATGAAACCGTCGTTCTGCTTGTAGAACACATGGTTTACATAGTTGGTAGCCTGTTCAGCCACCGCAACGTCGTCGGGACTTTCAGGGACAAACTCTACTACGTTTTCACCGGCTGTAAAGATACGCATCAGGGACGGCATCATCCACATAATCGTATCTTGGACATCGGTGACAACTACCTGAGAACGTCCGTCCTCTTCGTTGCCAAACGGTTCACCATAGAAGTACTCCATGGATTTTTCACGCTGAGAACTAATCTCAGAGTCATAATAGGTAGAGCTACCGTTGATCTCTGTGTCAACGAGGGCAATAATCTCATTATCGTCTAGGTAAGTCGCCATGCTTAGGACTTCTTCGTTTTCTTTTTGGGAAAGCCTTTTTTCATATTATCGTAGGCTTTAGGAGAGATCGTGCTATTTTTCTTGCTCCGGGAAATACCTTTGCGCTTGCGTTTGTTGATGTTCGCGTAGAGACCTTGCTTTGCCATGTTTACGCCTTCCCTTTGCCTTTGCGTTCTTTACCATATCCGCTGGCATACGCTGCTTTAGCTTGACGCTCTGCCGCTGCGCGAGTTTTGTAGACCTTGCCTTTACTTCCCCAACGATACCCACCTTTGACCTTTCTAACTGGCATTACACAATTCCCGGTGAGTTGTATTTAATTTCAGAGTCAAAGTTGTACTTGCGGTAGACTGTTTTGTTTTTACCACGCTCTCCAAACCGCTCTACAGAAAGGGCAGCGTAGCGCATTGCACTTAGAAGGTCATCTTTGACCGGAACGACTTTACCGTT
>Ga0233413_10001312_pt1 | contig 10930 bp, 16 predicted proteins | sample Na_anoxic_6_MG_FD_189019 | JGI IMG/M metagenome (GOLD analysis project Ga0233413, IMG submission 189019) | Seawater microbial communities from Saanich Inlet, British Columbia, Canada - Na_anoxic_6_MG | ecosystem: Environmental > Aquatic > Marine > Inlet | place: Canada: British Columbia... | reverse complement strand
CTTTGCCGTGAAACCTGATTGGAGTAACTTGAATGAAAAAATAGAAACATTATTAAAGGACCCCCAACATATAGAATACGTTGCACGTAACGCACAAGAGAAGTATAAGGAGTTATATAATCCACACAATTTTGGTATGTATTGGTATAACTTTTTTAGTAATATGAACAACATTACTCAAGAATAATTTGGTGTTTAGTATAAAAAGTTGTATATTGTTATAAATAAAGGATAGAAATGAAGAAAGTATTGATTATAGGAAGTAATGGTTACATAGGTTCCAGACTCCAACAACAATGGGAACATAATTACGAACTGTCGTTAGTAGACGATTGTTGGTTTGACGAACCAAAACCAAATACCAATGTGATTGATTTTAATACATTGGATAAGGAATACATACAGAAACACGATGTAGTAATACTACTAGCAGGTCACTCTAGTGTTAAAATGTCAGAAGGAAAACTAACTAGTGCATACACAAATAATGTAACCAACTTCTTAAATTTGTTAGAAAAGATTGGGACCAAACAAAAGTTTATATATGCTAGTAGTTCAAGTGTATATGGTGATGTGGGTGAAGATGTTGTTACTGAAAACTATTTAGGTTTTAATCCACACAATCAGTACGATATTACAAAACACGTAATTGACTTGTACGCAGAACGTAGTGACATTGAATATTATGGATTACGATTTGGAACAGTATGTGGTTATTCTCCAACAATGAGAAGTGACGTTATGATTAACGCAATGACTTCAAGTGGAATAGAATCAGGGGAAATTAAGTTATATATTAAAGATATTATGAGACCTGTTTTAGGGATTAATGATTTGTGTAACGCTGTTGAAACTATTATTAACACTAAGAAGGATAATAGGGGAATATATAATCTAGCATCATTTAACTTAACGGCAGAGGAAATAGCACACGGAGTAAGTGATGTAATCAATGTACCCGTAGTTGAATATGCAACTGACCCTACTAACATCACAAATGCCAAGGCACAAACGAAATGTTATAACTTTTCAATATCAAGTACTAAGTTTTGTATGAAATATAAATTTAAGTTTGGAGAAACGGTGGAAAGTATTACAAAATCCATTGCCGATAATTATGACACTATTAAAACAACCAAAAGAGATAATATATATGACTACGAACACTGAAAAGACTAATTGTATATGTTGTGATAGCAGTGAGTTGATTAATGTAGTTGACTTACACGATCAACCACTAGCCAATTCATACCACGATAACAGTATAAAACAAGACGTATATCCATTAAAGTTAAATGTATGTGCCAATTGTTACCACTTACAGTTATCACACATAGTAAACCCTGACTTATTATTTAAAGATTACTTGTATGTTAGTGGTACATCACACACACTAAGAGAGTACTTTGATTGGTTTGTTAGTATGGTGGAACAAACAACTGACGTAGGTACAGTATTGGATATAGCGTGTAATGATGGAAGTCAATTAGATTCGTTTAAAAAAACAGGATGGAAAACATATGGTGTTGACCCTGCTGAAAATTTATACAAGTTAAGTTCCAAGTCACATAATATAGAATGTGATTATTTTAAACGTGGACAATTTGATAAACAATTTGATGTTATTACTGCACAAAATGTATTTGCCCATAATGAAAATGCATTGGAGTTTCTAAATGATTGTGCTGACATACTAAACGATGACGGTAAAGTTTATATACAAACATCACAAGCGGAACTAGTAGCAAGTAACCAATTTGATACAATATATCACGAACACCTATCATTCTTCAATATCAATTCAATGAACACACTAGCTAAGAGAAGTGACTTGGATTTGGTAGACGTAATCAAAACACCAATTCACGGTATTAGTTATGTATTCGTATTTCAAAAACAAGCAATGGTTAGTGATGTATCCAAAATGAACAACTTACTAGCAGTTGAAAACGAACGTGGATTATATAAACTTGATACTTATAAACGATACGGGTACAATGTACAACGTATTGGGATAGAATTCAACGAGGTTGTTAAAAATTGGAAAAAAGATGGTTACACAATTATAGGTTATGGGGCAGCTGCAAAAGGGATGACACTCTTAAACTACACAAAAACAGACCTCGATGTAATTATTGACGACAATCCATTAAAACAAGGTCTATATACACCAGGTACTAACATACCAATTATGTCAGTAGATTATATTAAAAACTTGGAACCAGATGCAAAGGTTGTATTTGTTCCACTTGCTTGGAATTTCTATACTGAAATAAGAGCTCGAATTAAACAAGTTCGTAACAACGATAACGATAGATTTTTAAAATATTTTCCAAACGTAAACACAACAGACTAATGAAATACATAACAAACGTAGACACACTATCAGCACTTCTAGACAGAATGATATCCGAAAATATTAAATTATACTTCTTTAGAAAAGATGGATTAACGGAAAACATATTACATCAAGAAAACGTAATAACTGAACTAAAGGCTAAAGTAACAGAACTATTAACAACTACAATATCAGAAGGTAAATATGATTATGTATCGGAACGTAGAACTTACAAAGTGGAAGCTATTACAGAAACATTGGAAGAACTTATTAACTGTGATATACAAACAGGTGAAGGTGATAGGGCAAATTTAGAAGAGGCATTAAAGGACAATCCTGATGTAATGACATTTGCTAACAATCACAAAAGGTTACGAAAAGCTAACGAATTACGTGCAGTAAACAAAAACAAAATAGATGGACAATTCAAAGATATCGTCGAAGATAACACTAACTCTTAACCCAGAGTTTGCACACGAAATAGTACTTGGAATCCCATATGCTTATTATCTACACCAACAAGGTAGGTTGGAAAAGGTTATCACGAGTAAAGGAATGGGACCGTTCTACTTTTTCTGTAAAAACGTAGAGGAACGTTTTGAAAGTAGAACAATTGACAACCAATTAGCCGGTTTGAATCAGTTACCTAATAAGTGGATTCATAATAATTCATCATTGGGGTTACCTGAGGATGAGAAACACGGAGTACTTGACTATTCACAATGGACACCACCACCTTACACAAAAGTATTCACATCAGGTGGGTTTACTAAACCACACGTCATAATTAACAACACCTACAACATTGAATTCGGGAACGTTGGTGAAAGACCATTAAGGTCATTTGACATAAAATCTTTGTACGAAATGTTTGTATATTTCAAAGAAAAAGGGTATATTGTTATATATAAGAGACCTAACAATACTGAATTTACTATCGACCAAAACGAATTAAATACACTATCAAGTGGAATGACACTATCAGCTGAAGTTGATGGAGTAGGAGTTATGACGGACTATCAGTTATGTAAACACTTCGACAACGTTTATACTATGGAGGAAGTACTACAGACCAACGAATGGGGTGGGGTGAGTTACAATCAAGTGCAACTGAGTTTAGGTTCAAGTGCATCCGGGTTCATAACGTGTAATGGAGGAGGAGGAATCCTTTGTGCCTATTTTAATAAACCTGTAATTATGTATGTTCCTGATGGTAAGGAAAAACGTTCGGGTTACCTAACAAATAAAAATAGTTATATAAATAAACTATCAAACGCATCAATATATCCAATATTTGATAATCCAAGAGAAACAGGAGTATCAAACTATGATGGTGTATTGGGTAAAATGAAGGAAATATTCAAATGAAAATAACAACGTGTATTAGTACGAACAACAATCTAGAATATCTCAAACTAGCTATTCAATCAGTAAGACAAAACGCATACTTTAAATATATGCCTATTGTAGTTCATGCCGAAAATTGTACAGATGGAACAGATGAATGGTTGAATAGTGTAAAAGATGAATTAGGATTAGAAATATATATTGACCACAACACACAACCAAAGGGTATTGGAGGTGGAATGAACTTTTGTGTTGACAAAGTTAAAACAGAGTTTGTTAATATAATTCATTCAGATATGTGGATAGCTCCTAATCAAGATTTGGAATTGTTAAAGTTGTTTGACAACACTAATGAACGACTAATAGCAAGTAGTTTTAGAATACAACCTAAAATATTTCCTAACGACCCTGATTACAGACCCGGAACAGTTTTTACACCATTAGATGATTTTGGAGAATTTCATCACAATTTTGACGGAAGAACTTTTGACAATTGGGCAACAGAGTTTTCCAACACTAATGATATCCAAGTACGTAAAGGTGGAGGAGCCGGATTCTTTTGTAGAAAAGAAGATTATGTCTTTATTGGCGGAAACGACCCACTATTTAGCCCTGCAAGTTGGGAAGATATGGACTTGTTTATCAGAATGCAATTAAAGGATTATAAGTTTGTTATGACATCGAAGTCAGTTGTATATCATTTCAGTGCAAGAGGTTCACATTTTAAAGACGACAATTTAACACAAAAATCAAATAGACAAATAAAGGCAGAACAAACTAATATGAAGAAGTTTGTTAGTAAATGGGGTCAACTACCAACAACAGATGGGGATACCTTTGTAGAACCAATTAATACCGGTGATGTTGTTAATCCAATTATGAATTGGAAACACAACTTAAATTATTTTAATTAATATTTATTAAAGAAGGGATACAATGAGAGAACTAGCAGAAAAAATAGTCAAAATAGTTAACAAGGAAACTAATGATTATGATGCAATTGATGAGATAATGGACTTGTTGAAACAAAACGAATTAAATACAAGTAATGTTACTAGATTGGAAAATTTAGAAATATTACTGCAGAATCATTTGGATAATTAAAATAAAAGTTGTATATTATAGTATGAAATATTATAAAGTTTATAAAGACGCTAAGGAGTTTACGATAGTAGAAGCTGAAAGTGCCATTAAAGCACAATGGATACCGGGTTATATGCCCGTAAGAGTTGTGGAATGCAATAAGAACGGTGGTGTTAAACTACCAGAAGGATACGAAAAAGTAAATACAAACGACAAAAATCATACAAAATGACAACAGAAAAAAACACTGAATTACTAGACAAAGCATTGGAAACGTTAGAAGTTGACAAAGAAACTAGAAACAATCTAACAGGAAAACAACAACGTTCTTTTATTGTTAGTCAGATGACTAGTGACGACTTACTAGGTAGTAAACGGTTAGAAGGAGAAGACTTTGAAGAATACAAGGAAAGACGTATTCTTGAAAAACTGTGGTTGAAGATGGTTAAAAGTGGAAAATTTGCTTGGGTGTCAGTTGATATGAAACAAGAACCTACAACAGGTATGTGGATGAACAACGGAGGTGGAACGTATAAAAAAGAATTGTACGGAGAACTAGAACACAAAAAAGAGAAAATTGAGAAAATTAAAAAACGTAGAACTAACAAAGCATTAAACATTATTAAAGAGGCAACGGGGAGAACATAATGGATTTAGGGGACTTTTTTGGAGATTTATTTGGTGACAACTATTGGAAAGGTTCTGATAGTACGGGGAGTGGAAGTTACAAGTATAGTGATATGACAGAAGAAGACGGAAAAGCTTGGAGTTCTGTATCTTATAGTTTTGACAGCTACGTACCCCAACACCACATAAATATAGAAACGGTTCTAGACAGAGTTAAGTTGGCGGAGGAGATGGCGGTAGAAGAAGAAGATTATGAAGTTGCCGCTTTCCTAAGAGACAAGTATAATCGTATAAAAACCAATACAGAACTACTAAAAAAGTTATATGATTTAAAGGAACGTGCTATCAAGTCAAGTGATTACAGTTACGCAATTGAGATTAAAGAAAAAATCCAAGAATTAATGAATGGAAAAGAAGTTACAATAAATGAAGATATCGATAATAGTACCCGGACGGAATAATAGACGTTACGCACAATGGAGTTACGATTCCATACAAAAAAACAAAGGAAATCACGAAGTAGAATACTGTTTCGCAGATGACGCATCTACAGATGGCACCTGGGAATGGTGTACCGAAATGATGAAAAAAGACCCTAACTTCAAAGCTATTCGTAATGAAACGGGTGAACGAGTTGGACATACAATATTATACGACAGACTAGTTAACGAAGTTGCAACTAACGAAATGTGTATGATATATCATTGTGATATGTACTTATGTCCAGGTTCATTGGATGCTATTGAAAAGTATATGTACAAGGAATTGACATATGATGAAAAGGTCCACGAAGCTCGACGTAGATTCGGATTTGAACAAGAAGGACTTGGTAGAACTTTTGATATTAACTCAAAGGAATCTATAGAATTTTTAACATCAACTCAAACAATTCCAAACGAAAAAACAATCGTATCACTTACACGTATTGAACCACCATTACACCCTGACGGACCGGAGAAATGTATTTGGGATTGTGGGGTAGAACCTGAAGAGTTTGATGAAGATAAATTACTAAAGTTCGTAGCCGGTGAGGGACAGGTTTTTAAATTTCCAAAAGGACATACAACAGAAGGAATCTTTGCACCTTGGGCATTTTGGAAGAAAGACTTTCAAGAAATTGGTGGACACGACCCATTATACAGACCACAATCAAAAGAAGATACTGACATATTCAATAGATTTCAGTTAAACGGAATTAAGTTCGTTCAAACGTGGGAAGGCTTTGTATATCATATGACTTGTAGAGGTTCACGTAGAAATACAGTTGATAAGGCTAAAAACATATACGAGGATAGTCCAGAGTGGTTAGCACAAAACCAAAGAAGTACACGTAACTTCATTCGTAAGTGGGGACACTTCTGTAAACACGACGAGTTTATGAAACCAATAATACCAAACAAGTATGGTATTGGATTTCGTGTAACAAATTGTAATCCACAATTACTAGAAGTATTGGAGCCGTGGTGTGATAGAATATATGTGGATTGTCCTAGACAACCTTATATAGATAAAGAACAACCAAATACTGATTACAACTTAAACAAACGAGTACATAGTATGACAGGTGACAACGACAAGTTTGATTACAACGATATTGTGGTTGAGATTGAAGGGTCATTATTTAGACAAGACGATTTTCAATATATTACACAACTATCAGAAATACTAGATCAGGGATTTGAGAATGGTAGTTTTGAGTTAGGAACATTAAAAATAACAGTAACACACGTAGAATCCTACACAAATGAACTAATAACACTACAAACAAAATACAACAAAATAAAAGAACAAATATGAAATACGCAGTTATAGGTGGCGCAGGATTTATAGGACACCACATAGTAAATAGATTAATTAGTGAAGGTAATGAAGTTGTTGTAATAGACGACTTGAGTACAGGTACAATGGATAATGTAAATTCGAAAGCTGAATTCTATAACTTAGATATCAGTGATGACAAAGATGCGTTGGTAATGACACGTATTTTAAGAAACAATATCGATACAGTATTTCTTACTGCCGCTATGGCTAGAGTACAACCAAGCATAGTAGACCCACAAACATTTAACAAAGTTAACATAGGTGGAACATTAAACGTATTGCTAGCATCACATAAAGCTGGTGTAAAACGAGTTGTTTATTCTGCATCAAGTAGTTGTTATGGAAACACTACAATATTCCCAACACCCGAAACAGCTCCAACAAATCCACTAAGTCCTTATGGTTTACAGAAGTTTGTAGGTGAACAATATTGTAGAATGTTCAGTCAAGTGTATGGTTTAGATACAGTTTGTTTACGATACTTTAATGTATATGGACCAGGTATGCCATTAGAAGGTGTATATAGAACTGTGGTTAGTATATTTGGTGAACAGTACAAAAACAACAAACCTTATACAATAACCAACGATGGAAATCAAAAAAGAGATTTTACACACGTAGACGATGTAGTAGATGCTAATATTAGAGCATCAAGTATTACAGTTAATGAAGGGTGGAACGGACAATCATTTAATATTGGTAACGGAGATAATTGTTCCGTTAATGACGTAATTGCTATGTTTGATGACGATGCAACGGTAGAAAGTATTGGTTCAGTAATAGAACCAGATGAAACATTGGCAGATAATACTTTGGCTAGAAAATGGTTGTGTTGGAAACCAACAGGTGATTTAAACAAATTTATTCAAGAATATAAAAAGGAATTGACAAGTGACGTATTACATACTACATAAAGAAGATTCCAACGAAGATATGATGTACGATCACAATCAACTAGGCGAAAAAAGTTTTAATAGTTTCTATCCAGCATCCGGATTGAGTGGATTAATGAATATGGTAGACAATTCTCCCGAACAACTAGTTGATGTTCGAATTCTAGACGAAACAGGAAAGAAATATACACTAGAACAATTCCTTACAGAAATATCAAAACTTAAGGTTAGATATAAGTAGTTTTTCTAGTTTCTACTATTTATAACTGAATATGTCAGTAACAAACGGAAATAAGACTTGCTGGGATTGGGACGATGGAAACATTTGTTGGAACGATAATCCCTACGATTGGGATGATGTTTGTTTAGTACAGGAAGTTGTTGATGGTGGAGGTGGTTTACCCGGAGAAGGTAAAGTTACTGATTGGAACGAGGGGTACAACAAACTAGACGAACCCAAGAAGAAACGTTTTATTACGTTGGTTGGTAAAGTTAAAGGTGAAACGGACATATTCAAGAACAAGAAAAAAGTGGAGGACGTTAGTATTTCCATTAAAGATATTAAGCTAACGGTTCAAACCGTATTAAAAATAAAATTGGATATAGAAAAGGATTAATATGAAACTAAAAGATTTAATAAAAGAAGACGTAACGAAAATGACGCCAATGGACAAAAGTTATTCAATGCCATCATACGAAGGACATTTCTCACTAAAGGGTTACCCCGCACGTATGGAACACGATAATAATATTGATGTATATCCAACATTTCATATAGATGCTATAGGACGGCATGGTTCGCAAGTTTATTTTGTAGCTCCCGATGAAAAATCATTAAATAAGTTTGAATCTGATTTTGCTAAACTAGTAAAAAAGTTAGATAAAGACATAATGGCACTAGCCAAAAAACACAAAGTGGAGAAAAAATAATGAGTTATCAATTATTCACGGACAAGGAAGAATTATTCGAGGCAAAAATCAAACTAAGTGGAGCATCACTTAAAGAATCATTTTGTAGGTTAGTAGTAGAATCAGAAGAATGGAACATTGTTTTCAAAGGGGAAATTGATAGTAAAGGTAACTGTTCAATTCCAATCAAAAAGTTAAAAAACGTAATGTCTGAAGGACTAGTTGGTACGATGAAACTTGAGGTTATTGCTGAGGATACTTACTTTGTACCTTGGGAATCAGCGTTTGAAGTTGAAACTGCTAAACAAGTACAGGTTGAAGTTAAACAACAATCTAGTAAAAAACTTGTTGAACGTAAAGCTACTGCAACGGTTGTTACTAAACAAAAACCTAAGAAATTAATTGAGATAAAAGATAATAAACGTTCTATACATTTACGTTCTTTTGCCAAACAACTAGTATCAGAGGGTGTTACACTTACAAACATACGACAACATAAAAAACGTATCAACGAACTAAGTAATAATCTAATACTAAAACACAACATCACAGAAGACACTAGAAAGTGGATTGTAAACAGTACATTAAAAATATTAGCAAGAAGAACAAAAAAGTAAACAGTTATGGCAAATGGAGTTTCAGGTAGTTTATACGATTTAGCGGGAAATCAAATTGAGGATACTTATGGTAGAGTAGCTCAAATAATACCAGGTGCTAACGATGTAAATGAAACACGTACAGAAACCCCTACATTATACGATGGAAAGGGAAATCCTATTAGAGGTCTTAAAATGCAAGAAGCATTTGAACGAGACACAAGTGGAGATTTACAACCTACAACAGGTCCTTTTCTAGATATGTTTTGGGAAGAAGATGAATTTGGAAACAAAATGCCAAGAGATATGAAATTTTGGTTGGATGCTGATTATAATATGATATTATTACCAAACCAATAATTATAACAAAGAGAAGTAAACTATGTCATTACCAAATTTAGTACCAAGAGGAGATAACACAGGTAGTTTAGGAACAGCTAGTAAACGTTGGTCCACTATCTATGCTCACAACCTAGATAGTTCAACACCACAATCAGGGATATTCAGTGGAAGTTTTTCTGGTAGTTTTGAGGGAGATGGTAGTGGATTAACAGGTGTAACAGTAACCGCTACATTACCTAGTGGAGTTGTATCAGGTTCATCACAAATATCTTATAATGGTATTACAGACGTTCCAAGTGGAATACTAAGTAGTAGTGCTCAAATATCAAACGACATATCGGGTTCATTTACGGAAGCAAGTGGTGGACTTGCTAGTAGAATTACCTCACAAGAAAGTTTTTCAAGTTCATTAGACGCCACCTTTTGGAGTGAGGCTGAACAAACAGTTTACTCAGCATCTATAAGTACACGTCTTACAACAGACGAAACAAACTTACAAACAATATCAGGAAGTTTTAGTACACGAGTAACACAAAACGAAACAGATATATCTACACTAAACAACAAAACATTAGTAAGTGGGTCAGGACAAATTAGTTATAACGGGATAACAGACGTACCAACAGGTATATTATCAGGTTCATCACAAATTGCTAGTGACATTAGTGGTTCCTTTACGACATTATCAAGTTCATTATCAACTAGAATCACATCACAAGAAAGTTTTTCAAGTAGTTTAGATGCTACGTTTTGGACAGAAGCTGAACAAGAAGTGTATTCTGCTTCGTTAAGTACAAGATTTTCAACAAACGAATCAAATATATCCGATAACAGTACATCGATTACAAACATAAATGCCGTTACGGGCAGTTATGTAACAAACGCAGTAACTAGTAGCATGACGGTTGCTAGTTCTAGTTATTCCGTAACCGCTTCACACGCAACGTCAGTAGCTATTGACTCAGTTGATGTGG
>Ga0233413_10001311_pt1 | contig 10932 bp, 7 predicted proteins | sample Na_anoxic_6_MG_FD_189019 | JGI IMG/M metagenome (GOLD analysis project Ga0233413, IMG submission 189019) | Seawater microbial communities from Saanich Inlet, British Columbia, Canada - Na_anoxic_6_MG | ecosystem: Environmental > Aquatic > Marine > Inlet | place: Canada: British Columbia... | reverse complement strand
TACAGCAGGCGAAGCCGAAACGGCATCGTATGAAATTGAAGAGCATTATAAAAGCCAGGAGGAAAATATGAGATATTCACAGCTATTTATTCCCACATTGAGGGAGATTCCCGCTGAAGCGGAGATTGAAAGCCATAAGTTAATGATAAGGGCAGGGCTGATCAGGAAATTTGCATCGGGCATATATAACTTCCTCCCTCTTGGATACAAAGTGTTTAAAAAAATTGAAACCATCATCAGGGAAGAGATGGACAGACAAGGCGGACAGGAACTTCATATGTCTGCATTGATTCCTGCTGAAGTCCTGCGTGAGTCCGGCAGATGGGATGTATTCGGACCCGAAATGTTCAAACTGAGCGACAGGGGCGGGCGCGAATTCTGCCTTGGTCCAACTCATGAAGAATCATTTACGGTAAGTGTGCGTAATGAAGTCCGTAGCTATAAACAGCTTCCTCAGATACTTTATCAGATTCAGACCAAATTCAGGGATGAAATCCGGCCCCGGTTTGGTGTAATGAGAAGCCGTGAGTTTATTATGAAAGATGCATATAGCTTTGATAAAGATGCCGCTGGCCTTGATGCCTCTTATAAAAAAATGCATGATGCATATTGCGCAATCTTTGACCGCTGCGGTCTGGATTATACAGTCGTGCAGGCAGACTCGGGCGCTATGGGTGGTTCTGGTTCTGAAGAATTTATGGTAAAAAGCAAGGTGGGCGAAGCCGCCATCGCATATTGCAACAGCTGTGGATATGCTGCCAATGATGAAAAAGCTGAGTGCCTTGAGCCTGATGGAGAAGTTTCGGGCAGTGGTGATATGGAAAAGGTACATACTCCTGCTGTCGGAACTATAGAAGACTTATGTGAATTCTTTGGTTGTGATGCAGCTTTATTTGCAAAGACCCTTATTTATAAAGCTGATGACCAGGTAATAGCAGTCGTAATCAGGGGAGACAGGGAGCTAAATGAAACCAAATTGCAGAATTTGTTAGGATGTGTTGAACTTGAAATGGCTGATCCCGAAACAGTTATGGCGTCCACAAACGCTGGTATTGGATTCGCAGGTCCTGTCGGCCTTAAAATCAGGACAATCGCTGACCTTGAGGTGAAGCATATGGCTGATTTCATTACGGGTGCCAATGAAACTGATTATCATTTCAAAAACGTTAATATTGATAACAGCTGCATCAAGGAATTTGCAGATATCAGAAATATAGTAGAAGGGGATAAATGTCCCGTTTGCAGTACCCCGGTAAAAATAGACAGGGGAATTGAAGTAGGGCATATATTTAAACTCGGTACAAAATATTCAGATGCTCTTGGTTGTAAATTTCTTAACGAAAACGGAAAAGAACAGCCGATGATAATGGGAAGTTATGGAATAGGTGTTGCCAGGACGATGGCTGCAGTTATAGAACAGAATTGTGATGAAAAAGGCATAGTATGGCCGATTGGGGTTGCGCCATATAAAGTTATAGTAATACCTGTAAATACTGTTAAGAAAGAACAGCTTGAACTTGCAGAAAAATTATATGCAGATCTAAAAACCCTAGGAGTAGATGCCATTATTGACGACAGAAAAGAACGCGCAGGGGTTAAATTCAACGATGCAGACCTTATCGGTATTCCAATCCGCATAACCATAGGCAAAAGGGCAGGCGAAGGAATCGTTGAATATAAGCTAAGAAAAGACACCGACAGGACTGACATTCCAGCTACTGAAGTAATAGAAAAGGTTAAGGCCGACTTAGGTTTATAATTTAATTTGTATGTTGTGGATAGGAACAGGTACTGTTCACAAAAAGTTAATAAACAAAGCAACCCGCCGGTGATATACTTAAAAGTAGAAAGAGGTGTTTTATATGATTGAAAATATGTCAAAGGAAAAAGCATTCGAAATTCTGCAGCTGGATCCGTCAACTCCAACTGATAAAATAAAACAAAAATATGAAAATTTCATGCGACGGGCTAAGTTTGATGACTCAATTGATGAGGAACTCATAACAAAGGCATACGATGCTATTATGGGTATTAACTGGGGCAACTTTGAACCCGATCCGGCTTACTCTGAAAAAGGATTGAATAAAAAGAAAGTTGAAAACTTTTTTTATCATAATAAAAGAGCAATGATATACGGAATCGCCGTAGCGGTGCTGATTATAGGCACACTGGTGATGATTTTTGCCGGCAAGGTCAGGTATAATTATCAAATCTCAGTCCTGGGTCAGGTAACCATATCCGATCAGGAAATGATGGCGGAGTATTATGAAGGACTTCTTGATGAAAAAAATGTACTTATAGATTATTATATCGTCGGGAATACGACAGACGGTGATCTTGATGAGAACTTCATGTATAAACTGATGGGGGATCTGTCCAGTGGAGACTCGGATTTGTTTATTGTAGTTCCGGAATATGCCAAGTTCCTGTCTTATGATGGGGCTCTAACGGATTTAACACCTTATCTGGCTGATTTCGGCATATCACCTGATGATGAGAATATTGTTTATTGGTATAATGAGGATGGCGAGGAAATAGCCGCAGCATACAGGTTTGGCAATAAAAGTATATTTAATGATGGCATGAACGGACTCGTTCCGGAGTACTTTGCCATACCGCACAGGGCGGAATATACGGAAAATACAATTGCAGTTATAAACGATTTATTAAATCAAAACAAATAAAAGACGATAGGGTTAGGAGTTATGTAATGGAAGCCAAAATGATCAGGGATTTTGCCTTAAAGGTAAAAGACAACATATCTAAGGTTATAGTAGGCAAGGACGAAGTTATAGAAATGGTCCTTGTGGCTATGTTTTGTTCGGGGCATGTACTACTTGAGGACGTCCCCGGGCTGGGGAAAACGGTCCTGGCGAAGAGCCTGGCAAAATCCGTAAATTGCGGTTTCGGCAGGATTCAGTTTACCCCGGACCTATTACCGTCAGATCTAACCGGTATTAGCATATATAATCAGAAAGAAGCGGATTTCTTTTTCAGGGAAGGCCCTCTTTTCACAAATATAGTACTGGCTGATGAAATTAACAGGGCGACGCCTAGGACCCAGTCAGCGCTTCTTGAGTGCATGGGAGAGGGTCAGATAACAGTTGAGGGCAAAACTATGAAGCTTGACCCTCCGTTTTTTGTTATCGCTACGCAGAACCCTCTTGAGACACAGGGTACATTCCCGTTGCCGGAAGCCCAGATGGACAGGTTCTTCATGAGGTTATCCATAGGATACCCGGATGTTGACCAAGGGGTTTCCATCCTTAACAGATTTGAAAATGATGAACCTTTCATTAGTCTTGGTCATGTGGCTACGGCTGCTGACATCATGGAAGTCCAGGAAGCCATGAATAAGGTTTCCATAAGCGATGATATCAAAAGGTATATCATTGACATAGTTGAAGCTACGAGAAACAGTTCACGGTTGGCGCTTGGGATTAGCCCCAGAGGAAGCCTGGCACTAATGCGTGCTTCAAGGGCTTTTGCCGCAGTAAGGGGACGGGACTTCGTAACCCCTGAGGATGTTAAAGCCGTGGCTATTCCGGTTTCCGCTCACAGGATTATGTTAAAAGGGCACGCCCTGTCATCCGGCACTAGCGGTACAATTAATGCAATGGAAGAAATACTCGCAACCGTCAAAGCCCCTACTGAAGAGGTCGAAAGGTAAAATAATGGAACTGGTATTCGTTGTAATACTGCTAATGCTTTTTTTCCTCGTTGAGATTCTGTTTTATAAATTCACTTTACTCAAAGGGCTTAAGTACAAGCTTTCATTCAGTAAAACAGAAGCATTCGAAGGCGACGACATGTTTGTCGATGAGGAGATTTACAATAAAAAACCAATACCTGTGCCCTGGGTAAAGGCGGATATACATTCATCCAAGTGGTTGGAGTTCGCAGGCGCCAGTTCATCAATCGTTGATGAGCGTCGTTTTGTTACAAGCGGATTCATGCTGAGATCGTATCAGAAAACTAGAAGACGTTGGTATATGAAGTGTACTAAAAGGGGTGTTTTTGATGTCGAAAACGCTACCATTACCTGTGGTGATATCCTTGGGCTGATTTCCGATTCCATGGCTGTGCCTGTTAATACCAGACTCATTGTATATCCGGGCATGATTGATATTGACGAAATGTTTTTTACTACAAGAGACATCCTTGGTGATGCCGTTGTAAAACGTTTTATTATGGATGACCCTTTCATAGTTAAAGGAATACGCGAGTATATACCGGGGGATCTAATTAACAGAGTGAACTGGAAGGCTACAGCTAAAACCAACAAATTGATGGTCAATGAGAATGACTTCACAACAAAAGTAGGAATAACTGTTCTCATGAATGTACAGTCTGATGTAGGGCAGTATGACCGTGTGCAGAATAAAGATGTCATAGAACTGGCTATAAAAGTATGTGCGACATCCCTAAACAGGGGATTCAACCAGGGAATCCCTATTAGGTTCGGAAGCAATGCCTGTACAATAGAAGATGGCGAAAGTATGATTCTAACTGAACCCGGCACAGGCCAGGAACATATGATGCACATGCTCTATACGCTTGCACAGTTAAAACTGAAAAGCATCAGGGATTTTGAAATATTTTTGTCCCAGCTTGAGAATAAAATCAGTAATACACAAATCTATATAATCACAGCATTTATCAATGAGGATATTATTGCTGAAGCAACACGCCTAGGCAGACTTGATAATACTGTAAAAATCCTTGTGCTTGATAGGAAATTTGAAAATGCGCCGGAATCCGCTGATGTTGAGATTTACTATATGAACAGAAGGCCCTGGAAGACAGAGGGGGAACTTCAGTGAAAGAAATACGAGCCATACTTATAAGAAAAGTAATTCCCCTTATTGCAATAACAGGATGTATGGGAGGTGTCACGGCGGCTGTTATGGAATTAGCGGGTTCGCCGAATTCATACCTGATTACAGGCATTTTTATATTGTTGTATGCCATAACAGGAACCGCAGTAGGACTTTTAGCTGATTTCTTCTTTAAAAACAGGGGGCAGGATATTGTCAGGAAAAACCATAAGAATGAATTGCTCCTAGTAAAGCAGCCAATTTATTTCGCGGCAGGAGCAGCCGGCATAATAGCCTTCCTGATAAATATGGGCGCTGGAATAGGGGCAGGTCTCCTGGCGGCTATATTCTATGGCTTTACATTTCTTCTCGGGTTGTCAAACGGTATATTCGACTACCGTGAAAGTGTTTCGAAAAATTTGCTGATGGCAGCCATATTGCCGATTGGCTTTAGTTTTGTCTATGGGTATTATATTAACGGAGCCGAGATTGCCTCAAATATGGCTTGGTTCTTTGGTTCAATATACCTATTCAGCTATTTATTGTTCCTTAACAGGATGCAGCTGAATTCCATAATATTTTTTAGGAAATCGGTAAATATTGAGGATAGCAGAAAAATCCGGGTTTTCAACGATTGGATTATTGCATCTTTTTACATTGTTTATCTTGTAATGTTTAACTTCAGAAAACTAATCAAAGTTTCATACGACGGCTTGCTGGCTGTAATCGGGTGGATAATGGTTCTAATGGAAAAAATATCTTCATGGCTGTTGATTGACATTAAGACAGAAGCAATTGAAGAAGCCGCGGAAAAAGAAGAACTCGAGCTTCTGCCGGATATAAAACGACCATGGCTTGAGACACTTCTCAAGGTAATAATGTACGTTATTGTAGGGGCTGTGATAATTGCTGCTCTAGTATCCATTGTAGTTATCATTATTAAGACAATCAAAAAAATACGGGAAAAACTCTCAAATAATTTCAACAGATCAATGTCTGAAAAAAAGATTGAATCCAAGGAGTATGAAGAAGAAAGCCAGATTGTAAAAGATGAAGAGAATAAAGATAATATCAGGTCTAAAAAGAAAAAAATGCAGTACAATCTAAAAAAATTGAATGACATACCCCTGGCCGGGGAAAAAATAAGGTATGTTTATGGTTTTGTCCTTGAAAGGCTTTATCATAAGCATGTGAACATTGAACAAAGCGATACTCCCGAAGAAATTCTTGCTAGAATCAAGAAACATCGTAATGGTGACAAACTTGCAAAGATGGGATTTGAGGAATTTACTGAAAAATACCGAAAGGCGCGTTACAGCGGCAAGGAAATGGAAGATGATGATAAGCTGGCTGAAACCGGCGGAAAGTTTGAAAAAGCCGTTTCCAATATACATGTCGATGAAACAAAGAGCCGGTTTGAATAATCCGGGCGTTTGACTTTTATAGATGACATTATTATAATACTTAAGCCTGTCATATGCATGATAGGTATGCTGCGGCTATGAACATTGCAGCACCAGGCAGTTATAAAAGCTGCTTTTTTAGGAGATGAAATGAACGAAAACGAAAATAAAAACATACAGATTCACCCAATGATTCCATTAAGGGGAATTACAGTATTTCCACATATGACGATACATTTTGACGTTGGTCGGGAAAAATCTGTAGCAGCCCTTGAAAGCGCAATGCAGGGTGACCAGCAAATATTTCTGGTAACTCAAAAAGATGCTACGGTTGAAGTGCCCGGTGAAGGTGATATTTATAAAACCGGAACATTATCCAAGGTTAAACAGCTTCTTAGACTTCCGGGTAAAACAGTCAGGGTTTTGGTTGAAGGAATAGAAAGAGGAGAGATACAATCCTATGTTTCATCCGAACCATACTTCGAGGTTGAAGTGGAAACTTCGGAGAGGTTGTATAGGATACCCGGTGACAGGGAAGAAGCACTCAGGAGAAAATCTGTTGAGGCTTTTGAGGCATACGCCGCACTGGCGGGCAGGATTGCCCCTGATACAGTTTTTTCAATAATAACCACTGAAGATACCGGCAAATTATCCGATTTAATTGCCGGAAGCATGACCCTTAAGATTGAACAAAGGCAGGATCTTCTAAAAGAAAAAGACAGCTTGAAAAGGCTTTCAAAACTATTGCCCGTGATACATAGTGAAATCCAGATACTGGAACTTGAAAAAGATATTTCATCAAAGGTCAAGGGGCAGATTGATGAAATGCAGAAGCAGTATTACCTAAAGGAACAGCTCAAGGTTATCCGCGAAGAGCTGGGAGAAGGCGACGGGGAATCCGATGATGACATCATGGAGTACTATGATCAGCTAGAAAAACGGGATTACCCTGTTGAGGTTAAAGAAAAAATCGAAAAGGAATTAAAGCGGCTTGTAAGGATGAATCCGATATCTGCTGAAGCATCTGTTTTAAGGACATATGTAGAATGGCTTATAAACATGCCGTGGGATAAAACCACTGAAGAAAAACTTAGTCCCGGTGATGCCAGGGTTATTCTGGAACGCGACCACTATGGTCTTGATAAAGTAAAAGAAAGGATTGTTGAATACATCGCATCAAGAAAGATGGCAAAGGATTTCAACAGTCCCATCCTCTGTTTAGTCGGACCTCCAGGGGTTGGTAAGACCTCTATAGTAAAGTCAATAGCAGAAGCGGTTAACAGGAAATATGTAAGGATGTCGCTGGGCGGCGTCAGAGACGAAGCGGAGATACGCGGACACAGGAGGACATATGTCGGTTCCATGCCGGGCAGGATAGCAAAGGCAATCAGCCAGGCTGACAGCATGAATCCGCTTATTTTGTTTGATGAAATTGATAAAATGAGCAGAGATTTCAGGGGAGATCCGGCCTCGGCCATGCTTGAGGTGCTTGATTCCGAACAGAATTTCTCTTTCAGGGACCACTACCTCGAAGTACCGGTGGATTTAAGGCAGGTAATGTTCATAACTACTGCTAATACAGCCGAACCGATACCAAGACCCCTGCTTGACAGGATGGAAGTTATCTATATATCTGGATATACCGGTGAAGAAAAGCAGAATATTGCGATGAGATTCCTTCTTCCCAAGCAGATGAAAAAACACGGACTCACGAAGAAACAATTTAAAGTCACTGATAGCGCCCTTAAAGGTATAATCAACCACTATACCCGGGAATCAGGTGTAAGGACGCTTGAGAGGGTCCTGGCTTCAGCATGCAGGAAAGCTGTTACCAAACTCGTCGAAGGCGAAGAAGAATCAGTTAAGATAACAAACAGGAATATTGAGGAATTCTTCGGACCAAAAAAATATGAGTATAAAAAAGCTCTTGATAAGGATGAGATAGGGATTGCCAGGGGATTGGCATGGACTCCGGTGGGAGGGGATACTCTGTCCATAGAAGTCAATACAATGCCCGGAAACGGAAAAATGGAACTTACCGGCCGCCTGGGCGATGTAATGAAAGAATCTGCAAAAGCTGCCTATGGATATATTAGGTCTCGCACTGCTAAACTTGGGATTGAGGAAGATTTCTATAAAAAAACCGATATACATGTCCATGTTCCCGAAGGCGCTGTTCCAAAGGATGGTCCTTCCGCTGGAATCACACTGGCCACTGCTATAATATCGGCATTGACTAAAATCCCGGTTAACAAAGAAGTTGCTATGACTGGTGAAATAACACTGCGCGGGCGTGTGCTTCCAATAGGCGGGTTAAAAGAAAAACTGACCGCTGCCAGAAGGGCGGGGATGAAAAAAGTAATAATTCCATATTCAAATAAAAGTGAATTGGTTGATATACACGAAGAAGTTAAGGACGCCCTTGATATAATACCGGTTAAATCAATGGACGAAGTCCTGGAAATAGCTATAAACGGAAAATAAAAGCAAAATGATAGTAATTTCCCCGGGTAAAAGTCCCGGGGATTTCTTTATATTAATGAAACTTTCCGGGAGTTCACTAAAAATGGGGGATGAAGATGGATCTGATGATACTGGTGGCGATACTAATAATGTTCGTAGCGGCTACTATCCAGGGAATCGCAGGATTTGGGCGTGCATTAATCGCAGCACCTCTTGTTGCACTTTTTACACCTGCTGATGAAACTGTAGTTATTATGATTATGCTTGGTTTTGTAGGTGCGGTGGTAATGGTCATTAAAACACATAGACACCTTCATCTTAAAAGGATGATACCTATGGTAGTGTTCGGCATCCTGGGGAGTATTGCAGGCGTACAGATATTATCAGTTCTGCCAGTTAAGGAATTGAAAATTTTAATGGGGGCATTTATCGTAGTCAGCGCCGCAATTCTTGCTACCGGCTTCAGGATAAAAATCAAAAATGAAAAAATCGCATATTCAACAGCCGGCTTCATAGGCGGATTGACTAACGGAGCAATATCTTTCGGAGGTCCGCCAACTGTATTGTTTTTACAGAATATGAATGAAGAAAAAAATGTCTTCAGGGCGAATCTGTCTTTCTTTTTCCTTGTAATTGGATTTGTCGGAAGCCTTACCCTTTTATTTAACGGAATGCTTACTTCCGGGCTTGCTTCCCAGGCCGGGGTTCTTACAGTTCCAACAGTATTGGGCACATTCTTCGGTAATTTCTTGTCTCATAAATTTCCGGAGGAAATATTCAGGAAAGTTGTCCTGGTAATACTTTTCGCAGCTGGTGTTATGGCAATAGTCATGTCACTCGTGTGACCGAATCTTTTCAAGGACAGTTCGGATGGAGCGTCCCGGGAACAATATAACCACAACAAAATATTGGCAAGGATGTACAGATATTTGTTTTACAAATATAGTGGCATGCCGTATACTTTATTAAATTAAACTATAAATCTTGAAAAGGAGGATGCTGATGAAAACTGTAGCGGAAATCAACGAAAAGATCAAATCAGGCAAGGCTGTAGTAGTAACTGCCGAAGAGATCATAGGAATAGCCGAAGAAAAAGGTTATGAGGAAGCGGCTGAAATGATAGATGTCGTAACAACGGGGACATTCGGACCAATGTGCAGTTCTGGTGTTTTTATTAATTTCGGTCACACGAGTCCTCCAATTAAGATGCAGACGGTTACATTGAATGATGTGCCTGCATATGCAGGGTTAGCTGCAGTGGATGCTTATATTGGAGCCACTGAACTTTCTCAGAGTCGTGGGATGGAATATGGCGGAGGTCATGTAATTGAAGAACTGGTGGCAGGCAGAGATGTCGAATTAAAGGCAAAGGCCCACGGAACTGATTGTTATCCAAGAAAAGAAGTTGAAACTACCATTAATAAGGATAATGTAAACCAAATTTACATGTATAATCCAAGGAATGCCTACCAGAATTATCCAGCAGCAACTAATTCAACTGAAAAAACCATTTACACTTACATGGGGACCCTGTTGCCGAAATTCGGTAATATTACATATTCGACAGCCGGCGAACTAAGCCCATTGCTCAACGATCCATATTACAGGACAATCGGCCTTGGTACGAGGATTTTCCTCGGCGGTGCACAGGGGTATGTCTCATGGCAGGGAACCCAGCATAATCCGGAACAGAAAAGGGGAGAAAACGGGGTTCCGATGAGCCTTTCAGGGACACTTGCCGTAACAGGCGACCTAAGGGATATGAGCGACAGGTATGTTAAAGCGGCCGTTTATGACAAATATGGCATCAGCCTGTTTGTCGGAATAGGGATACCAATTCCCATACTTGATGCAGAAATGCTGAAATTTACAGCAGTTAAGAATAGTGAAATAGTAACGGCACTAGCCGATAAAAGTGGAAAAGAAAAAATGACGGAGTCATTTACCTACGAACAGCTTCAAAGCGGAAGCGTGGAATTCAGGGGCAACCGGGTTAAAACTGCTCCATTGTCCAGTATCAGCAGAGCAAGGGAAATTGCAGAACTACTGAAAGAGTGGATTGAAAAGGGCGAATTCCTGCTTACCGAACCGGTAGCGGCGCTGCCTTTGGAAAACAAGGTGAATAAACTTGATATAAGGGAGATGAAGTAATATGAAAAAAGCAAGAGTTAAATTATATTTCCCGAGGGAATGGGTCAGCAAACCGCTTATGTCAGAAGTCATTCAGCGGTACGGAATAACTTTTAATA
>Ga0233413_10001308_pt1 | contig 10950 bp, 11 predicted proteins | sample Na_anoxic_6_MG_FD_189019 | JGI IMG/M metagenome (GOLD analysis project Ga0233413, IMG submission 189019) | Seawater microbial communities from Saanich Inlet, British Columbia, Canada - Na_anoxic_6_MG | ecosystem: Environmental > Aquatic > Marine > Inlet | place: Canada: British Columbia... | reverse complement strand
GGTGAGAATTCAATTCGTTTCTCTCCGGCGCTTACCGTTACGGTAGAGGAGATAGATGTGTGTTTATCTATCTTTGAAGAAAGCCTACGGGAAGTGGCTGGATGAACTATCATGACCTTCGGCCACAACAAAGGATGAAAGTAGTTGAGTTGTCAAATGGTTAAGTGGTTGAGTAGTAAAGGAGTTAACTTTAGGCACTTTAGGCACTTAAGCTCACTTTAGGCACTTTCCTATGACCTGTCATTGAATGATAAAGCCAGCATATCCCACAACATAGCTATAATCACCACTCACGTCTCCTGATGTGGCATAGGCTACCAGATTTGCCGTGGTTGCACCCAGTTCCTTAGCCGCTATAAGGGTTATTGTAGTTGGAATTACGCCGCACATAGATATGTTATTCTCTTCAACTGTCTCTAAAAGCCCAGAAGGATCCAGAGAGCGGACCCGGTCTATTGCTCTATCTGCTTGACTCAAGTAGATATAATATTTAGCGGTTTATGTATGAGCCCGGCCGACACGAATGTTTTGCCCCTTCACTGGGGCCATAGATACGGCTTGTTGAGCCAAGCGAAAGAACGGTTTTCTGGTAGATTACTCATTTTATCGGATTAACTCTATTAGCTTATCCCAGAAGCCTTCCAGGCAACGCATCAACTTAAGCCTGCATATCTTGCAATGTCTTTTCCTGCGATACCTTTTCTTTTGACAAACAGCCGCTTTTCTCCTATACTCGTTCTCGCCCAGAAGGGAGATCTCATCACACTATGTCAACTATGTCAGACAGAATTCGAGTGATTCAGTACGGGCTTGGTCCCATTGGTAGAGCTGTGGCGCGCCACGTGGTGGAGCGTGCAGGGCTCAAACTGGTCGGTGGTATAGACATTGACCCGTTTAAAGTGGGCAAAGACCTGGGAGAAGTTATTGGTTTGGGACATGCCCTGGGCTTTGTTGTTGCTGAGAGTCTGGCACAAGTTTTGGCGCAGACAGAGGCCGATCTGGTGCTGCATACCACCAGCTCTTACTTGCAAATGTTTAACAATCAGATCGTAGAAATCCTGGAGGCAGGGCTGGACGTGGTGTCTACGGCCGAGGAGCTCACCTTCCCATGGCTGGCGCACCCTGAAGAGGCCATCGAGATTGATGACATGGCCAAGCGCATCGGCAAAACTGTACTGGCTACCGGTGTCAACCCTGGATTTTTGATGGACTCGCTGCCCCTCAGCCTGACAGCTATATGCCAGCGGGTGGACCGGATTGAGGTGACCAGGGTCATTAACGCCACAACCCGGCGTGGGCCCTTCCAGGCCAAGATAGGTTCCGGCATGACTGTTAAAGATTTTCGGGCCAAAACAGATGCCGGTCGGATAGGCCACGTGGGTCTGATCGAATCCGTTGGTATGGTCTTTGACACGCTCGGTAAAAAGCTAACATGCTATGAATCGGACATTGAGCCAATGGTGGCCGATCGCCCCATCAAGACCGAGCACTTTGAGGTGCAAACTGGACACGTAAGGGGCCTCAAGCAAGCAGCTCGTGCCTACACCGACGAGGGCATGTTCATGAACCTGACATTCATCGCTGCCCTGGAAGAGGGAGACGATGGAGATACCATCAAAATCACCGGTGAACCGGACCTGGAGATCAAACTTAAGGGCACGAACGGTGACATTGCAACGGTGGCCATTGCAGTCAATGCAATCCGCCGCGTGCGAGAAGCCGCGCCAGGGCTGATCACGATGCGTGATTTGCCTATCGTGACTTTGTGGTAGAAACCAAGGCCCCGGTGGATGACAGAGGCCTCTCGTGGCGAGTTCACGAGAGGCCTCTGTATTGTTAGAGTAATGGCTATTTCATAATGAGAAATGCAGGCGAATAAGACCCTCATCCGGGATGATTCTATTAAAAACATGAATAAGAGTTCAGCACCACTTAGTTCCCAGGTAGGTCCGCTGGTTCTACTTACAGGGATATTTTTTTTAAACTTTATTTCCAGGATCATCCTGGCCCCATTGATGCCAACCATAGAAAACGATCTGGAGATTGGTCACGGGGAGGCTGGGGCCCTGTTTTTGCTGATTTCGCTGGGCTACTTTGCAGCACTTATGGGATCGGGGTTCTTCTCATACCACCTCACCCATAGAAAGACAATCATTCTTTCTTCCATGGTTTCCGGTGCAGCGCTTTTTGCTGTCTCAATCAGCCATACGATGTGGGGAATTCGTCTTGGATTGCTTATCGTGGGGATGGCAGCAGGCATCTACCTTCCTTCGGGTCTCAGCACCCTGACTTCCTTGGTAAGGTCCAGGGACTGGGGAAAGGCAATTGCTATTCACGAGATGGCACCCAATCTTGGCTTTGTCGTGGCCCCTCTTCTGTCCGAAATCCTTTTGATATGGTTCTCCTGGAGATATATCCTTATACTGCTTGGAGTAGTCTCTGTATCCTCTGGCCTGGCATTCGCATGTTTCGGCAGAGGTGGAAAATTTCCCGGTGAGTATCCAAGGCCAGGTATCCTGAGGGTCCTCATGGTTGACCCCTCTTTCTGGATAATGGTAGCGCTCTTTAGTCTTGGTATCGGCGCTAGCATAGGGATTTACTCCATATTGCCTCTTTATCTGGTAGCAGAGCGAGGGATGTTGCGTAGTTGGGCCAACTACCTGGTGGCCATCTCGCGGATCTCGACGCTGGGTGTAGGATTTTTGTCAGGAATAGTTACAGATAGATTGGGCCCAAAGGTTGCTATGGGCGCTGTCTTTCTGGGAACAGGTTTGATAACACTCCTCCTTGGGATTGTCCCAGTATCCTGGATTGTACTCATTGTATTTTTACAGCCCATGATGGCCGCTTGTTTCTTTCCTCCAGGATTTTCAGCCCTTTCCCGGATCGGTCCGCCACGTGTTCGAAACATTTCATTATCCTTCACGTATCCTCTTGCTTTTCTCCTGGGGGGAGGTGCTATCCCGGCCGGAATCGGCGCTCTCGGGGAAATGGGATTCTTTGATTTAGGGATTTCTCTTGTAGGTGGAATAGTTATGAGCGGTCTTATTCTTTTGCATTACCTTAAATTTCAAGAGGAATAGTTGTGAAGATGTCTCTTTTACAACCCAAAAGATCTAAGGCCCTATTTTTGGGCTTCCCTGGATTGTCCTGAGGAGTAGGATCATCCTGTCCGAACCGGCTGAAGGTTCAGTGAGTCAGCAAGGTGGCAGGCGACAAAGTGCTCGCCGCCAAGGTCTCGATAGGCAGGGGCCTCAACCCTGCAGATTTCCTGCGCGTAGCGGCAACGTGGATGGAAGTAACACCCGGATGGTGGATTCACCGGGCTCGGCACGTCCCCTGTGAGGATGATTCTTCCCAGGTTAAAGTCGGGGTCCGGAACCGGAACCGCCGACATCAAGGCCTCGGTGTAGGGATGTTTCGGATTCGAAAACAGCTCCTCTGTCGCAACCAACTCCACGATCTTCCCCAAGTACATCACTGCTACCCTGCTACTGATGTGCTTGACCACGGAAAGGTCATGGGCGATGAACAGGTAGGTCAGGCCGAATTTCTCCTGCAGGTCCTCGAGAAGGTTTATCACCTGTGCCTGGATGGAGACATCGAGCGCGGAGACCGGCTCGTCGGCCACGATTAGCTGTGGATCAAGGGCAAGGGCACGCGCGATACCGATCCTTTGGCGCTGCCCACCGGAGAACTCGTGCGGGTAGCGCCTCATGTGATCCGGTTTTAGGCCAACCGCACCCAGAAGCCTGAGCACGCGATCCTCCCATTCGCTCCCCTTGGCTATGCCGTGAACGAGCAGCGGCTCTCCTACCATCCCCCCCACGGTCATCCGCGGGTTTAAAGAGGAATAGGGGTCCTGGAAGATGATCTGCATGTCCCGGCGGAGGGACTTGAGCAGCCTGCGTGATATGGAGGCGATATCCACCTCCTTGTACACCTCGTCCGGGCCTGCGAGCTTCTTGCTGCAAAAGAGGATCTGCCCTGCAGTTGGTTCGACCAGACGAAGGATCGCCCTGCCGGTCGTGGTTTTCCCACAGCCGCTCTCACCAACCAAGCCAAGAGTCTCTCCCTCCTTGATGTACATGTCGATATCATCGACTGCCTTGACTTGGGCCACCACGCGCCTCATGATCCCCTTTTGCACTGGGAAATACTTCTTCAGGTTCTTTACTTTAAGCAGGATGTTGTCAGGAGACATGTTCTACCACCTCTTTATCATTCGAACAACCAACAAGCAGCCAAGTGACTGGGCGCTACTTCCTTGAGCGGAGGGATCTGCGTTTTGCATATCTCCATCGCGTGCGGACACCGTGGCTCAAACCCACACCCCTGCGGGGCTTCTAATGGGTCGGGAACGACTCCCTTGATGGGGATAAGGCGTTCCTTCTTTGTAGTGGCAAGCGATGGGATGGAGTTCATCAACCCCTGGGTGTAAGGGTGTTTAGGGTCGTGGAATATGTTGCGCACGGCCGCGCTTTCGACGATTTTTCCGAGGTACATGATGACCACATCGTCTGCCATGCTCGCTATGACCCCGAGGTCGTGTGTGATAAATAAGATAGCCGCCTTAAACTCCGTACGCAGGTCGTTCATCAGATCCAATACCTGCGCCTCTATCGTTACATCGAGGGCCGTTGTTGGCTCGTCGGCAATCAGAAGGGAGGGGTTGCAGGAGAGGGCCATGGCGATCATTGCACGCTGGCGCATCCCACCGGAAAGCTGGTGTGGGTACTCCTTGATTCGCTGCTCGGGAGACGGAATCCCAACAGCATGGAGCATCTCGATGGCCTTATTCCGCGCCCCTCTCTTGCCCAGGCCCTGGTGGAGCATAATCGCTTCCATGATCTGGTTTCCGATCGTGTACACCGGGTTTAAGGAGGTCATTGGCTCCTGGAAGATCATCGCGATCTCGTTCCCACGGATCGAGCGCATCTCGTTTCCCTTGGGGTCAAGCTTCGTCAAGTCAATGACATCCTCGTTCCGATGGTAGAGGATTTCACCGGCTTCAATCTTGCCGGGCGGTGTCTGGATGAGTCCCATAATCGACAAGGCGGTCACCGACTTCCCGCAACCACTCTCACCAACCACCCCGAGGGTCTTCTCTGGTTCGATGGTGAAGTCAACCCCGTCAACGGCTCGTACCGCACCGTCCTCGGTATAGAAGTATATCTTGAGATCTCTTACATCGATTAATGGCGTGGTTAGCTCCCCTCTAAAATTATATTGAAATTGATATAAATTTTTAAATTTAACTACAAAAATATTATTATATTTTGGATAGGTCAGTTGTCAAGGGATTTTTCTTAGAAGCTACGCAACATGTGAAATTCTTTAGGGATTTAAAAAAATAAAATCTTTATAAATAAAGTTATTGACAGATAATTATCTTTAATATAATGTACCAACAACTAACATTAGACATCATACCATATAATATCAAATCAATGAATACCTTCAAACCAATAAGGAAGAAGATTATCTCAAAGGAAGTTGAGCAGCGTTTAAGGCAATCAATCCTCGATGGTCTCTATAGGCCTGGAGATAGGTTACCACCTGAAAGAGAACTCGTAGGCCAATTTAAGGTTAGCAGGGTAACTGTACGAGAGGCTTTAAAAAATTTAGAAACTAATGGGCTTATTGCAATCAAAAGAGGCATGAATGCTGGAACCTATGTATCCGAGTTGAAACCAGATCCAATTATCGAGAATTTTAAGAATCTCATTAGCCTCGGAAAGGTTAATTTTGCACATCTCATTCACGCACGACTCTACATTGAACCCCATACGGCCAAAGCAGCGGCTTCTATTAGGACGGATAAGGATATTAAAAACCTCACAGCAATACTCGATGAGGCAGAGAGATCTGTGAATTATTCGCCGAGAAAAGCCCGATTGATATGTACTCGCTTTCATTGTGACGTTGCAAAGATTTTAAAAAACCCTATTATTGATTTTATCTGCGAATCGATCACCGAAAATTACTCATCGGTGTTAATTGAAATGAGCCAAACAAAACTTGACAAAAATGATATCCTCAACCTTATCAATGAGCATAGGGACATCCTTGAACCTATCATTAAAAAGGACCCAACTGGAGCATATGAACAGACCAAAAATCATCTCATAAAGACGTACCATATGTACTCCCAGATGTTCCCCCATGCAGATAATAAGAATATTGAAAAGTGCATAAATCTTTCTTAAACAACGACAACTTGCTGAAGGGGTAACGTGAGTGCACAGGTTATGGTTCACTATGACATGGTCCTGATACAACACTGAGGAGAGCATCAAAGATGAAAAATTTACGCAGTTATGCTGAGCAAATTCAGAGGCAATTAGCGTTGCAAAGTCTCCCCTTTGCTGTTAAGTTGATAGAAAAAAGGGAAGATATCCCTGAAGGCGCTAAGAGACCCAAAAGGGACTTCGGAGTTTGTTTAGCGCAATGCCAGGCCTTTATGTTTGTGGAGAGATGTGGGATGTCGATAGCAATGCTGAAGGAGGATATGTGGTGTCCTGAACCGGTCATAGGCTATGGACTTGAGGAACCTCCCAAGTACTTTTTGGAAGGGCGTAACCGCTATCCAGATGATGTCGAGACACTGGAGACTGGGGCAAATTGGGCACAAGCCTTCCCTCGCTTCGAGGTAGGGAAATATGTAGGTATAGTATCAGCACCTTTAACGACAGCAAACTTTGAGCCCGATTTGATTATAATCTATTGTAACTCAGTCCAATTGACGCGGCTTCTCTTGGGTATTGCATACAAAGATGGACAGGATATCACCTCCAGGTTGTCCGGTCATGCGGGGTGCGTTTACGCTGTTGTACCACCAATGCAGACTGGGGAATGCTGTGTTTCCGTGCCATGTATGGGCATTCGCCGGTATGGAGGGTATCAGGATGACAAAATGATCTTCACAGTACCGAGGCAAAAGCTGGAAAATCTAATATTAGGGCTCAAACAGTCCGGCACTGGTGAAATCCCTGTCAAGACGTGGACGCGTGCCGAGTACACATTGGGGGATAGTTATGCGGAGTTGGCGAGATTGATGGGAATGAAAAAAGCAGATGGATCAGAGATCGTGGGAAAACCATTTGGAGAGAGACTCCCGTGGGAGTAATACTCAATAAGAAATTCATGATTGAAAGGGATGGTGAATCATGGGAGCTGATAGCACAGCAGAACTCAAAGCTTTAATTGATAGATTGCCTCGTGCGAATTTGGCGAAGCTGCCCACCCCTTTGGAAGAGGCACCAAGGCTTTCCGAAGCCTTGGGGGGGCCGCGAATCTTCTTTAAGCGAGACGATCTGACTGGTTTGGCATTGGGGGGTAACAAGATCCGTATGTTCGAATTTACTCTGGGAGAGGCGCTTCAGAAGGGTGTCACTACCATAGTAGCTGGAGCCGGAGTGCAATCTAATTACTGTCGGCAGTTAGCTGCGGCCTGCGGCAAACTTGGTTTAGGTCTCCACTTGATTTTACGAAGGACTCCGGGAGAGGTGGATATAGAGCTTCAAGGGAATCTGCTCCTTGATCTCATGTTTAACGCCGAAGTAGAGATTATCGAAGCCGATGTCTTAGAGCAAAAGAAGGTGATTGAGGATGTAGCCAAAAGACTTGCCGATGAGGGTCATCGAGTGTATATGGGCCGCAAATCAGATCTTGCTGATTTAGGCCTGGAGGCAGTAGGCTATGTGAATTGTGCCTTAGAGGTGTGCAATCAACTGGAGGAACAAGACGTGGAGATTAACCGCCTTTTCGTATCTTCTTCTTCTACTACGCAGGCTGGCCTCGTGTTAGGCGCCAAGTATTTGAATTCTGATTTCCAAATAGTCGGAGTTAACCCCGTGGATTGGATTGAGGATGTGCCATCTGAGATTGCCTGGATAGCGAACAAGGCGGCAATGCGGCTGGGAGTAAATCTATCCGTCAACCCCTCCGAGATAATCAACCTGGGAGAATATGTGGGGGAAGGTTATGGGAAGCTTACACCAGAAGCAGTTGAGGCAATCAAGCTAGTAGCGAGAACGGAAGGCATCCTTCTCGATCCGGTGTATTCTGGTAAAGCCATGGCTGCTCTAATCGATCGCATACATAGAAAAGCGATTAAAGGCGATGAAACAGTATTATTCTTGCATACGGGGGGATTTCCCGCTCTATTCGCGTACAATAAAGAATTTAACCTTGATGAAAAACTTGCGAGGTAGACCCTGAACCATATGAAATGGCCGAGATGGTACAATGTGCAGATTGAGTTTTAGGCAGGGCTGGTAACCTAATCCCTTCTGCACACAGATATCGTTAATAATTTGAGGAGGTTTTGAATATGAGCCTGGAAGAGGTTGCGAAAAGAATCGAACTGGCTGAATACGATACCCGACAGGTCGAACCTGGTTCGCGGGAGAAACTGCTGGACCGAATTGCGTGGGATGCCTATTATAACGACAGGGTATATGAGGGTTGCTCTCGATCTGTGTTACAGGCACTCCAGAGCCATCTCCATCTAGGAGATGGGGGGGGGCCTTAAGGCAAGCACTGCCCTGGCAGGGGGAGTTGCCCGCATGGGCGAGAACTGTGGTGCACTTACCGGCGGTATCATGGCTATCGGCTTGGTCCTTGGACGTGAAGAACTTGAGGATATACAGGCATACAGGGATACCATGGAGGCTTCATACGAAATGTATAATAGGTTCAAAGAGGAGATTGGAAGTACCATGTGCCTTGAGATTCAGAAAAGCCTCCTGGGAAGGGGCTTTGATTTAAAGAGAGAGGAGGAGTCCGAGGCGTGGTACAAAGCCGGTGGGTTAGAGAAATGTCCGATGGTATGTGCAGTTGCGGCTCGAATCGCTGCCGATATAATACTTACCTTAAAAGGCAACAGGCAAGAAAGTGAGGGAGGCAGCTCTAATACTGTGGAGGCCTGATCTACATGGCATTAAGCCGGCTCTATAGAGGTTCGATCATTTAATAGGCCCATCTTTTCTGATATTGATAGGTAGGAGGGAATAATGGTTAGATTTTGCAGTACAGATAACATCACCTTAATAGCAACGAAAATACTCCCGCGCGAGTCTATCAGAAAGGTGGGTTATTTTAAGAAAGGAGGTGAGGAATTAGAGAGGTAAGTTGGAGGTTGGGATTGTCCCACAAGGTTTAATTATTTCAAAAAAAGGGGGAAATGATGAAAAAGATGAAAGTAATGTTTTCAACAGTTCTCGGGTTTGGCGTGCTTCTTTGTCTTTTAGTGCCCTTCGCGTTGGGGTCGGGCGGGGTTTTACGAATTGCATTGGATGCGGCTGATATTTCGGATATCCATCCGCACTTTGCCCATACTACTCAGGATAGAGGAGTGGTACATTTGGTATACAATGGTCTTGTCCGTTACAAGACCGGTGATATTGGTAAGTTTGAGCCGGATCTGGCCAAGAGTTGGGAGGTTTCCGAGGACGGGCTGACCTGGACCTTCCATCTCCGCCATGGGGTGATGGTCCATCCCTGGAAGGGCAATCCCGGGTATGAGTTGACCTCAGAAGACGTGGTATACTCGTTCCAATCAGCAGCCAACCCGGCTAAGTCAGGATTTGCTGGAGGGTATGTAGGGATGAGCTTCAAAGCGGTCGGGCCGTACACGGTGCGGGTCACTTTAAAGAAACCGTTGTCGGAGACATTGTTCCTTGCCAAAGTGACTGATTATATGGGTGGACTCATAATACCGAAGAAACCAGCGGAGGAGTTAGGAGAAGCCTTCAGGACACATCCTGTTGGAACGGGTCCCTTCATCTTCAAGAAATACTTGCCAAAGGAGAAGGTCATCACGGTGCGGAACGAAAAATACTACCGAGGCGTGCCAAAGCTTGAAGGAGTAGAGGTTTTCTTCATGTCGGATGTTAGCAGCCGGAAGTTTGGACTACAGAGCAAGGAAATTGACGTGATCGAAGGTCCTCCTTCGCAGCCATGGGTGGAGGAAATGAGAACGCTGCCAGGAGTAAAAGTGGATGTCTTTGGCCCTGGCGAGGCCGGAGTACTCTACTTTAATTTGACTAAAAAGCCCTTTGACGACATCAGGGTGCGACGCGCCATAGGTTACTCCATCTCTCGCGATGAGGTAGCGACCGCCATTGGCAAAGCCATTGCTGCTCCGATATATTCTCCGATTCCACCACCTCAAGCAGGATTCTTGACGCGCGCGGAGGTCAAACTACGCGGCCAACAAGAGGGTAAGGACTTGCTCTATGACTTCGATCGCAAGAAGGCAAGAAAACTCCTGGCAGATGCAGGTTTTCCAAAGGGTTTCAAAACGGAATTCTACATGACTGAGCGGGGAGAGTATGCGCTACCAATGCAGAACGTTGTGGCGCAGCTCAGGGAGTCCGGGATCAATGCCAAGATGATCACAGTCGATCATGCCACCTATCACCACAACATCCGTGCAGATATGAACACGATCGCTCTCTATAACTGCTGGAGGGCAAGCGCCGATATGAAACTCACGCACATGTACCATTCAGGTTCGATTGTGGTAACCGGCAAGAGCCCCATTAGCAACTTCATACATCTCGGGAAAGTAGACGCTGACGAGGATGGAAAGGCTGACAGCATAGACTACCTTATAGAGGCGGCGCGAGCCATGCTGGACGCTCAGGGACAGAGGGCACTTTGGCAGGAAGCACAGTACAAGCTCCTTGACTGGTGCGTCTCTTACCCGCTTTTTATCAAGAGGTTCACCTTTGCCAGACAGAAATATGTGGACTGGGGATATGACTTGAAGTCTACCCTCATCCTCTCTCCGCAGATAAACGAGCTGACTTCGATAAGTAAATAGAGCCAGTGTTCTTTAAAAAGGGGGGCACGGGCTTGCAGCATAAAACCCGTGTCTCCTATGTTTACTGAATCAGAAGGAATGGTTGATGATTGCATATGCAATTAGACGAATCCTGATCG
>Ga0233413_10001307_pt1 | contig 10960 bp, 21 predicted proteins | sample Na_anoxic_6_MG_FD_189019 | JGI IMG/M metagenome (GOLD analysis project Ga0233413, IMG submission 189019) | Seawater microbial communities from Saanich Inlet, British Columbia, Canada - Na_anoxic_6_MG | ecosystem: Environmental > Aquatic > Marine > Inlet | place: Canada: British Columbia... | reverse complement strand
TGGTTTTAATATTGAAATTAAAAAAGAAGAATATAAAGTTATCAAAGAACATGACGTAGTTATTATTTTATGAGAAAATTAACGTCTGGTGATTTAAAAGAACTAGGTTTACTTAAACATTATAGAATAATAAGAAAGTGGGCTTGTAAAACTAATAACTTAACAGATGCAGATCTAGAGCTACTAATTTATTTAGACGCTATAGATATGTTTACTAAAGATGATTTTAAAAAAGGTACGTACTCATTTAGCTGGGATAACAGGCGCTGGAACAGATTATTGAAACAAGGGTGGATTATAGTGTGGAGGAAACGAAACCGCACCACTCAAAAATATCACATATATAAAGTATCCTATAAGTGCAAGCAGCTAATTAGTAGAATGTATCGTATAATGCTAGGCGAAGAAGATATGCCTACAACTAAGTTAGAAAAAAGTAATAGATACAGTTACAAAGTAATAACAAAAGCAATAGATTATGCCAACAAAGACAAATCAAGGTAAAGCTCATCCAGCTAAGTTTATTCCGCAAGTAATAGGCGGAGTAATGGGTGCTTACGGATCTTACTCCAGGCAAAAGAAGCAAGCTGAAGCCGCAGGCGAAAAACTTAAGTTTGGCGATGCTATTGGAGGTGTGTTAGCCGCTGGTGGCATGGGTGCTTTAAATCCAGCTAGTGGAATTATTAGCGGAGGATCTGCTATAGTAGGTAATGTTGCTAATAAAGTTGCAGAAAACAAAGCGGAAAGAATTGCAGTTAATGAAGCTAATAATGCTTCTCAAGCTACAATTACTCAAAATATAGCAAATCAAGAAGGTGTTGACGCTAGCGGTAATATTCAAAACTCTAGTGTTCAGCCAAACCCAGTATTTGATCCTAGTGGTCAAAACATGATACAAAGCGTTACAGGTCCAGAAGAAACTTATGGATCTTTATTTACATAAAAACAAAAATTATGCCAACTTACGGAGAAAAACAAAAGCCAGCAGGTGTTGCCTTGCAAAAAGAAAAACCTGTTATAGGAAAAAGAGTTATGACCTCTAGAGATAACACTATAACTAATAGTTTAGTTATTGATAACGTTGTCTACAAAGGCAATCCAGCCTTAGAAGCTCAAAAATAATGGGTTTAGATGATTTGAAGTTGTACTTGCTAAATGCATCTTCATTTACTTTAGCTAGCATGAACTGGATAGAACCAGCATTAGAAGTAATACTGCTAATGTTAACCATTGGATACACGGTTCATAAATGGATGTTATTACATAAGGAAAAGAAATGAGGAGTATAAACGAAATTATAGTACATTGCTCTGCTACAAGAGAAGGACAACATATACCTGTTGAAACTATTAAAAAGTGGCACGTAGAAGGTAGAGGATGGACAGATATAGGTTACCATTTTTATATAGAACTCGATGGCACTATAAAAAAAGGAAGAGATATAGACAATTCAGGAGCTCATTGTAAAAATCACAATCGTAATTCAATAGGAATTTGTTATTGCGGAGGCGTAGAAAGCGATGGTAAGACGCCAAAGGATACTAGAACACCAGAACAAAAAGAAAGCTTGTTACACGTCCTTAAAACATTAATGGCGATGTTTCCGCTTGCTACTATATATTCACACAACGAGTTTGCTAATAAAGCATGCCCGTCATTTGACGCCACTAAAGAATATGAAAATCTCTGAATCAACTGAGTTCAAAATTGATATAAAAACTGTAATTGGTATAATAATGTTAACTACAACTTTAGTTGGTATGTATTATACTTTAGAAAAAGATATACAGCTAGCTAAAACTCTTCCACCTAATGAAGTAACTCGTTTAGAATATGAGTTAAAAGAACAGTGGAACGAAAAGATGATAATGCAGTTGAAAGATCAAGTTGAAGTATTAGAAGAAACAACTGATATATTAAAAGAAGAGATTAAAATAACGTCAGCTATGGTACAGGATGGTACTGAAGCTGATGCTATGCTAGATGAATTAAATGCACAACTAGAAGAACTTAAGAAAAGAAAACCTAAAACAACTATTATAGTAAAAGAAGTTGAAGTTCCTAGCAAAAAGAAAAAATGGTAAATTATGGGGAAAATATCAGGACCTTGTAAAACAGCAGCAAAAAGAAAATTTAAAGTATGGCCAAGTGCTTATGCTAGTGGTTGGGGTGTAAGATGTACTAAAGCTGGTGGACCAAGTAAAATGGGTAAAAGCAAAAAGAAAAAGTAATGGCACAAAAAGGCGGTGGTACTAAAAAAGTTTGTTTACCAGCTAAAAAAGCTGCTAGCTTAAGTAAAAAAGAAAAAGCTAGAATTATAAGAGCTAAAGAATCTGCTGGCCGCGCTGGTAAGTATAAAAGATCTAGTAAGACCAATGTTAAAGGTGCTAGGAAAAAAGGTGCTACACTTCGTGATTGGTTTGAAAAAGAAAACTGGATAAATATTAAAACAGGTAGACCTTGTGGTGAATCAACTAAAAAGAAAAAGTAATGGCTAAAAAAGTAAGTAAAAAAGCAATGGCTTGCAACAAGCCTAAGAGAACACCTAGCCATCCTAAGAAATCACATATTGTAAAAGCTTGTTCTGGTGGTAAAGAAAAGATTATTAGATTTGGGGAGCAAGGAGCTTCTACTGCTGGTAAACCTAAAAAAGGTGAGTCAGCTAAAATGAAAGCTAAAAGAAAAAGCTTTAAATCAAGACATGCAAAGAATATAGCTAAAGGTAAAATGTCAGCTGCTTACTGGGCGGATAAAGTAAAATGGTAATATGAGTTTTAAACTAAAATCACCTTATAATATAAATAATACTCCTATATATTTTGTAAAGGAAGAAGATGGTGTTTTAGGTAGAACTAATATGAATTGTTCTATTACTATTAATGACAAGGTAAGAGACCAAAAGCAAATTAAAGAAATTATAAATCATGAGATGGTTCACGTTAAACAAATAAAAGACGGTAGACTTGCTTATGATGACAATAACATTTACCATAGGAAAAATGGTAAAGGTAAATGGAAAGTTAAAAAAAGAAGTAAACAAGTTGATGGTTCCCCTATAAATTGGTGGGAAGCTGAAGCTTATAAAAAATAATCATGGGTAGATTAGAAAGATTAAAAGATAAAGCTACAAAAGCTTTAGAAAAAGGAAATGAAAATAAATTCAATAGAATTGACAAAAAAAGAGCTGATATGCAGTTGCCTGGACTAGCTGCTGCGCTGCAAGCTAAGTCACCTTACATGATGTATGACGAAAAATCAGGAGTTATGATGAGTGAAAGTCCAATTGTGAAAAAATGCGGTTATAAAAGACACAAAAAGTCAGGTTTAAAAATGGAAGACGGAGAAAAATTAAAACTTACAATACTTAGTGATACTCCTAAAGGCGAGCAAGTGAAATATAAAGGCAAAACGGTCACTGTAAAAGGAGATACAGTTACTAAAGGTGGTGATGTTATAGGTTACGTAAGTAAAAAAACCGGAAAAATTAAAAAACTGTAATGTCTGAAAAGAAAAAACTAAAAGAAACTAAAATAGGGGCTTTTCTAGCAAGTAAAGCGCCTAAGGTTTTATCTGCGTTAGGTGACGTACTTCCTAATCAAGGAACACTAGGTGTAGTAAAAAATCTTATAACAAGTGATACTAAGATTAAAGCTGTTGACAAAGAACAAGCGATGAAACTCATCGAGCAAGACTTGCAAGAGCTAAAAGAAATTTCAGGTAGATGGAGAGCTGATATGAAATCAGATTCATGGTTGTCAAAGAACACTCGTCCTTTGACTTTAATATATCTAACATTTGCCTCAACAATATTAATAATAATTGACTCATTCCATACTATGTTTGACGTAGATACAGCTTGGGTTGAATTATTAAAAACTTTACTAATTACAGTATATGTAGCATACTTTGGATCAAGAGGTGCTGAAAAAATTACAAATATAAATAAATAAAATGAAAGGCGTACAATTAAAACAAGCTAATGAAGTTAGGTTATTTGCCCATGACGTGTTAGACTTAGGTTTAACAGCTAAATATACTTATAATACTACAATACCAGGCACAGAAGATAGAGGTGTTTGCCTATACGTTGGTGTAGCTATAGCTGAAATAGAAGTTGTTATGGAAAGCGGCACTCAATGCAAGTTTAAAGGTATTACAGCTGGATCTTTTTTACCAGTGTTGATAACTAAAGTTGTTGCTTTACCAGATGGAGTAACAGCAAATACAGCAGGAGAGCTATTAGCTTTATATTAAAATATGAGAATAAGTATAGCTAGCCCAATACCGGATATGGGGTCTATGCCAGGCCCTAGTAGACCAGGTTGGGGACCTACAGGCTCTTATGACTTTCAGTTTGAAGTAACAGGTGCTGTAACAATAAAAGCTAACGCAGCTGGCACAGGTAACTTTAGGGTAAGCTGGCCAAATGGCACTACGCAAGTATTATCCAGTAACAACGATTCTATTGCAGCTCCTGATGGAACACCAGGTATCGTATCTATAAACAACGAAAAATTAGATGATACCTACTGTGATGAATTTGCAGTTGTAGGTGGGCAGACTAATGTAAGTAAAGTTATATCTTGGGGTCAAAACCCTTGGAATAGATTATCCTCTGCTTTTTTAGATTGTGTAAATTTAACAGATATAAGTACAACCCCTTTAATAACAGATGGAATTGGTGTTTGTGATAGCATTTTTCGACGTTGCACTTCTTTATTAGAGATAGATGCTAAGAATTGGCAAGTGTCTTCAGGTTGGAAAGCAGCTTATTTTGCCGAAGGCTGTACTAATTTAACTAAAGTAGACATGACAGGTCTTTCTATGAAGATTGGAAGAAGTGATAACTGGATGCAAAACGTAGGGACTAATGTAGCCGATGGTTGTGAGTTTTTAATGTCTGGAATTAGTTTTATAAGTGGATCTGGATCTAGCACCTATAACCCTTATTGGTTTAGAAATTCTAAGATGAAAAATACTTCAACTTTCGCTTCTTGGTCTTGGGATAATGGCTTTACTGATTGGTATGGAATTAATATGTTTGATAATATTGATTTTTTAGGCACTGACTCAACGCTTAATATAAGTGGATGGTCTACATTTCCTGGAACTACACTATCAGGATATATTAAATCTATTAATTATACTAACGGAGCTGTTAATAATAATTTAACAATAGATTTAACTGGATTAAACGTTTCAAATGTTAATTCGTTTTCAGCTTTCTCTCAATCATCTGATGTTTACAAAATAAAAGGAATAAGCGGATGGGGCGCAGCTGCTGGAAATGTCAATATGCAGAGAATGTTTGAGAGCTGTAAACTTCTTAAAATACCAACTTCAGATAATTTTTCTGACACTTTTATACAAAGTTTAACGCCTATAAATCTTTATGCAGCATTTCAACAGGTAGGTTCGAATCTTCCAGAATCTGATTTAGAAGCTGCAATTAATCTTAATGGATTTGATGTTTCTAATTGCACTAGCTTTGTTAATACTTGGTATTACTACCATTCAGATAATTCACTAGATTTTTCTAATGTTACTTTTGGATCTACTGCACATAACTTTACTAGAACATGGTCTAATGTATATGCAGGTGAATCAAACTCAACATTAAATTTTCCTAATCAACTTGTAGCAAGCGTATTTAGTTCTGCTTTTCAAACCGCTGTATATGATAATATAACATTTGGAAATAACGTAGACTTTTCACAAGTGACAAGTGTTGATAACATGCTTGCTAGCCAAAAATCAGGTGTTAATATAACTTTTCCAACAGCTGCTTCAGGATTATCATTTGCCTCATTGTCTACTACAGGAAATTGGTTTAATGCAACTACAGGGCCTACTACAGGTCCATTAACTACTTGTCAAGTTGATAATTTAATAAGAAGTTTTTATAACACAGCATTAAATAGTGGATTAAGTGTAAACTTTGGAACTAGTCAAATAACAGAATCACCTAGCGTGGTAAGTACTATGATAGATGAGTTAGAGAATACCGGTGGTTGGAATATAACTCCTAACACTTTAGACGGCACAATACCATTTGAATATACAGGTGATTTAGAACCTGATACAAATATAACTCCAACTAATAACACTGGAAGTGCTTTTACAGGAACTTTTTCTAGCAGTAATTCTAATATAGCTGTTAATTCTACTACAGGTGTTATAAATACACCAAATGTAGGAAATACAACAATTAGATATACTTTAACAGATGGTTGCTATAATGAACAAGCTATAAATGTTGCTGCTGCTGGAATTGCTAATAATTACAGTATGAATTTTGATGGTGTAAATGATTACTTAACAACTAATAGTATTTTTTCTGCTCTTGATAATTCAACTCAAATATCTTTAAGCGCTTGGATAAAACCATCAAGTTTTTATTGGAGAGCTATTCTTTCAGTGGCAAATGGAACAGGAAACAATGCAAATGTAATACGCTTACGTATTCGTAGTACAGGAGCTTTACAGTGGACTTTAGGCAGTGATAGTTACTATGCACTTGAAACAAGCGCAAACTTAAACTTAAATCAATGGAATCACGTTGTTGCTATATTTGACACTTCACAAGCTACTGAAACTGATAGAGCTAAAATATTTGTTAATAATATTGAATCAAGTATTAGTGTAAATATGCCTATAAATAGAACAGGAGGCACAGCAACAAGTGGGGTTTTTATAGGAGAAAACGCAAGTAATTTATCGTATCATTACAGTTATGTTGGAGAAATGGACGAAGTAGCAATCTGGGATACAGCTCTAACATCTACACAAGTATCGGAGATATATAACGCAACAGGAACTAATTTAACTAAAGACTTAACCACAGTATCAGGTTCAAACCTAATTTACTGGAATAGAATGGGAGATTAATATGAGTACACAGTTTACAAATAGACAATGGCGTTTGCCTAACAATGAGAATAAAGACAAGCAGAGTAACTATTCTATGGACTTTGATGGAACAAATGATGTTATAAATTGCGGTCTTAACGCTCCATTTAACGCGGCTAGTACTAACTTTAGTATTTCTTTATGGTGTAAATCTCCTAATTCATTTACAGATAGTGGAAATTTAGTAGAGTCAAGATTAAGCTATGCAAATCCTGATGGAATAGCAATTGAGTTTGTTACTAATACTATGTATTTCAGAAAAAGTGGTTCAACATTTGGAAAAACTATAACTGAGTGGGGTTTAAACAACACCAATTGGAACCATATTGTATATACTTATGATTTAACTTTAGCTGGAAATGTAGATAAAATTTTTGTTTATATTAATGGCGTATTTTTATCTTCAGCTCCTCAAGCAGCAACATCACAACCAGCATCAACAGGAGACTTTACAATAGGAGATGGATTAAGAGGTAATTTTAACGGAAGTATAGACCAAGTAAGCGTCTTTGACTATACACTTTCAGCAAGTCAAGTAGCTACTCTTTATGGTTCAAGCTCTACTGGTATAGGTAATCCAATGAGTTTATCTCCAAAGCCAGTGGCTTACTATCCTTTAGGAGACAAAGATGCTTTTAATGGAGCAAATTATTTAGTTCCAAATATAGCTGCTCAAGAAGATGACGGAGATATTGCTGTAAGTTACTCTCCTTATGCTTTAGATTTTGACTCTGCAAGTTCAGGTTATATAGAAATTACAAATTCAAGTGATTTACAATTAATCAATACAGATTTTAGCATATCTTTTTGGTTAAATCCTACAAGTAGACATAACGGAATGGTTATACAAAATTATAAAAGTAATTTTGGTGGTTGGGGTGTTTATAATGTAAGTGGAAATTTAAGATTTATAAGTATGACTGGTCCTCAAGCTTGGCAAACATTAACAACATTGAGTACAAGCCAATGGACGCACATATTAATAGTTGGTGATGATACTGGTAATAATTTACTATGTTATAAAAATGGGGTTGAAGTGTATAATGCTTCTTATGCGATAAATATAACTTCTACACCTAATAATACTTTTATAGGTTCTGAAAATGGAACAGTGCTTTTCTTTAATGGCTCTATCTCAAACTGTTCAATCTGGAACGCTGCTTTAACACAATCACAAGTAACAGAAATTTATAATGAGGGTGTACCATCTAACCTAAATAACCATAGTGCCTATTCAAACTTAGTAAGCTGGTGGCAGTTAGGAAGTAATAGTTCTTTCAATACTAATTGGAATGTATTAGATGAAAAGGGAACAAACAATGGTACATCAATCAATATGACTGAAGCGGACATAGTAGATGGTATTGGAAGTTATGCCAATGGTTTAAGTTCTGGAATGGGTGGAGATGAAGTTATTGGAGATGCTCCTTATAGTACAGCAAATTCTCTTAGTATAAATATGGATGTTTTGGACAGGGTTACTGGAATTAGCAATGCTACAATAACAACTGCTGGAACTGGATATACAACTGGAACTAACATAACTACAACAGGAGGAACGGGAAGTGGTTGTACTGTTGATATAACTGCAAGCGGAGCAATGACTGCTGTAACTATAAACAATAGTGGTTTAGGTTATTCAGTAGGGGAAGTTCTAACAGTGGTTCAAAGTGGCGAGTCAAGTGGTACAATAACAGTTACAAGTTTAAATACACCAAGTTAAAATATTAAAATAAAAAAAATGAATAATAGAAGTTATATAGTAATAGATTTAAGCGACACAGACAAGGTGCTTTTTTCTCAGGTTTCACAATCTTCTGCACAAAGTATGAGAAGAAACTTAGCAAATACTCAAGGTTTACTTTCTTATAGTGTAACACCAAGTTTTGTAAGTGATGGTAGTTTACCAATTGTTGGAGACGTAATGAACCAGACGGAAGCTTTAGCTTTAATGGCAACTGCAGCTTGGTCAGAACCAGACCCTATTGATTAATGATTAAATGTAAAAAAAAATTATGAGTGGTAATATTCCTATAGACAATCCTATCGTTAGAACTTATTGGATAGCATACGATAATTCATTAAAGAAAAACGTTGAGGGTTATGGATTTGTAGATCCCCATCAAAAGCTTTTATCTAAATGGTTTATAGATGAAACTATAGATGAAGCTGAGTGGATAGCTGAGTTAGCTAAACACGGTATAGATCCAAATCCGCCTGAAGAAGATCAAGGCGAAGAGTAAAACAATTAAATTAAATCAAATCAAATGAAAATTAAAGAAGAAGAATTATTATTAATTCAAGAGCAACAAAAACAATTAAACGAATTAGTTAGTAACATCGGATTATTAGAAAGCCAAAAACATGGGCTGCTTCATGAAATAGCTGGTGTTAATAAGGAAGTTGAAGATTACAAAGAAATATTAGAAACTGAATATGGTCCAATAGAAATTAACCTAGAAGATGGTTCTTACACTAAGATAGAAAAAGATGTCGAAAGTAATAAGGAAGATTAGTATAGGTTCTGACTATAAGAACGATGCAATGCATTATTCAACTGGTCAGGAAGTATACGGCGGACACATAATTAGCGATATTCTTTTTGAAGACGAAGACCAATCATATAATATTTTTATAACTAAAAATAATGAAGTCTTACCTTGGAAAAAGTTTAACTCTAATATGTCAATTTCTGTTGAGTATGATCTTAAGTATTAATGCAAAGTTTATATTACTTTATTGTCAAACCTTTAGAAGAAAGGTATGACAATATACGAAGAGTTGATGATACTGACCTTGTTATCAATACTAGCATTGAAAACCATAGATTTATTAGTAAAAAAGCTGTAGTAGTCTCTACTCCTGCAGCTTACAATACTAAAGTAAATATAGGAGATGAAGTGTATGTTCATCATAATGTATTTAGAAGATGGTATGATCAAAAAGATAGAGAACGTAATAGTTCTACGTTTTTTAAAGACAATCTTTACTTTGTTATACCAGAGCAAATATACATGTGCAATTTAAAACCACATTTAGATTATTGCTTTGTAAAACCAATAAAAAACCAAAGTTTCTTAGAGAACAGAAAAGAACAACCTAATGTTGGAATAGTAAAATATTCCAATAAGTCCTTAGAAGCTCTAGGAATCACACCTGGAACACTTATTACGTTTACACCTGACTCTGAGTTTGAGTTTATTATAGAAGGTGAACGACTTTATTGTATGAAATCAAATGATATAGCTTTAACTCATGAATACCAAGGAAACGAAGAAGAAGTTCAGCCAAACTGGGCTATGTAATTGGATAGTATATAGACATATTAGAATTGACAAAAATGTTCCTTTCTATATAGGTATAGGAAAAAGTTCTAACAGAGCTTATGACAAAAGAAACAGATCTGCTTTTTGGAAAAGAATAATAAACAAAAGTGATTACTTAGTTGAAATACTATTTGAAGGTTTGTCAAAAAGTAAGGCTATAGATAAAGAAATAGAGTTTATAAATCTTTACGGTAGAATAGATTTAAAAAACGGCACTCTATGCAATATGACAAAAGGAGGAGAAGGAACTGGTGTTCTTAATCCGTTGACAGAATATAATAGAGTAAGTAAAATTTCAAAAACCCTAAAAGGTAGAAAGCATAAAAAAGAAACTGTTATAAAAAATAGGTTGAGCCATAGTAATAGATGGAATATAAAGATTAATGGTAAAAAATACAACTCAATAAGAGAAGCTGCTGAAATATTAAACCTCAATAGAAACACCATTAAATACCGTATTTTATCTAATAATTTTAAGGACTATGAACGTAAAGAAAACTAAAGAAAGTATCATAGCGGCTGGGCAAAAAGCAGTTGAGGAACTTATTAAGGTAGCAAAAGAGAAGATTGTAGACTCAGACGATGATGTAAGCGCTGATAGATTAAAGAATGCTGCCGCAACTAAGAAACTAGCTATATTTGATGCTTTTGAAATACTTAATCGTATCCAACAAGAAGAGGATATGCTAAATGAAAAACCTAAGGAAGTAAAAGAACAAAAAACT
>Ga0233413_10001304_pt1 | contig 10967 bp, 23 predicted proteins | sample Na_anoxic_6_MG_FD_189019 | JGI IMG/M metagenome (GOLD analysis project Ga0233413, IMG submission 189019) | Seawater microbial communities from Saanich Inlet, British Columbia, Canada - Na_anoxic_6_MG | ecosystem: Environmental > Aquatic > Marine > Inlet | place: Canada: British Columbia... | reverse complement strand
TCTGACGAGCGCAACCATCGGCAACAGCGTCACCAGCATCGGGATTGCCGCATTTGCTCAATGCACTAGCCTTGCTACAATTAACTGCCTTGCTACAACTGCTCCAAGTCTTGGGGGTGGTGTGTTTAATAACGTAGCAGCTACAGACATCCACGTTCCAGTAGGGGCAACAGGATACGGAACTACATACGGAGGTTTAATAGTTAAATTTGATTTATAATATAATGGCAGACAAAAAAATATCACAACTAACAGAATTAACTTCAGCTGATCCAGCAATCGATGTGCTGCCACTAGTAGACAGCGATTTAAATCAGACCAAAAAGATTAAACTGGCAAACCTTCCTCTGAGTGATGCTGCTTTTGAGCAGTCTTATCCATATACTGTTGACTTTCAGAATGGAGTGAAGCAGACGCGTGATTTAGCTTCGATTGCATTTTCAGATGGGTATGGTTATACTGGCCAGCCAAGTAGTATTTACATTGGTAGTAACGTCACTACTATAGATGCTTTTGGTTTTTCTTTTTCTCCGCTTACGAGCATCACTATTCCCGACAGCGTCACCAGCATCGGGGATTTCGCATTCCAAAATTGCAGTAGCATAACGAACGCAACCATCGGCAACAGCGTCACCAGCATCGGGAGAAGCGCATTCGATTCCTGCTATATAATGACGAGCGCGACCATTGGTAACAGCGTGACCAGCATCGGAGATTACGCATTCAAGAGCTGCACTGACCTGCAGAGCGTCATCATTCCCGACAGTGTCACCAGCATCGGGTCTACCGCATTCAATGGCTGCAGCAGCCTGACGAGCGCAACTATCGGCAACAGCGTCACCAGCATCGGGAATTACGCATTCGCTAGCTGCGGCAGCCTGACGAGCGTCATCATTCCCGACAGCGTTACTAGTATCGGGAATTACGCATTCGGTAGCTGCACTGGCCTGACGAGCGCAACCATCGGCAACAGCGTCACCAGCATCGGGTCTTACGCATTCCAAAGCTGCACTGGCCTGACGAGCGCAACCATCGGCAACAGCGTCACCAGCATCGGGGGTTTCGCATTTGCTTACTGCGCTGGCCTTGCTACAATTAACTGCCTTGCTACAACTGCTCCTACTCTTGGTAGTAGTGCGTTCGCTAGCGTAGCCACTTCAGACATTCACGTTCCAGTAGGAGCAAATTACCCAGCGACATACGGAGGTTTGATAGTCGTCTTCGATTTATAGTTGACTTTTAAAGACCTAGATATATCATAAAAATATGAGTAAACAACTACACTTCGTATCTGGTCTTCCACGAGCTTGCTCCACGCTGCTCTGCAATCTTCTCGCACAGAACTCAAGAGTTCACGCTACGCCTACTAGTGCCTTGCACGAAATCGGGTATATAGCCCGCCAAGTCTTTCAAACAGAGGAAGCAAAAGCTGTAGATATGAAGAAAGTTCTTGAGCCTATGTATTTGGATTACGTCAAGGCTGGCTGTGAGAATGCTTTTAATAGCATTACAGACCGCCCAGTAGTTGTAGACAAATGCCGCTCTTGGATTGGTCACCTAGATCAACTTTTTAAGGTATGGCCAGACGCTAAGGTTCTTGTCCCAGTCCGTGATATACGCGGCATTCTTTCTAGTATGGAAAAGAAACGCCAGCAGCACCCAGAAGTTTTTAACGGAGCAGAGCAACAGAACCCTCAGAATTGGACAACTATTGATAAACGTGCCAACGGCTGGCTACAAAGCCCTCCAATTGGAATTGCTATCGAGAGACTACACGAAGCCAAGGAACGCTTTGGCGATAAGCTTATGTTCGTTCACGCAGAGGACTTAACAGAAGACCCACAAAGCGTAATGAATAATGTATGGGAGTTTCTTGGAGAAGAGCCTTTCATTCACAATACTTCCAACGTAGAACAATACACCAAAGAAAATGATGTAGGTTTCCCATATGGAGATCATGTCATTCGACAAGAAGTAAAACCACTAAAAAAAGATTGGCACGAAACACTTGGTCGCCAACTCTCAGAACAACTTAACCAAAAATTTAACTGGATCAACGAATTATGAAAAACGCCCTAATTAACATCGAAACAAAACGAATCATCAAAGTGCAAGAAGATGCATACGAAGATGGTTATTATAATGCCGACTACAGAGAAGTAGTGCAAATTTCCAATGCAAAAGCTGCAACTTTTGAGGCTTCAGACGAACCACTTTTTCTGATTAACGGTAATCTTATCACTTTTGAAGGTAAGATGGAGATCGAACGACTACAGCGGCGGGAAGAAAGATTTGCAGAAAACACTGATATGTTTAAATCTCGAAAGTTGGAAGAGATTAAACAAGGTAGAAACGCAGAATATAACTCTATCCTCACAACTAGTGACGGTTTTCAATTTAAGGCCGACCTAGAAACAATCATCGACACCAAGACAATTATCGAAATTCTTCCAGACGGTGGATCTTTCGCAGATTACAAATGCGCTGACGGCTCATACAATACAATTTCAAAAGCTCAGTTCCAAACAGCAATTACAGAAGGTATTCAAAGAAAGTCTGCGGCTTTTGCTCTACAAAAACAACGCGGCGAAGAAATTGCTAACGCCACCACTTTTGCAGAATTAGATGCTATTGTTTGGTAATGAGAATTACTATAAAAGCTGACCCCTCAAAATCGAGAGGTAAGTCTTACTACTGGAATTTAGCCGAGGCTATGTCGCAAGGACTAGCCTCGGTTTTCGGCTTAAATGCTAATTTAACCTTTTCTGCTTATTGCGGTTATTGGCAAGAATTGAATCTGCCAGTAAGAGGAAAATTTTATAAATTTATTAATTTTTTATTCCAAGACAAATATCACTGTCAGAATGCTTGGAAGAATTTAACTTGACAATGTAGTTTTGTGTGCTATAATCGCACACATGAATACTACATGGACTGACCAACAACGCGGCGCTTTCTGGAAGAAAGACGGAAAAAATGGCAAGTATCTCGCGGGATACGTTGTTATTGATGGCAAGAAGATGCCTGTAACCGTCTTCCCAAATAAGTACAAATCGAAAGATAACCAACCAGAGTTTATCATCTACGAGACTTTTGGACAAAATGGATAACAATCTTCAATCAATCTACTGTATGCTTGATTCGTTCGTGCAATCTGGTGAAATAACAGATTTGCGCAAAACTTATTTTGAGAAGATAGCTCTTCCAGCAATGCGCGAAGTTAATTCGGCTTGGCAACCGAAAACAATACAAGACGCTTACATAATTTTAAAAAATTATCTTAATAAAGAAAAGAGCAATAAACCAAACTTTTTTGTTGACATTGGTTAAATTTTAGGCATTATATGTGGTATGTCTAAAAAAACACTAAAAGGAAGAACGCTGCTGAAAAGCAACGTTGGTAAAACTTATGGCCGATCATACGGCGAAATGGTTCATAATGAACATGTTGGCCGCAAGGTTACACAGAAGATTGACGCCGCAATCAAAAAAAATCTGGATAAGAAATAATGCAAGAAGCACTAAAACTAATCCTTGAAGCAATGGTCTACCGTATTCAGCGAGAGAAAGCATCTGAAGTGAAGTCTATTGATTCATTTGTATCTCATACTAAAGCAAAGAATATCGCGAGGGAGCGGATGATTAAAGCAATCGAAGAGCTATAATGAAAAAATCATTCAATGAACCAAAGAGCGAATACGGCCCGCTTCAATTACACGAGAAGGTTATTATTGGCATATTTGGGGTAGCTTTTAGCGTCTGCCTCGTCATTTGGTTAAGCTATCTATAAATTAAATCTGCTTGACAAGACAACCAAAACAATATTCAATACAAATTATGAAAGAAACAATAACACAAGTAAGCATCACGAATAACGAAGCTGGAACTAATCCAGTTTATAATTGTATTAAGGTTGCGCCTCAAGATGAAGCGGCTGGATCGTTCCTTAAAATTACAGGAGAAGACGAGCAGAATGAGGGAGCTTCAATTAACTTAGATTGGGAAGAGTGGGATGCTGTTGTGAAGGTAGTAGCTAAGTATCGTAAAGTATGGGAGTGGAAAGTTTAATATTATGAAAATTACAATAGAGCAACACGAAGAAATACTCACATACAAAAGTGAATTAGATTCAATGGATATGAGCGAACTGACTGAGAAGTTATACGGTCTGTGCATCGCCGCTGGGTATCATCCAGATGCTGTAGGAGAATGCTTCTACGCAAAAGGTCGAGAAATGACAGAGCATCTTTATCCAGACGATAAAGTAGAAGAAGATGTAGTGTCCTCAGGCGTCTATGATCTAATTCAAGGCGGTTGGCCATCGGTTGTAGCTAAAAGTCGATATGGTGCTGAACGAAAATTCAATGTCATGGCTAAGAATTGCGTTGAGTATTCCTTTGAAGATGATGGTCATGTTGGAGTTCAACGGAATGATGATGGAAGTCTAGAGTCAGTTGACCCAAGTGGTGGACCATATATCGGTATCGGTACAAATCTCGGTGAATATATTCATAAGGACTTAGGAGATTTAACTGTTACAAAGATCAAAGTAGATGAACACGAAGCAGGGACTTACTATCTCACAGTAAAATAAATATGGAAAATACACCAGACAATTGGGTAGTAGTAAAAGTCGGAAAGAATCTCTATAAAGTCCTTGCGGGCTGGAGTGGTGGTTACCTTGACAGTGATAGATGGAAACTTAATAGCGGTATCTCTGAAGTGAAAGACGATGGTGATCATTGGCTATTCATTAGTGAAAGTGGTAGTGTCTATAAATGCCATAAAGAAAGTTATGGCACAAGAATGAATAACCACGGAATCCTTAAACAATTACTTGAAATAGATGGCACTGAACTAATGGATGGAAAAACAGATTGGATGAAATTAGTATGAGTATCGACCCCGCAGACTACTGGATGACTCCAGACGAAGAAAGAAGATTGGAAGACAAGCTGACTACTGATAACAATAACCCTGATAAATCGCCTTGTTCTTCCTGCTTTTTTTACGAGTCGGAATGGGATCGATCCAATCAAGAAGACGATGGAGCCGATCAATTCTCAGGGCTATGTGATTTTCATGACAAATGGGTTGACTTCGATGAGACCTGCAAGGATCACAAATTCAAAGCCCAATAGGGCGCACATATTATGAAAACACCACGAACAGATTTAATAGTAACTGGAAACAGCGACCCGACAGTAGATGATTATGAGGACTTAGCAACGTTCACTAGACAGCTAGAGCGAGAGCTTGCAGAACTAAAGCGTGAATGTGCTGCCGTTAGACAAGAAGCCGAGGATCGGCGAGCCGATAAGCATTGGGGCTGAACTCAAGAGACATTATGAACGAATATGAAGAAAAGGCAAATGCATGGCAAGAAGCGACTGACAATTGGGTTAAGTTGACTCTTGAGAAGTATGATGGATACGACATTAACGAACTGACTCAAGTCTTTATGCGAGGTCCGTTTGCTGGATGGAGTGAGCGTATGGTTGTGGAGTTAGCGATGGGTATGGATGACGCAAATAACAAAGTACCGAGACACAAATAAATATGAGATATAACAATGTAGAATTTAGACCAGCAACTGAAGTTCGGAGTGCCGAGATTATTGCTTGGAATTACAGCGAGAGTTTGGGCAGGGAAACTTGCATTACTCTCTGCTGGATCAAGGCAGATAGCGAAGGTTACTATATGGAAACTGTCGGGAATCGATACGTTGAGTATGAAGATATGGAAGTCTTAAATCATGTTGCTAAGTACGCGCTTCGATCTCTGAATGTAGAATTTGAATTTAAAGAACGACAATACTAATTATGAAATACATAGCAGAGAACATTAAACCCTTATCGCTTATCGTACTATGCGGGTGCATTGGATATTTTTTAGGTAATCCCATGAATGGAGTAGTAGCTGGAATTGCCATCGTTGCAACTGTCACACTCGCCACCCTATTGCCATAAAATTATGAAAGTAAAAATCAAAGCAGAACTAGACGACGAAGCGTTCAAGGTTGGAGACTTTATTCAAGAATTGGGTAAGATTCAAGAAGAGTATTTGGATAAGCTTGTAGCTAAAGTCAAGAAAGAGAAATGGATTGAAGGTATGGATGATACTGAAATTCACGATTGGTTATTTGATTATTGTTTCAATGGTTGGGATAATAATAAAGCAGGATTCGAAGATACATTTTCAGAGTGCATCGATAAGTGTTCAAAATACGAAGTAGGATAAATATCAAAAAATTCGCTTGACAATTTTAAAAATTGCAAATAAAGTATATAAATTATGAAAAAAGTAAAAATAGTAAAACCCCCAGAATTAACATATCAAAAAACTGTTCACACTTTAGTTGTGGAGGTTGATGGTGTAGTGTATACAGCTTACAGAGTGGAAGATTGTAATGGCGCTGACACCGAGTTTGCGGAGAGCGATAACGTTCCTGTCGAAGCGCAGCGAGCTATCGACGCTTTGTTTTGGCATGATGAATACCATATAAATGTAATCTCGGGCGGAGAAGTATTTGAAGTCGATACAGATGAAGTCTATACAGATGAGTTCTATGTTTAAATATTTTGTTGGGGCAAATAATATCCTGATTAAATTTGAAGATGGGCGCGTTAAGTTGTTACCTAAAGAGTACATCTCCGTATACAACCAAATAAAACAATCACAAATAAAAGAAAAACATATTAAAAAATTTTTAAATAATAAATGAAAAGAAAATTCAAAATTGTAGCTGCTGGTTATGGCGGCGAGTATGCACTCTGCACTAAAGACGCAGATTTTGTAAACGAATGGGAAAGCAAAGGAGAGCCAGACTTAATTGAAGAGGCTCTGGATACCTTCTACGATGATGCTGATTTAGAGCATGGCTTCGGAATGTATTCCGATTCTAATTTGACCGCTTACGAAATTAAGGATGGAGAAGAGGTAGAGATTGAAGAGGAAATACCAGTGAGTTGCCTTATGAGCCGCGAAGCTTATATAACTGACTCTGAACATGGTTCAGTTCCAGTACTGATTTTTCACAGCGCAGAGAAAGGTGATTTTTGCAGTTGGGAATTAGAAGCAGAAGATTTCGATTCAAAACTTCTTTCGGCCAGTCTTGTTGAAACAGATTTTGGAGCATTTATCCAAGATCTCTATTACAATGGTGAAAAACTAGAACTCAACGATGAATATGTAGATACAAGGGGAAAAGGTTATTATGCCAAGGTTGGATGGATTAATCCAGAATGGCATGAAAAAAGAGAAAAGTTTGAAGACGAAGAGCTAATCGAAGAACTTTGGAAAGAACGCTTGGAGACAATGTGAATATTAAAAACAAATATGTTTGTATTAAAAGATCAATCTTTGCTTTTAGATAAGTTAAAAGAGAATTTACCATTTAAAATAGATACGGATTTTGGTATTAATGAAATACTTAATCAAAAAATTTTATCAAATGAGTTTGGAGATAAAATAATCAAAGTTGAAATGAGCAGTGAAGATTTTAAGTTTATGAAAAAACTAGACTCTTCATCTAAACGTATTTCCATCAAAGAATACGTATCAAATTATCTTGATAGTCATCAAAATTTATATTACTTTAAATGCGAAGACTCTTATGATTTTCTATCTGAAATAAATAAAAAACAATCTATAATAAGCAAATATAAATTTGGTAAAAATGGAAGAGTTTCATTTTGGTGGGGAAACAAAAATACGATAACTCCATTCCACTATGACTCTTATGGATTCAAACAAGATCGCTTAATAAAACTAAATCATGGAGAAGAATATTATAAAAAACCTTTTGAACACTCAATTTTAACAGTTATAGAGGGAAAGAAGAAAGTGTATATTATTCACCCAAAATATTCAAAATTTCTAAATCATGACACAGAATTACAAGACGGAGCTTCATGGTGTTTAGAATCGACAGAATGTATTTTAAATAACAAGAATATAAAATACGAAACAGTTATTTTAAATGCTGGCGAATCAATAAACCTGCCTATGTTTTGGTGGCACAAAATAGAAAATTTAGAGAGAGGATTAGCTATAACTTATGGCTTTTTAATTTAATATAAAAATATATGCAAAGGAACTTTCTCACACTCAAATAGGAGTAGAATAAAAAAATATGAAATACGAACAACTACAGGAAAAAGCTATTCAATGGGCGAATGATCGAAATATTTTCGAGAACTCAGACGCAACCAAGCAAATAAGTAAAACACAAGAAGAACTTGACGAAACACTTGATGCTCTTAAAAAACTAGACCTATATAAAAAATCAGACAACCAACTTATTCGTTCTGAAATTATGAATGAGGTCGCAGACGGTATCGGCGATATGTTAGTTACAATTATTTTACTTGCAAAGATGGTGAACTTAGATACCGTTGATTGTTTGGCCGCTGCCTATGACGAGATCAAAGATCGTAAAGGTAAGATGGTAAACGGTTTATTCGTTAAAGAAAAATAATGAATCTAGGTGAACATATTATTATCGAGCTTTACCAGTGTGACGAAGACTCTATAGACTCAGTGAGTTTTGTAGAGTCTTCACTCACAGAGGCTGTTCAAATATCCGAGTGCAAAATACTGAATAAATATTTTCATAAATTTTCGCCTCAAGGAGTTACTGGGGTTATAGCTGTCTGCGAATCTCATTTTTCGATTCATACTTGGCCAGAACACCGTTATTGTGCGATAGATATTTTTTGTTGCAAAGAAGGTCTTGGTGATAGTATTGAGTTTCTAATAAAAGCTTTCAAATCAAAAAAAGTTCAAATAAAGAAAATAAAAAGAGGAATCATTAAATGAAAATAACATCAGTCAAACTCAAGAGTAGAATTTTTCATAAGCAGTCTGAGTTTCAAAAAATAGAAGTTTACGAAACAGAAAACGTTGGTAAATCTTTATTTCTAGATGATATAGAGCAGTTCTCAGAGGCTGATGAAATAGAATACCACAGAACTATGACCAAAGTGCCGTTTTCGATTCATAGTAAGCCAAATAAGATATTAATCATTGGAGGAGGAGATGGAGCGATTGCTAGGGAGTGCCTACGTTATAAATCTGTAGAGTCTATTGATTTGTGCGAGATCGACGAAGAAGTAGTATCTACTTGTCGTAAGTACTTCCCTCAAATGGCTAACTGCTTAAAAAAAGATAAAATAAATATTATTTATCAAGATGCTCAGTATTTTATTAAAACAACAAAGAATAAATATGATATTATTCTAGTTGACTCTACCGATCCAATCAATCAAGCAGTACCTCTTTTTAAAGAAACTTTTTATAAAAACGTGAAAAAAGTTTTAAATCCAGATGGTTTGATAGTTTTTCAAATGCAAACTGTTGCCGTAAATGCAAAAATTCGTTCAGAAGTTTTGGAGTCTTTGTACGACTCTTTCAAATATATTGATTTTTTCAATTGCGCTTATCGCAGAGAAGAGTCGGTTCTCTTGACTCTTTTTTGCTTGTGCAATAAAAAAGAAATAAAAATGCCCTCCAAAATAGAAAAACTCTTTTCTTTAAAACACGCAGAGTATAAAAAAATAAAAGACTTCAGAGATAAAATCAAGTGGCTTAACAAAAACGCTTGACAATTTTAAAAATCGCAAATAAGATATATATATGAGTAAATGGAAAAACACATCAAGCTGGAATCGCGGCCAACGAGTCGAAAAAGAGTTTGCCCCTCTTCTGCGTCAGCGCGATCCTAATTATAGGAAAGCAGACAGAGAAGAACAGTTCAGGCATATCGACTACTTTTCTTCGTTTGGTACTATTGACGTTAAAGCAAAAAAGAAGATTAATCGTTCAGACTTAAATGAGCAAGACGAGCTGATTTGGGTAGAATTTCTAAATGTCCAAGGTCGAGAAGGATGGCTTCGCGGCCAAACAGACGTGATAGCTTTTGAGAGAGACAAAGACTTTGTTTTAATCAAACGAAATTATTTGTTAGGTATGTGTCAAGTCAGATGCGATTTGACTAAGAGAGTGACAAATAGTAAAGATGCTTTGTACAAAGGTTATCAACGTGAAGGTCGCAAAGATTTAATATCTATCATTAAGATGAGTGATGTTCTAGACTTACCTCACCAAGTATGGAGAAAATGATTATATTTCAATCAAATCCATCCAGACTCTATCCAAAAATTATTTCATCAATCAAGAAACAATTCCCAAATAATATACACATACATGAGTTTTTAGAATTAGATAACGATAATACAAATAACGAATTAAATATAACAGCAAAAAACTTTAAATTTCCTCGTTGCGATTTTATTCACGGCATATTCCCTTCAAGCAAAATAGATAAAAAAATAGGCGATTTCTCTTTTACGATAGAAATGGAAAAAGAAAAAATGCTAAAAGAGTATTTGACAGGGATTTTATATTTTGGTTCGTACAAATACATAAAAAACAATTATCAAGATGATTACGATAATTGTCTTTTCCACATTTTTCAAGATATACAAACAGACACAAACGAAGAAATTTTATACAAACTAAAAAACAAACAAAAAATTAGTGGGAAATATAAAGGTATAGAGTATATTCTTAGAGACGAATTGCTTGAAACCCCCAAAAATGTAGATTATGTAGGCAGTTTTGAAAATTTAGAACAAACTGTAGCAGATATAAAGGATATGATAGGGTTAGACTTGTCTAACTTAGTCCGAGAAAAAATTTATAGTTACAAAAAATAGTGTAAATTACAATATATGAAAGGGCAAATAAAAGTAATAGGAGCAAATGAGCTATTAGAGGAATATAAAGACTTAGAAGGTGCTGGTTCTTTGATTTCTATAGATAAAGCTCATTATGATTTAAAAATAAAAAAAGTAAGATTTTATTATCAATCTTATAATTGCGTAATTGCCGAAGATTCAATCGAATTTGAAGGCTGGGCAGCAACAAAAGATGGAAATGTAGGTAGAATGGGTATCCGATTCACC
>Ga0233413_10001301_pt1 | contig 10995 bp, 7 predicted proteins | sample Na_anoxic_6_MG_FD_189019 | JGI IMG/M metagenome (GOLD analysis project Ga0233413, IMG submission 189019) | Seawater microbial communities from Saanich Inlet, British Columbia, Canada - Na_anoxic_6_MG | ecosystem: Environmental > Aquatic > Marine > Inlet | place: Canada: British Columbia... | reverse complement strand
AAGACTCCATCTTTATTGTGTTGGCCATCATATTATAATAAATATATCATATTAGCAATTAAATTAAGATAAAATAATTAAAATGTATATAATTTAGATATTCAATTGGATTTGGGCAACAGGCTGTTACCTGTTGACTTTATCCCTTTTATACGAGTGCTTTCAAATTTTTATCAGAAATAATTATTTAAACCTCTAATTTTTTCATGAGTTTTTTTAAAAGAGACTGTTAGGAATTTTTTAAAAGTGGACTATTTACAAATTAAAAGTGGACTGCACTATGAAGCAATACTTTATTACCTGTAAACAAGAACAACTATAACAGCACCGAGAATGAATGGAAGATAATGTCTCTGATAATTGTTCTTGTTTACAGGCTCTATAATGGAGATCAGGAGATCCATTGAACTGAATTTCACTTTCAGCGTGCTTAACAAAACCTAGTAATTTCTGGTACCAAATTGTCTTGAGAGATGCGGATAGTTCTTTCTTTAGGTGTCCACTTTTAAATCATAAATCACTCAAAAATAGTCCACTTTTAATTTGTAACTGACATTTTTTTAAAAGAGACTTGACAAGAGAATGGTTATTCATTATATTTCGATGTATGTCGAACTATCGAGATGAAAATATTGAAAAATTTGCCGAAATGTTTAAGGCTCTTTCCAACCCCAACCGGCTAAAGATCTTTATGCACCTGGTCTCATGTTGTATCCCAAAAGTGGTTAGCGACATCAGCACAAGTCCCGAACCTGAAAACTGCGCATGTATCGGTGAGCTGGGCCAGGATCTAAATATAGTTCCCTCTACGATCTCGCACCACATCAAAGAGCTTCGTCAGGCCGGACTCATCCACATGGAGCGCAGAGGGCAGAAAATCGAGTGCTGGATTGACCCGGAGACTTTAAACGCCTTGCAGGAATTTTTTTCAAAATAGATACGTGGCTGATTTTTTTTACCCAATAAATTCGATAGTTTTCGAACTATAAAATATATTTTACACATCAATATTAGAGAGGCAAGATATGGAAACACAAAACAAAGAGCAAATCCGCGACGCAGTCCGGCAACGATACGAGGAAATAGCAAAAGCTCAACCTTCAAAAGACGCAAAAAGTCAGGCAGTATCCTGTTGCAGTTCCTCAAATGGTATCGCCAATGAAATGCCGGCAGCTTCATGCTGTGACGGCCCTGAAGTTACACCAAAACAAATGTCGGCGGTCATGGGATATTCAAAGGAGGATATTGCTGGCGTTATCGAAGGTGCGAACATGGGTCTGGGTTGTGGCAACCCCGTAGCCCTCGCTTCCCTTAAACCAGGAGAAACAGTTGTGGATTTGGGCAGCGGCGGCGGTTTTGATTGCTTTCTTGCGGCCAAGCACGTCGGAAAAGACGGACAGGTCATTGGAGTGGACATGACACCTGAAATGATCAGCAAAGCCAGAAAAAATGCGGGAAAAATGGGAACGACGAATGTAGAGTTCAGGCTGGGAGAAATCGAGCACCTTCCCGTAGCAGACAACTGTGCGGATCTTATCATGTCGAACTGCGTGATTAATCTTTCTCCTGATAAGCTTCAGGTGTATCGAGAGGCCTATCGTATATTCAAGCCCGGAGGTCGGCTGTCGATTTCAGACGTTGTGGCAACCGCACCAGTGCCCGCTAAGATTCGAAACGACCTGGCATTGGTGGCTGCCTGTGTAGGGGGCGCGGCGACATTTGACGATACTAAAAAAATGCTCAAAAAGGCAGGATTTCATAAAATAAAGATCAAAGCCCATGATAATAGCCGGAATATAACTCGGGAATGGGATCCGGGTAAAAGTGAAAACTTCATGGACTATGTCGTTTCCGCTTACATTGAGGCCGTGAAACCAATGTAATTATTTTTAGTAAAGGAGGTCATAAAGGGGGTCAAACCCGCCCGACAGATGGCGGGCAAGCCCTCCAAAAGGACGGCGGGTAAGCCTAAACTATTAACTAAGGGTTTGAGATCAGCCCCAAATATGTTATAAAGGGGGAGGACCTTAGATAATTAAATAACTCGATAAAAGGGGCAATTGCTGAACGTTTCTTGAGGGTTTAAATGAAAGGATTTGTCAACGTCACGGATATTGATTGGTTTGCATTCCTCTCCCAGCAGGCAGGGATTGATGAGGTAAATTTTTCGCAATAGCAATAGGTCATAATTAAATTGAAAGGAGAACTGTCATGGCAATTCCAGATTTTCAGAGCATAATGCTACCCCTTCTCGAGCTCGCAGGCGATGGAAAAGAACGGTCCTTGGCAGATACCAGAGCTACACTAGCTGAGGTTCTTTAGGTGAGCAGGTTTATTTCTCGAAAGCTTCTTAAAGGTCTAGAGCCTTGACTTTTACGGCAGCATTTTCGATTCTGAAACAACAAAGGAATCGCCGTTCTTCTTGGGGTATTTCCCCTTTATATCGGCATAAAAACCTCGAATGGTTTTCATATCCGCTTCCATATGGCCCGTTATGTGAACCGTCGGTCCGATGCCCCCGACCTTTTGCCTGTAATCCAGATACCCAAGCACGACCGGGACACCCGCACCTCTGGCAATATGGTAAAACCCGGTCTTCCAGTACATGACATTTTTGCGGGTGCCGGAAGGGGGGACCACCATAACCATCCGTGTATGTTCGTTAAAGGCTTGAATCAATGTAAATATTCGGCCAACCCTTTCACTGATCATTTTTTCAGCAAAGTTCTAAAGTTTTTATTTAGAGAATATAACCAAACATCTTTAATTGGAACGATTATTTTTCCTGGAGGTCCAAGTTTCCCTCTACCTTTAGTTTGTCCAACATTGCACCAATTGGCTGCTTTATAGCAGGTGCCTGCAAACCTGTTTTTTTCTACAAATGATTCCATCAAAACCGGTCTTATGTTATATTTTTCTTCCCAGTCATATGGAAGTTGACGTGCATTTAATGCTAAAATCTTTGATGCAAGATTTTTTGATTGTACCCATGGTAAAATGAGAAATCGAGCATTATTAACAATCAAATGCAAATTGCGTTTGCGCTGTTCGTGATCCCATCCAATAAATTTGTCTCGGGGTGATGTCTGCCATGCTGCCGCTCCAAATCCTGTCAACGCAAGAATTTGACCATTCGCAGTAATAAAGTAACGAAGCTGTGCTCCAGGTAAAGGTGTATAGCCAAGATAATGGTAACGTTCAATATACTCATTCCATAGGCTCGAATTGGTTTTGTTAACCATTTGAAGCTGTAAATGAGGTAATTGATTAACAGGGCAGAGAATAGAGTCTTGGGGATCAGTCGCTGGTGTGAATTTAATTTTTCGGATAACGGCCTTAGCCCTGAGCGGTTTAGGCAATTCTATAAGGCCATCTTCCTGCATGCGCAACATGGCAACACGGCATGACATATCCTTTAGCTTGCCATCAGGTTTGAGCCATCGATGCATTTGGCAAACTTCCCGGGAAAGTTTTGCACGGTGAAATTGTGGATTTTCTTTTATAAGAAATCTGATTTGATCAAGTTCTTTGTTGGTGAAGTCTCGTCCACAGTAGCGTGTCATGATGTGTCAGGAGGTTTAACGAGTTGATGCAAGCGATCTTCATCCATTTCCCAGGGAAGAAAAGATGACAGGTCATCCGGAGCTTGACCATTGTTGTTTGCACACTCTGTCAGGTATAATCTCAACCAGTGATTGCAATTAAGATTCCAAAGGATTATCGTTTGAAAAATTGAAAACATCATTGCTGCAAGTTTTGAACTCCAGAGACTTCCAGAACCATAATAATTTTTACGCCCTGTGACAGGATTGCGTATTGATCGTTCTCCGGGATTGTTGTCCATTGGGACTTCCGGATGGTCTATAAAGACAGTCAGACCTTCCCAGTGATTTTTAAGACTGGTCAGAATTTTTTGGCAAACTCCCTGTAATAAATCAGCAGCAGAAAAATCCTGAACCAAAAATTCGTCACGTTTTTCAGCCATCTGATTTATTTTATCAACAAGATCATCATGATTTTTTTTAAAATCTTCAGACTGCCATTGAATGGGAAGTTTTTTATCAAATTCTTCGCAACGCTTGTTATTGATGAGGTAAAGCTCCCCAATCATTTCTGTCCACATAAATGCCCACTCTTCAAGATCGGGATATTTGCAGGCTGCATCCAGAAAATCGCGACGTACATGTGCCCAGCAAAAAGCCAGAATTATGAAATCCAATTGTTTTGCCAATGATTTATAAGCACTGTAACGATCACAAACCAGAATTATTTTATCACTTTGTATATTTTCAAAATGAGACACAGGAACATCTGCACCACGTCCAGGAGCAATCTGGAAAAATATTACAGATGAAGATCGGCATAGCCACAACCACCAGCGATTGCCAACTTTGCCCTCTACTGACTCAAACACTTTCCATCCGCTTTCATCATTGTGAAATCTGTCTTCAGTCATTTGCTGATTATAAATCGCATCATAAACTGGATTGAATAAAACAAGAAGTTTTTGTAAACCATCGGTGATGCTTCCCTGGGAAATTGGTAAACCAAGTTCCTCATAATTATTAAGGAGTCGACTGGTGGGCTGAGAATAGAGGAATTTATTCAAAAGAACGCCTTCCCAAATGGAAATTCCATATGGGCTTTTGGGTATAACTCTTGGAGCAGGAGGGGCTATAGCAAAATTTGGAGCATCTTCACATGAGCAATTTTTCCTGTAACATTTGCGTTTGATCTTGCGTTTATAAGCCTTAACCTCAACTTCAACTATTTCTGAATCTTCTGTTCCATTGGAGATGTATGGTTTACCGCATTTAGGACATAATTGCTTTTCAGGCGAAAGGTCAATATATTCATTTTTTACCGGCAGATCAGGTTTTGGAGTGCGTCCATGACCTTTTTTACCTGGTTGTTGACCTCGTGGGCGGGGGGATTTTGATGGCTTTGATCCTCCTTCATTCTTGCCGGAATTACTTTTTTCATTTGATTTACCAAATAGCCGTTTTGTTAGATCTCGAATTTTACCTTCTTTTTCCTGTAATTCCTTCTTTAGTTTTTCCTCTCGTTCTTTTGCTCTTTTATGCAGAGATTTCCAATAATTCACTTCCCATTTAAGCTGGAGAAACTCTTGCTCTGAAATAAGAATCTGTCTGGGAGACTTGGGGAAATCAATTACTTGACCACTATTCTCTTGGGTGTATAATGGCAATTGTTTCTGAAAAGCATATTTCATGCTTTTCTTTATATCAGATTAATTCACATGTGTCCCGAACTTTTTTAATGTTTTTTTAAAAAAAAGGGTTGGCCGAATATTTACTATCCTGTGTTCAGGCCATATAATCTTATCTTTTCAATAGGTTAGGAGAACTCGTAACATAAGGCACGAAGTCATAACCTATTGATCGGGTTAGCCAAGCACGATATACAGACTGTTTAGACTCTCAGCTTCTCCCTCCCGCCATTCTCTCTGAGTGAATGAATCCCGATGAAATCTGGAAAGGGCCTTCTGCCTAATTCTTTAAAATGCCCTCCGGCTCGTAGAGCCTACGCCTCGCGGGAGGATGGGTTGAGATGGATAGCTGTACCTTAATCCCGCCAATTTGCCCCTTTTGGGGCAATAAATCCTCCAAGGACCTGTCTTTACTTCGTCGCTTCGAGACATTACCGTCCTACGAATTCCACAAGAGGTCTTCAACAATAAGATCATGCAGGCATTGTGTGCTTGACACACAACGATAGTTTCCCTATATTCCTTTCCACAAAAAAAGAGTTCTTGCTCAGTTCTTATCAATTAATCAGCGGAATACAACAAGCTTCTAACAGCCATGCCTGGATGTTCTATTTTGATAAGAAAGAAAATAAATTCTTTTTAATTATGTCTTTTGACTACTTTAGCATGCTATTTTAAAAGTATTGAGAATATTATGGATATAAGAAATATTGCAATTATTGCACATGTTGATCATGGAAAAACAACTATGGTTGATAGAATTCTACATCAGGTGAAATTGTTCAGGGATAATCAGGAAGTACAGGATTTGATTCTGGATTCAAATGATCTGGAAAGGGAGAGAGGGATAACTATTTTATCTAAGAATGTATCAGTAAAATATAAAGGAACAAAAATAAATATTATAGATACTCCCGGTCACTCAGATTTTGGAGGAGAAGTAGAGCGTGTTTTAAATATGGCTGATGGCGTGCTGTTACTTGTTGATGCTTTTGAAGGACCTATGCCACAAACACGATTTGTTTTGCAAAAAGCATTGGAGCTGGGTTTAAAACCTATAGTTGTAATTAATAAAGTAGACAAACCAAATTGTAATCCGGAAGAGGCAAATGACCTTGTTTTTGAACTAATGTTTTCTCTGGATGCAACAGAAGAACAAATGAATTTTCCAACTGTTTACGGTTCTTCAAAACTGGGATGGATGGGAGCCGACTGGAAAACACCAACTAATGATGTTACCTATTTATTAGACACTATTATTGAATATATTGATCCACCCAAAGATAACCCCGGAACCTTACAATTACAGATTAGTTCATTGGATTACTCGTCATATACAGGGAGAATTGCTATAGGAAGAGTAAATAGAGGAAGTATAAAAATGGGTGATCAGGTTTCTGTTGTTCAGAGAAATCGTCAAATACGTAAATCGGTAGTTAAAGAACTTTATCTTTTTGAAGGACTAGGAAAAGAAAAAACCAAAAAAGAGGTTAAATCCGGTGAAATAGTAGCCATAATGGGACTTGAAAACTTTGACATCGGAGATACCATTGCTGATTTTGAAGAACCTGAAGCTTTAAAACCAATCTCTATAGATGAACCTACTATGAGTATGCTTTTCACCAATAATAACTCACCATTTTTTGGTAAAGAAGGGAAATATGTTACATCAAGACATATCAGAGAAAGATTATTTAAAGAAACAGAGAAGAATCTGGCATTAAAGGTTGAAGAAGCAGATTCACCTGATAAATTGCTGGTTTATGGTAGGGGCATTCTTCATTTATCTATTTTAGTAGAAACTATGAGGAGAGAAGGGTATGAGATTCAATTAGGTCAGCCTAAGGTGGTTATTAAAGAAATAAATGGGTTTAAACATGAACCGATAGAACTGTTAAATGTAAATGTTTCTGAAGAGTTTTCCGGAAAAGTAATAGAAATTGTTACCAAACGTAAAGGAGATATTCTGAATATTGAGGCAAAGAATGGCAGAATAAATCTTCAATTTAAAATATCGTCCAGAGGTTTGATTGGACTTACCAATCCTATACTAACAGCAACCGAAGGTGAAGCAGTGATTTCGCATCGGTTTAAAGGTTATGAGCCATGGAAAGGTGAAATACAAAATAAAAGAAATGGTGCGTTGATAGCTATGGAAACAGGAACATCTGTTGCTTATTCAATTGATAAACTGCAAGACAGGGGTGAATTTTTCATTGAGCCAAATGAAAAAATATATGCAGGACAGGTGATAGGAGAAAGCACAAAGGACGATGATCTAGTAATAAATGTGACCAAAACTAAAAAACTATCAAATATGCGGGCTTCAGGCGCAGATGAAAAAGCATCAATAGCTCCGGCAATAAAGCTCTCATTGGAAGAAGCTATGGAATATATTGGAGAAGATGAATATGTTGAAGTAACCCCAAAATCTGTTCGCTTAAGAAAGATATTGCTTAGTGAGCTTGAAAGGAAGAGGAAAAAGAGATCGAAAGGGATATGAGAGGGTACATCCATTCTGAATGAACTTATGCGAAATAAAAGGGCAATTCCCAGTTAAATAGGCTGCGCATTTAACGGGATAAATCTTTTCTGACAATTGTTAGATAGTAAATCGTTTCGGGAAATATGAAATTAAGGGCTTTATCGGCATCACGGATAATAATTGGTTTGCATTTCTCTTCACAGCAGGCACTTTTACCTAAAACACCCCGCCAGAAGGACGGCGGATAAACTTTGAACCAAAATCGGTAAATTTTATCTAAGGTCAGGGTGTGAATATTGGAATTTTCTTCATGTCTAAGATAAGCATGCCCACATTTCAGAAAAACCTCACACCCTCTCCTATTATTCATGAATTAGTGAAACACCAGTCAAGATATCACTATCGTGTGCTTACCGCTTACAAAATTTCGGGATCCCTTCTTCATCAGGCAAGAAAAAAGCAGTTGAGGTTTTAACGAGTATATGTATACTTAAATTCCTCCAGATTTCATTAGGCACGAAGTCATAAGCTTTCGCATCTAGAAGACAAACACAATATGTAGTGAATTCAGTTTATACTCCAGCTGTTATCCGGATAATAATAGTAGAGTTTACAGTGTTTTTAAAAAGTAATTCAGGTTTATTTTTTAATATCATTCTTTAAATAGTTCCTGTAAAGCTCCCTTGATGTGTAGACAAAGAGCTTCTGTAGCGAGCGATACGGTAGTGGATTTATTTGCACTCCCTCCCGTTGGAATCTTTTGCCACCTGGTGTAATTAGTGCCCTACTTTTAAATATTGGGTATCGCCAGTACCCATTTCATACCTCCTAAAATCACCCTTGACTTTTTCAAGAAATTGAAGGAGTTAGATGATAGGAAATTGCTTTTTTGAACCGTAGGAACATTAACGCAAAAATCAGGAAAATTTCAACCTCTTTTTCTAATTTCCTCCAAATTGACCCTTTCTGAGCAGAAGAAACATTCTTGAGACCAACGTAAAGGCAGAAAATGTGACAAGAAAATGTGGCAGGCTTGACATTTTGCGGTTAGTAGGTGAAGATTTTCAATTTATTGAGAACGCTTTGTGCCTTTATTTCTTTAACTTTCAGCATCGGACTTAACTTGTCATTCTACATAGCAGGAATTTCTATTTTCCCAATATAATTGGCTCTGTTCTTTCGCACCAGTATAATTAATTGAAGGAACTACATCAATCAAAAGAAGATTGATCTTCGCTTATAAAACTGGATAATGTTATAATTACAATTGAGATTTTGAAAAAAAACCAAATATCGCATTTAATCGAAATTCACATATAATAAAGTCAACTCCTTACAAGGCCTAAAATAATCAATTGAGCGTTTTCTGGCAGCCTCAGATGTAATCTTTAAATAAATCCGGAACTTCAAATCATAGTGAAGATTGCGAAGATGAGGTTAGCCTAAAAAAATGGTACAAATAAGAAAGGAAAAATAAGATGAGTGATTATTGTGTTATTGTAACAGGCGGAGCGCATGCACGCTTTTTTACACTGGAACCGGTAGAGTTTCCTGAGCTGGAATCCGGACCCAGGCTGATTGAATGTGGAGAAATCTTTAATCCTGAGAAGGAGATAGCAGAAAGGGACCTATACACTGACTCAAAGATGGGTAGAGGTCGCGCACCCCTTGGAGGGCCAGCTCATGGATATGATGACCACCGTTCAAAACATGATAATGAATTTGATCGCCGCTTTGCTCGTAAGGTCTTGAAAAAGGCCAGTGTCATTGCCCAGGAAAACAAGGCTCGCTATGTAGTGCTGGTAACGCCAGCACATATGCTTGGATTGCTTCGCCAGGAGTTGGATATTATTCGTAAGGGTGGCATGAAAGTACACATATTGGTCAAGGATATGACTAAGTTTCCCCCTAAGAAAATACATGATCATCTTGCCAAGGTGAAACTACTCCCATCGCACAAGAGACCAGGAACTTGAAAAGCCCTCGGCTTATCGTAGAGCTCCAGGGTAGATTTTTCTTAACAATCCAAGAAAAGCAAAAAATATCCATGTAGAGAGGATTAGCCTAAAGAGATAACAAGATGTTGCTTAATGCAGACGAAATAGTCACCCATAAGTTGAAATGGAGTCATATCTTTATAGCTTTATTATTAATCCTTTCTACAGGGGGATGTGGGGGAAAAGCTGTTGTCTCTCCTGATTCACGGCCAGGTGTGCCGGAAAAAAGGAGATTAGGTTATATAGGATATTCCATTCAGGTGGGGGCCTTCTTAAATCTAAACAACGCTGTTCAGCTTAATGAATCGTTAAAGAATTATGGCTTAAATGCCTATTATTTTGTTCATAAAACAGGGCTCTACAAGGTTCGGTTCGGTGATTTCCCCTCAAAAGAGACTGCCCGCAGAAAAGCTGAAGGTCTTCGTGCCTCAGGAGTTATAGATGGATATTACATAGTCAGTCCTGATGATTATGCAGCAGTAAAACAGAAAAAGTATGGCAGGAGGTATCTCAGAGATGAGATTGTAAAAACAGCGAAGAGCTTTATTGGGCTGCCATATCGATGGGGTGGTTCCTCATCGGATTATGGGTTTGACTGCAGTGGATTATCCATGACTGCGTACCATCTGAATGGCTTGAATCTACCGCGTTCGTCAAAAGAACAATACGGGGCTGGTATTCCTGTCAAGGGAAGTCAGTTGCTAAGAGGAGATTTGGTTTTTTTTGCCATTTCTAAAGGCAGAAAGGTTTCTCATGTAGGCATATATGCAGGTGATGATAGATTTATTCACGCACCAGGAAGGGGAAAGAAGGTACGTATTGACTCGCTTTCAAAGAGATATTTCAAAACAAGGTATGTCGGTGCAAGAACATATTTGTAGTAAATGTTGCGGCTTTTAGCCAGGAGTTTGGCTCAAGTCTTAAGTGGCCTGGAGTTAGACTTAAATATACCCCCTTTATTCTACCCAGGTTATCTTGCCACAAAGGCACCAAGGCACCAGGATTAGAGAATTATTCTTTATTATAGATTTTTTAATCCCGATAAATGCGGATTGAAATTAATGAGCCCAAGGCTCATTAATGAGAAAATTCCGTTATTCAATTTATATTTATCTCCTCTTTGGGTCTTTGTGCCCCTGGCCCAGAACTGGCATGCAAGGTTGAGTTATATTATATGATATAAATACATATTATATAAGTTGCAATATATGCTAAGGCACTCGCGCCAGGGCAGGCTTAGTGGCTGAATAGAAAAACCTGGTTTGATAGCCAGAGATTTGGAA
>Ga0233413_10001299_pt1 | contig 11009 bp, 7 predicted proteins | sample Na_anoxic_6_MG_FD_189019 | JGI IMG/M metagenome (GOLD analysis project Ga0233413, IMG submission 189019) | Seawater microbial communities from Saanich Inlet, British Columbia, Canada - Na_anoxic_6_MG | ecosystem: Environmental > Aquatic > Marine > Inlet | place: Canada: British Columbia... | reverse complement strand
TGAGTTCCTTCATACACTATCTGCTCGACCAACCCCTTGTCCTGTTCAAAAACACTTCTCTTTTCACGTAATGGATCCAGAAAATTGTTCAAAGCCTTCGCCAACTTATCCTTTACCTCGACATCTCCCACTTTTCCTTCGCGATAACGAGTTTTGAGATCTTCAATTTCTTCTTTATCCGGATTAAAGAGATCATGATAAGTAAATACCGGGTTCCCTTCGACCGTTCCGGGTACATCCGCGCTAACACGGCTGGGATCCGTATACATTCCACGCACTTTCTTCTCGACAGCTTTTGAATCGTCCGAAAGATAAATCGCATTACCCGCAGATTTACTCATTTTCCCTTTGTTATCCGTCCCAACAAGAGTCGGAGTATTACTCAACAGAACCTGCGGTTCGGGAAACACCTCTCCATAGAGCTGATTAAATTTTCGTGCAATGTGACGAGCAAGTTCAATATGCGCTTCATTATCTTTTCCAACAGGTACTAAATGTGCTTTTGGCATCAGGATATCCGCCGTTTGTAAAACGGGATAACCAATCAAACCAAGCGGCATACTTTCCGAATCTATGTGAGCATTACGGGCCATCTCTTTCAAGCTTGGCAGACCTGTGAGCCGATTCATGGGGATAAGCATCTCGAAGATCAGATTCATGACATACACCGCATGTGTAGCCGATTGAAGGTAAATCGTAGATTTTTCCGGATCCACCCCGCAGGCTAAATAATCGAGAACAGTCTGACGAATATTGTCTCGAAGCTCCATAATATGTTCTTTTTGCGGCTTTGTCGTGAGAGTATGAAGATCTGCTATAATAAAATAACAATCATATTTATCCTGCAGCTCTACTCGATTTTTGATCGAACCGACATAGTGACCAAGATGCAGTCTGCCTGTCGGTCGGTCTCCTGTTAGAATTCGCTTCTTTTCTGTCATTTTCTAAACCTTCATATAGGGAAGAAGCCCCATGTTATTTACCACTTCAATTGCGATAACCACTCCAGAGGTAATCATCACAAGAATGAGAGCTATTTTACCACCCGGAGTTTTGAAAGTCGACTGAAACCCTTGACGATATCTTCCTGACCACACCATGAGAGCCGGTAGAAGCGCTAGTAACACCATCACACAATAGGCTCCTGCATACTCTAAGGCTGCAAGGAAGATCCGTGGATAGCTCATCACAATGATCAAAGGTGGAGCAAACGCAAGTGTACAAAGAAGAAATCGACCCCAGGTAGTTTTCTTGACTTTCAATCCATCCGCCAAAAAGTCCACTAGGCTTAGGGAAACTCCGAGAAAGGAGGTAGAAATGGCAAAGAAAGAGAAAAACTGGGCGATGATCCCGAATCGGTTATCCCCTAAAAGCCCTAAAAGCAATTGAACTCCATTGGTCCCATCGAGATAACCTCGGACAATCCCGAAATCTCCCCCAAGAGGAAGGATTCCAAGAGCAATCACCTCCCAAAGGATATACACAACAAGAGGAATAGTGCTCCCGATTAAAATCGAAAGTTTCAACTTACGAATATCTCGATCGAGATAGGAAGTGAGAGTCGGTATAATGATATGAAATCCATATGAGGTAGCAATTGTCGGAACACCGATCAAAAGAAATTTTGATTGGGAATATACCAAAAGTGTTTGATCCACATAAGGGATTAAAACAAGAACCATTCCGCAAAAAGCAAACACAAGCCCTGTCATTAACATCCGATTGATATAGTCTACATAACGGGTCCCTTCGAAAACGAAAAATCCAAAAATACCAAGAAGGGGAATCGGCCCTGCCCAATCGGGAAGCTCGTAACCGGTTAATGAATAAATGAAACCTGTCACAATAGGACGACTACCGGCCACATAGGCGGTAGTCAAGAGATAGAGCAATGCCAAATAGACCACCCAGCTAATCAATTCTCCCGGCTTACCCAGAGTTTTTCTCGCCATCGAGATTATATTATTCTCTTCTCCAAGCCATAGATTTACCTCTAGCATCAAAAAGGCGGTATAGGTCATCACCATCCAATAAAGAACCAGTAACACTAATGTAGGTAGGAATCCTCCCATACCGGTAGCAACCGGCAGAGCCAGCATTCCGGCTCCTATTGTTGTTCCGGAAACGAGAAGGATCCCTCCAAGTAGTCGACTACTTTTTAACATTCCATTAAACCTCGTGCATGATTTCGGATATTATGATCCCCACGGAGATCAGAATCACCAAAACTAATGTTATTTTACCCCCGGGCACCATATGCGGTTTATCCATTTTTTCACGATACCGACCGGACCACACCATTGCCGCCGGCAATATTCCAAAAAGCACCACGGCTCCGAATGCCCCGGCATAATTCAACGCCTGCAGAAACATCTTCTGATAGATAAACGAAAATACCAAAGGCGGTACCAAAGTGAGAGAGCAAAGGATCATCTTTCCCTTCGCGTCTTTCTTCATATGCAATCCATCCGCCAGAAAATCGACGAAACTTAAGGCTACACAAAGAAATGAGGTCACTATGGCAAAAAATGCAAAATACTCTGCCGCGTCCACAACCCAGGAAGCTCCTACTGCCTGTCTGAGAACACGTGTTGCCATTTGCCCTTCATCTAACGCCTGACGAAATCCACCTTCCACAGGAACTAATCCTAAAATTACAAATTCCCAAACCAAGTAAATGACCAAGGGAATCAAAGACCCAATAAAAATCGTAGTCCTGAGCTTTTTGACATCTCCATTCAAATAAGTTGTTAAACTTGGAATCAAATTATGATAACCGAATGAAACAATCATCGCAGGAACCACAAAAATAGATATATTCCAATCAGTGAATTTCAAATATTCAATATTCACATGCGGAAGACCTGTTGTCACCAGGACCAAATAGGTAATGATAAGACCCGCCATCAAAATACGATTAAATCGATCGACAAATCCCGTTCCACTATAGATCAGTACCGCAAATAACATTGAGATCCCAAAACTCCCTACCCAGTCAGGAATGCGTATCCCGGCCAATTCGTGAACAAAGTCTGCAAACAGCACCCCGGTTCCTGAAACATAGGCCACCATCAAGGAATAAAAGAGGAAAAGAAAAGTCAACCATCCGACAACCTTTCCGGTCCATCCCAGCGTCCGGTCTGCCATAGAAATAATACTTACTTCATCATAAAACCAAAGATTGACTTCCAGTAAAAGAAGCCCTGTCACCAACATAAAGAACCAGCTCCCAACAAACATGATCAAAGATGGTTGAAACCCTGTTATAGCAGTTAAAATCGGCAAACCTAACATCGCCGCCCCAATACAGCATCCTGCTACCAGCAGAATGCCACCTACCACGCTTCCTGAATTATTCTGTGAAAGACTCATATTGCCTCTTAAATTTTTTTCTTGATTCCTAAAATAAACTGTAAAATGGGGGGATTATGTGATTTGGCCTTAGGGCCAAAAAATGAAAAAAATAGATGCAATGATTTTGTCTTTTTGTTGCATTTTTCTTACTTATGCTCTTTTAAGCTCAATTGTATCGTGGCGTACGATTTTGTGCAAGGTTCAGATTTTGAAATAAAGATTCGAAGATCGGGTCAGTCTAAGACCCGAATTACTATCCTTCTTTAATTCTTAATCGCTTCCATTTTTTCGGCTTTTCGCTTTTCCTGACCCATGCGACCCATCTCATATCCGTCGTAATCCACAAACTTGAAGAAACGCTCGAACTGAGGAACGGCACGGCTCACTTCTTTCGCAAGCTCCTGGGCGACATATCGATACTGCGGATGGCCGGCGGGCTGAGACCGTAGCTCGCACAACCACTGCAGTGCACGCAGATTTACATGAAAATACCAACGAACATTGTATGCCATCGGTACAACATATTGCGCTTCCTCCGGAAGCTCCGAAGACAAGGTATCATATGCCTCTTTTGCACTCCGCATTGCAGCATTATAATCAGTCTCCAATTCGGTTCCGACAATCTCCTCAGGAATGTAATAACCGTAATCACAAGAAAGAAGTTGTCTCTCTTGTGTCAGCATCCGATGTCGATGCAAATCACGATAAATCCCGAAATCGGTCAAAACTTCAAAAGTAAAACTCGCATGCTCAAGAGCACGAGGAGACTTATGTCTTCGATTCTTCCTGGAGCTACATGCAGATTCCAGAATCGCATCAATCTCTTCGGGAGGAAGCTCCTGACAATATTCATAAAGATTATCAAACCCCTTATCCGAATTCGCAAACAACAATGCCGCTGCTACTTTGACCTCAGAACTACGATCAAAATCGATTAGTCTCACTCCATGTTCCATATTGCGATCAGGGATCGCTCTGTCGTGCTGAGCTGTCACTCCTGTAATATGCCGAGTCATCGCTTCAGAATGCTCCACGTATCCCTTATGGGTGTGATGATTCAAATCAGATCTTCGAACAAAAGAAGGCATCACTTTCGAAAGCTCTTCATGTGTCCTTTTTCCCATCTCCTGTAACTCTGCAAGATTATTACAATGTAATTTATGGATCAATTGCTCAAAAAACCGACCGTTTCCATAGATACCCATATTTGTAAGAGTTCCTGCAGGCAAGAGCCCTCTTAAACAATCTAATACTTTTGCTCGAAGAGCTGCCTTGTATGCCCCCTTTGGAGTATCCGGATCGTATGGCATTTGCTCTTCAAATTTCGCTGTGAGAGGTGGAATGAGTTTGCTGTACGTCTCAAAAAGATGATTACAGGTATTTACATACAGATCCCGATAGGCCGAGGTCATCAAAATAGGTTCCCGATAAAAGAGATATTCACCATTCACTTTTTGATCAAAATAGATGTATCGAGTGGATTTCTCAAGGGGAGACCCTCCAATCCGACAATCTTCCAAAATTTTAGCTGCGATCATAGAAACATTCTCGATCGCAATATGCGCTCCGCCCAACTCCCCAATCGAGTCATCTCCATAACCGTCTAAAATACGATCATAAAAGTTCTGTGCCTTTTTGATCGCAACTGCTTGATCACCCTGGGCCCCACTAGCGCTTCCTACAATCATAGCGAAAGCACTCTCTTCATCATTCGAAATAAATTCTTTCAGCAGCAATGCTCGTAGTCCTAGAGTGGATCGGGAATATCGAGAAAAAAGAGCCCCTTTGATGACTTCCGGAAGATTCCGAAGACAAAAGACATGACTCGTCGTATTTGTGACGTAATGCTCTAAAATTTTAGTTTGAGTCTCATTGAACTCTTCATAATCATCTGTAAACATGGGCCCCTTCAAAATCTTGTGTGATATGATGTGTAAGTATGTAACAGCGTGCCACAAGATCTTTCAGCATTCAAGAAAAAAATGGAGCTGACCTTAAAAAGCAAATGCAGAAGGGTATATATAGACTTTATTTCGATAATCCATTAAAAGAGAATCCTTTATGAAAAAGGATATGAAAAATGAATGATATTTCCACGGAAGAACTCCTGAGACACAACAAGATGGGGCTGATACCCGGACCGGATGAAACTGAAGAAGAATATGGCCGGCGAATCGAGTATTGCCAAAATGTTAGAAAGGAGCTTGGTGAAGTGCTCCCCTTTGAGGAGAAGGATGAAGCGAGGGAAGAGATTTTGCAAGATGTGCTCCCGGATACGAAGAAGTGGATGGATATCATTCCGGATTGGATTCCCATCTACTTCAGCAACTATAAGCTTGCACCTTGGCATGGAGGGTGCGCGTGGATTTTTCAGTTGAATGATGAGTCGCCTACCTCTGCATTCTTTCAATTACGCAAGAGATTCAAGGACAGGTCCAAGTATTTGGGTTATTCACGAAATGAGATTTTGGTACATGAGTTATCGCACGTGGGTAGGATGATGTTTGAAGAGCCTCAATTTGAGGAGGTTCTAGCTTATCGATCGTCGAAAACGGGATTTCGCAGATGGTTTGGTCCGATTGTACAAAGCTCCATTGAGAGCATGCTGTTTGTGATTGTATTAATCATGATTCTCGTCACAGACATCGCTGTGATCTCCATAGGGGATGATTTTGGGTATCACTTAGTGTTATGGTTAAAACTGATTCCCGTGGGAATGATTGGGGTGGCAATTCTCCGATTGTGGAAAAAGCATCTAATATTTGGGAAATGCTTGGAAAATCTGCGACTTGTTCATCGGGAAAAAGCAGATGTGATTGCGTATCGGTTGACAGATGAAGAGATCAGAGGATTTGCACGAATGACAGTGGATGAAATACAAGAGTTTGCGGAGACAGAGCAGGAGAAGTCGTTACGTTGGCGATTGATTTGGGCTGCATACTTTTCGTGATACTTCTCGTCCAAATCAAGCTATTCATGCTCCATCTTTATTTTTACAGGATATACAGGATAGGGCAGTCTAGATGCACTTTTCGCTTTCTTCGCGACCTTCGCGGTTAAAAAGCAGGGGTTCGAACGTTATCTTATTGATGCTTTTTTCTTTGGCGAGTATTGCCGATATTGAGAATCGACCGGATTTTAGCAACTGTCCTACGTGCGCACTTAATTCCCCTGCGGTTCAACAATTTCGAAATCGATTCATCCGAGAAAGGCTTCAGCTTATCTTCCTCATCGATAATATTCCGCAAAACCTCATGCACTTTTTTCGATGAAATCTCTGTACCTTCAGCTGTTTCATAAGCGTTGGTAAAGAAAAATCGTAACGGAAGAAGCCCTCTTGGACACTCGAGATATTTATTTGCAACCGTACGAGCAATCGTCGATTCATGTAAGTCCAACTCTTCCGCAATCACCTTCATCGTCAACGGAACTAAATCTCCTTTTGGATTCACAAAGAATTGTCTCTGTCTCTCAGACAATGATTCTACGATTCGATACAAAGTTCCGTTTCTCTGACTCAGGGTTCGCATCAGCCACTTCGCAGAAAGAACTTTATTCTGGATATACTCACGCGTCTCCGCAGTAAGATTGGGCTCTTCAAGCATCTTGAGATAGCGCCGATTCAGACGTAAAGGAGGCACCTCATTTTCGTTGACTACCACGATCAACTTTTCCTCCTCCTGATACAAATAAGCATCCGGAACAATGGCTTGCACCACTCCTGTCGAATGTGTCGTTCCGGGATGCAAATCTAATAGCGTGATATGATGTTCCACTGCTTCCTGTATCTCTTCAGTCGAACAATCAAGCTTTTTTTTAATCAAAGGCCATCGATTATGCAAAAGATCATCAAAACTATGCTTCACGATTAGATAGGCAATTGTGTCCTCTTTTCCAAGCGACCGCAATTGGATTAATAATGACTCTCTCAAATCACTCGCTCCAATACCAACCGGATCAAAAGTCTGAATCATTTTCAATACTTCACAAAGCTTCTGAATCTCAAATTGATTCAGCTTGGCAATCTGTTCCAGAGAAGATGTTAAATATCCTCGCTCATCCAAAGAACCTATTATCTGCTCCGCCATAAGAATTTCGTTACCTTCGCCAAAACACTCCCCCGCTTGCAACATCAGATGCTCAAAAAGTGTCGATTCCCATTTAATCGAATTTTCCCAATAGGACTGCTTTTGCTCGTCTTCAGTCGATCGACGATTATAGGGATTTGAAGTTTCTGCAAAATGAGCGGAATATTCCTGGTCGAGCTGTTTCAGAATCTCAAAATTCCGATCATCGATCTTCACCTCTTGATCTAATTTTTCCGGCTCTTCCTTCGGTGCCTCCTCAGCCTCTTCCTGTAAATATTCCAATATAGGATTACGCTCCAGCTCCTCGTCAATCAGAGTGGATAATTCCATTACCGGAAGCTGCAATAATTGGATCGCCTGCTGCATATGGGGCGACATCATCAGACGCTGCGTTTGCTTCTGGGTGAGTGCTAGTTTAGCTCTCTGTTCCAAGGAGATAGGATTATTCATAGTGTTCCCCCTTCTCCTTCTGTATTCCACATCCGGATCCACTTGACAAGAAAAAAAAAAACCCGATTCTAGGGGTAGAAGAAAGCAAAAGTGGTTAGAACCTAAGGTCTTATGGTTAATACAGATACATCAGCTGAAGTTTACGACATCCTGGCAGAGCAAGAAATAGAAAACGTACCTGCCAGAATTTTGATCGTTGACGACGATCCACTGATTCTCAGTCTCTTAGAACAAATCCTTATTCGTGAAGGGCATGAAGTGGTCACTGCAGACTGCGGAAAGGCTGCAATTGAGGAGCTGAATAATCAAGAGATTGAATTAATTATTTGTGACCAATGCATGCCGGAAATGACTGGAATAGAGGTTTTACAAGAGGTTCAGTCTCTTCAGCCGGATACCATCAGGATCTTATTGACTGGCCATAGTGATTCGGATCTTACAATTAATGCTATTAATATTGGACGGGTACATCACTATATTACAAAGCCTTGGGACGATGAGGCTCTGCAAAAAACAATCAAAACTTCTATCGAGAAATATCGGCTAGTAAAAGAAAATCAGGTTCTGCAAAAGTTAATCTTAAAACAACACAAAAAACTATCGGAGAATCACGAAGTTCTTGTGAAAGAACTTCATCTAGGAGCAAAGATTCAAGAAAAGCTCCTTCTAGGAAGAATTCCAAATGATATTCAAGGGCTTGAAGTTGCAGCAACATCGATTCCATCGAAAGATATCGACGGGGATTTCTTTGAGTTTTTCCGACCTGCCGAGGAGATTTTCGATGTCATCCTTGGGGATGTGATGGGAAAAGGGATCGCTGCAGCACTTGTAGGTACAACGGTAAAAACACAACTACTTCGCTTTGCGATGGCCTTCACTCTGCCGAAAGTATGTGAAAATCGAACTCCCTGGAAAGATGACGTATTAGCTCCTAAAGAAGTGATTACAGAAGTTCATGAGGCCATCACAAAAGAACTTATCGATCTCGAATATTTTGTCACTCTATTCTTCGGGAGATTTAATTTAAAAAACAGAAGTTTCACCTATGTAGACTGTGGCTCAGCAAAACCTCTCCATTATCGATCTCGACAAAAGGACTCTGTTCTGCTCAAAGGGGATAACTTTCCAATAGGAATAATGGAAGACGCGAAATATGAATCCTACAAAACGACATATGACCAAGGAGACTCTTTTGTTTTCTATTCTGATGGTGTTACAGAGGCCAAAGGTCCAAATGATGAACTCTTTGGCATGGACCGTTTGACGCAAATTGTCAATGACAATGCTGCACACATGAATCCTACACAGCTACTGAATCACATTAAAAATGAGGTGCTTGAGTTTTCTGCAAAACAGCAGTTAGATGACGATCTCACATTAGTCGTTGTTCGTGTCGGAACTCAACCCTATCCGGAAAAATCCGAACTCAATTCCGCAAGATTTAGAAGTGAACTTTCTCAACTAGATGCTGTACGGGCATTTGTGAGTCGCCTATGCCATGAAGTACCGGGGGATCGTGAGAGGCTTACCGATCGACTCCAACTTGCAATCAACGAAGCCTTTTGCAATATTGTGCTGCATGGCTACGAGAATGATGCGACGGGTGAAATCGTTATTTCAGGAAAAGTTGAAGAGGACGGAATGACTCTTGAAATCTCTGATCAAGGTACATCCGTAGATCCCTCTCAAATTCGTGAACCAGATCTTGCCGGAAATCGATTTGGTGGTTTTGGCTGGTACTTAATCAGAGAAATCGCAGATAGAGTTCAATATGCAGCAAAAAGATCCAATTCCGGTTGGAATCATTTAAGTATTTTCAAACATTTTATCTCTGGGGAGGAGGAAATGAAACTCGATCATAAAAAAGAACAAGATGTACTGATTATCACTCCGGATGGAGCGAATTTGGATGCACGAGATGCACCGGAATTTAAAAAACAGGTGATCGACCTCATCGTAAACAACAACGCACGTCATGTGATTATTGATCTGCACCAACTTCAATTCATTGATAGTTCTGGACTCGGAAGTTTTCTTTCAGTCATGAAAACCTTGAATACTCAAGGTGGCGATCTGAAACTCTCTTGTATGAACAGCCCGATTCGCACAATGTTCGAATTAGTTGCAATGCATAAGATCTTCGAAATATTCAATACAAATGAGGAAGCCATACGCTCCTTTAAATAATGCAAAGAAGCAAAACTCTCAAAGGTCTGGAACGAAGTATATTACTTGAAAAACTGGAAGAGAAATACGGAAACTCTTCCAGTTTTCAAAATAAATATCTCTACTGGAGAAAAAAAACCTTTTGGATGTTTCTTGTCCACGGTACCAAGCAGATCAAACGTGCTCTGGATATCCTACTCTCCTCACTAGCCCTCATCCTCCTGAGCCCCTTCATCCTTGCCATTATGCTTGCTATCAAACTTTATGATAAAGGCCCCATCCTACATTCCGCCCAACGTGTCGGAAAATGGGGAAATGAATTCTCCTTTCATAAATTCAGAACAATGAAAGTAGGAAGTGAAGAACTCAAAAAAGATCTCGTCTCCCAAAACCACCATCTTGATGATATTAAATTCAAAATAAAAGACGACCCACGCAGAACCTCGATCGGAAAATTCCTGCGGAAATACTCCATTGATGAAATTCCTCAACTCTGGTGTGTCTTTAAAGGAGATATGACACTCGTAGGTCCCAGGCCTCCTCTTCCTGAAGAGGTGGCTAAATACTCGCTAGAACAACGAAAACGATTAGACACAACCCCCGGCCTCACCTGTATCTGGCAAGTCAGCGGCCGCTCAGATCTATCTTTCGAAGATCAAGTTTCGCTAGACCTTCAATACATTGAAAGCCAAAGCCTTGCACTTGACCTTAAGCTCATTTTCCGTACGATCCCCGCAATCCTCTCAGGAAAAGGTGCTTACTAAGAACGTAAAGTAACTCAAACAGCAAGCTGTTCACATTATCAAATAACTCGTGCTTTTGGAGCTTTTTCCGAAAGGATTTGCTCGTAGAGCTTTGGAGTGCGGCGATGAATTCGCCGCTTTGGTACCACTCGGACTCGTTTTCTGCGGACACCACCAGCATGCAGTCGTGACATGCGGAATCTTTTGT
>Ga0233413_10001298_pt1 | contig 11011 bp, 10 predicted proteins | sample Na_anoxic_6_MG_FD_189019 | JGI IMG/M metagenome (GOLD analysis project Ga0233413, IMG submission 189019) | Seawater microbial communities from Saanich Inlet, British Columbia, Canada - Na_anoxic_6_MG | ecosystem: Environmental > Aquatic > Marine > Inlet | place: Canada: British Columbia... | reverse complement strand
GCCCCCTCGCCCAAGGCGGATCCGGTCGACATAGACATCCAGAACCCCTACCGGAACTGATCCTGGGCAAGGCAGCCACAACGGAATTACGCCTCCCTTTTGACCACGCGATCCCAGATCAGCTAGGATTTTGAGAGACCCAGAGGGGATCGGGCGGAGAATTCATGGCCGAGTGGGTATACGAGGCGCGCACTCGCGCGGGCGAAGTTCAAACAGGAATCATCGAGGCGGACAGCAAAGAAGCTGTGCAGTCGAGGCTCCGCGCGCGACAGCTCAATCCCGTCAAGATCAAGAAGAAGGGACGGCAGCTCAAGCTGGCGCTCGGTACCGGCGTCACGCCGAAGGAGCTGGTCGTCTTCACCCGTCAGTTCGCAACGATGATCGACGCAGGTCTACCCCTCGTTCAATGTCTGGACATCCTATCGTCGCGAGGTGAGAACAAAGCCCTCAACGCGATCCTCAAAGACGTGAAAGACTACGTCGAGCAGGGCGGCACGTTCTCGGAAGGTCTAGCGAGGCATCCTAAGCTTTTCGACGAGCTCTTCGTCAACCTGGTGCGCGCCGGTGAGATGGGCGGTATCCTCGACACGATTCTCGACCGACTTGCGGGTTACATCGAGAAGCGCGTGAAGCTCGCACGCCAGGTCCGCGGTGCGATGGTCTATCCGGTCGCGATTTTCTTCGTAGCGGTGATTGTCGTGGTGGTCATGCTTGCCTGGGTCATTCCTAGCTTCAAGGGGATGTTCGCAGAGTTCGGCGGCGAGGATGGTCTGCCCGCGCTCACGCAATTCGTCATCGCGGCGTCGGAAGGCTTCATGTCCAACGTTCACTGGATCGTCTTGGGGACCGGTGCGCTCGTCTTCGCATTCACTTGGGTCTATCGCCAGCCGGCGGGCAAGCACTTCTTCCATCGAATGTTGCTGGTTCTACCAATTCTCGGGCCGGTGATGCGTAAGATCTCGGTTGCGCGATTCACGCGTACATTGGGCACCCTCCTCTCCGCCGGCGTTCCGATCCTCGACTCGCTCGACGTCGTGAAAAAGCCGGCCGGCAACGTCGTCGTCGAAGGGGCGATTCAGGAGACCTCGAACAAGATCCGCGAAGGCCGCACGATGGCCGAACCCCTGATGGAAACCAACGTGTTCCCGCCGATGGTCGTACAGATGATCGGCGTCGGTGAGCAGACGGGTGCGTTGGACACCATGCTCAACAAGATCGCTGACTTCTATGAAGACGAGGTCGATATCGCGGTCGCTGCCCTCACCTCTTTGCTCGAGCCGTTGATGATGGTGTTCATCGGCGGCATCGTGGGCGTGATCCTCATATCGATGTACCTGCCGATCTTCTCGATCGCGGGTAAAGTCAACGCGGAGTGACTGAGCCCCGAGAGAGCCCCACCGGACAGCGCGAGGATCCCAACCCGCACCGAAGGCTACAGTGGGTTCTTGGAGGTCGACTCATCATCGCGACGGTTCTGCTGGGGACCACGATGTACCTGGCGCTCGACGCGATCCGGTACGGCCGCTTCACGCCTACCTTCCTGCTGATTTTGATCTCGGCGATCTACGGGTCGTCGATCCTGTTTGGGGTCTGGCTGCTTCGCGGCAGGCAGGAGAACGTGGTCGCCGCCGCCATCACCACCTTGGACGTGCTGCTGATCACGGGCTTGGTATATCTGACCGGCGGCGCCGGGAGTATTTTCTCCTTCCTCTACGGCGCGCAGATCCTGACTGCGGCCCTCACGCTCGGGACGAACGCCGCCTATTACACCGCGGCTGCAAGCCTCGCTTGCTACTTCCTGCAGGGGCTGGCGCTCAACGTCGGGTGGTTGCCGCCGCCACCCGACCAGCCACTCAGTCAGTACGTGCTCAGCTCGCGGGATTTCCAGCTAGCCCTAGTGTCCAACATGGTGGGCATTGCAGCGGTAGCACTGCTCGCCACCAATCTCGCGCGGCGCGCACAGGTGGCAGGCGCACGGCTCATCGAGGCGGAGCAGAGCACCGCGCGGGTGGTGCGACTCAACGACGACATCGTTCGATCGATCGCGTCTGGCCTCATCACCGCCGACGACGACGGACGCATCCTCGGCGTCAACCGGGCGGCGCGAGAGATTCTGAGGGACCGCGCGGGGAGGCTCCGGGGTAAGCCTCTTTCGAACGTTCTTCCGAACTACGCGACATCGCCCGCACTCGAACGGCCGAAGCGGGCGGACACGACCGGAAGACGCGCCGACGGAAGCGAGTTCCCGATGGGATATACACTTAGCGCTCTCCTCGATGCCAACGGAAATCCGTCCGGTCTGCTTCTGGCGTTCCAAGACCTGACCGAGATCAGGACCCTGCGAGATCGGGCCGAGGCAGCCCAACGTCTCGCTGCCCTCGGGCAGCTGGCAACGGGGCTCGCGCACGAGATCCGAAACCCGCTGAGCTCGATTTCCGGATCGGTCGAAATGGTCCGCGAAGGCAACGCGCTCGGCCTTGAGGACAGGCGGCTATTGGGCATCGTCATCTCTGAAGTCGACCGGCTCAACTCGCTGGTGACGACCATGCTGCAAGTGGGGCGCCCGAGTCAGATCGAAACGGAGTCACTCGATCTTCGTGCGATCGCCAGCGAGGTGGTTGCCGTGGCCCGTGGCGAAGCGACCGCGAGCAACGGGCTGAAAATCGACGAGATCGGACCCGAGGAGCCGATCATCGTGACGGTTGACCCGGACCGAATGCGTCAGGTCGTGTGGAACCTCGTCAGGAACGCCGTGCAGGCTTCGCCTCACCGCGGCAAGGTCGAGGTCCGTACTGGGCGCGACCAAGCGGGCCGCGCCTTCCTGGAAGTTTCCGATGAAGGCGCTGGCATCGGTGCGGCGCACCGGGATCGGCTCTTCGACATGTTCTACTCGGGCCGAAGCCACGGCGTTGGGCTCGGGCTCGCGCTGGTGAAGCAGATCGTCGACCAGCACCGGGGGCGAATCGAGATCATCGACCGCAACGTCGCAGGCACCTGCTTCAGAGTGACGCTTCCGTTGGAGGAGGAGTCGGTCAGACCGAGCTCAATAGCTCGGACAGTCGAGCGCCCGGATCCTCGGACCGCATGAGCTCTTCTCCGATCAGCACGGCATCTGCGCGACCCTGAGCCACATCGCGGAGGTCGCCCACCGAGCGCACCCCGCTCATGAAGACCGCGACGCACTCCTCGGGGATCCGTGCAACGCAGGCCCGTGCCGCGTCTCTATCGACCCCGAAAGTGCTCAAGTCGCGCGCATTGACGCCAATGATCGTCGACCCCGCTGCGACCGCGCGATCGACTTCATCTGAGTTGGCCGCCTCCACGACGGGCTCCATGCCGAGCGACCGGATTCGCTGGACCAGCGCGCGGAGGTCGGGATCTTCGAGAGCCCGAACCAGCAGCAGGACGAGCGCCGCGCCCACGTCATACGCCAGGTCGACCTGAACCGGATCGAGAACGAACCCCTTGTAGAGGACGGGAACGCTGACCGCTCCTGCGACTCGCCGGACGAGCAGCGGCGAACCACCGAAGCCTGGCCCATCGGCCAGAACGCTGACCGCCGAAGCGCCACCACGCTCGTAGCCCCGGGCGATTCGCACACCCTCTCCCGGGCTCCCGGGCCGGATCTCGCCGGCGCTCGGACTTCGAAACTTCACCTCCGCGATCACCGATGGCGGCCCGCCTGGCGCGCGGCGCAACGCTCGAAGGGCTCGCTCGGAGCGCTCCGGTTGCGGGGGGCGCTCGACAGACCGCATCGCCGCAACGTGCCGGCGCCGCCGCGTGTTTTCGCGTCGCTTGCGCGCGAGGATCGCCGAGAGGTAGTCGGTCATGGGTCTCGCGTGAATTGCGCCCAGCGCTCGAGCGTTTCGGTGGCCGCGCCGCTGTCGACTGCCTCGGCGGCCCGCTCTGCGGCGGCCTTGGGGTCGTCGGCAATCCCTGCGACGCACAGGGCGGCGGCCGCGTTGAGCAGCACGGCGACACGTGCCGGCCCCTGTTCGCCACCCAGCACACTACGAATGATCTCCGCGTTGCGCGTGGCGTCTGCGCCTCGAAGCGCTTCGATAGGCACCTCGGAGAGGCCGAAGTCGTAAGGAGTGACTTCAAAGGTGCTGATCTTCCCGTCCCGCAGCTGGGCAACCGTCGTGGGTCCGGACGGAGAGACTTCGTCGAGTCCGCCCTGGCCGTGAACCACCCACGCAGCCGTCAGGCCAAGCGAAGCGAGCGCTTGCGCCAGTTGCTCGACCCGCCCCGAGTCGTACACCCCGACCACCTGATGGGTCGCCGACGCCGGGTTCGCCAGCGGCCCGAGCAAATTGAAAAGCGTGCGAATCCCAAGCTCGCGGCGCACCGGCGCTGCGTGCCGCATGGCAGCATGGTAACTCGGGGCGAACAGGAACCCGATCCCCACTTGCTCGATGCATTGCTGAGCTCGCTCCGGAGTGAGGTCGATGCGTACACCGAGCGCTTCCAATACGTCGGCGCTCCCTGCCTGCGATGACACCGCGCGATTGCCGTGTTTGGCCACGGCAACGCCAGACGCCGCCGCTACCACTGCGGCGGCCGTCGAGATATTGAACGTGTGAAGGCCATCTCCGCCGGTTCCGCAGGTGTCGAGCAGCGGACCGTCGACCTTTGGTTGAATCGTTGCACAATGCTTGCGAAGCGCGCGTGCCGCAGCAGCGATCTCGTCAGCGGACTCCCCCTTCATCCGAAGCGCCACAACGAACGCCGCGATTTGAGCACCCGATGCCTCTCCGCCCAGAATGGCATCCATCGCAGCCTCGACGTCCGCAGAGGACAAATCATGCCCCGCTACGACCTCTTTGATCGCGTCCGAGATCACGACGCCCTACCCGCCGGCAGGGAGGACAGCCAGTTGCGAATCAACTCGTGACCGTGCTCGGTCAGAAAGGACTCCGGATGGAACTGAACACCTTCGATCGGAAGCATAGTGTGCCGAAGTCCCATGACTTCGTCTCTGTCGGTCCAGGCCGTGACCTCGAGCTCGTTTGGAATCGTGTCCCGCTTGACGATCAACGAGTGGTAGCGGGTGGCGGTGAGCGGGCTCGGCAGGCCCTGGAACAGGCCCCGGCCCTCGTGATGAATCTCGGATGTTCGACCATGCATGAGACGCTCGGCCCGCACGACCGACGCCCCGAAATGCTGTCCAATGCTCTGATGGCCGAGGCACACGCCGAAAATCGGAGTCTCGGCGCCGAGCTTCGCGATCACTTCCAAGCTGATCCCGGCTTCCTCGGGCCTCCCAGGGCCAGGACTAATCAACACGCCGCTAGGCGCGATCTCGCGGATGTCCTCCACGCTCACCGCGTCGTTGCGTTTGACCACAACCTCGGCCCCGAGCTCACCCAAGTACTGGACGAGGTTGTAGGTAAAAGAGTCGTAGTTGTCGATCACCAGAATCATTGGTTTCGATCGCTAGCGGCTCGACCAGAGCGCGTCAACCGGCCCCCACTTGTGCCGCTTCATAGCCGCGCTCCCTCAAGAACTTCTCGAGCCTCAGGTTGACCATTTCCGGATACTCCAACGCTGCGTAGTGGGTGGCCCCTGGGAGCACCATGATCTCCGACCCGCGCGTCCGCCGGGCCATACGCTCGGCCGCCGACCGCGGTGTAAAGACGTCTCGTGACCCGACGATAATCAACGTGGGCACATCGATGAGCGGAAGGAGATCCCATCCATCGTGTTCCCCCATCCCCTCGAGGAGACGGATGAACGTATCCATGTCGACCACGCGGAACTTTGCGACGAGCTCGGCGACCACCTGCTCATCGAGCGTTCTCGCGGCCAGCCCGATCCGCTTCGCCCACTCGCCGGGATCCGGAAGGCTCGTCGCCTGACGAATCACGGATTCGATGGTTCGAGGCATCGAGCGCAGGCCTCGGAGGAATGGCGGCAGCAGTCGCCCCACCAGAGTCAGGTTGAAGACGTAGTCCCATGGGCGGCCGGCAACGCCATTGAGCATCGCAAGCGAGGCCACCCGCTCGGGAGCGGCTCGAAACATTTCGAGACCCACCTGAACACCCATCGACCACCCCATGACGGCCGCGCGGTCGGCCCCCTCCTCCTTCAAGAGGTGCAACGCGTCCCTCGCGTGGTCTGTGATTCCCAAGGCCTTGGGGTCGGCCGGGAGCGAGGACCCGTAAAGGCCTCGATAATCCCAAGACAGAAGACGGTACCGGTCCCGAAAGTATTGCATCTGGTGGCTCCAGGCCTCCCAGGAGCCTCCTAGGCCGTTACAGAGCAGAATTGGGCGCCCCTGGCCCACCGCTTGGTAGGCGATTTCGGTGCCATCAAATGACACAAAGCGGCGTTCTTCGACGGGGGGTGGCATCATGGCGAGGGGCGAAGCCTACCAGGGGTGGGTTGTGGACGCTCGCCTTGACAAGATCGGCCTTAGACGGATAAATTTGAGGAAGCTGAAATGTCAGACGAACTCCAAAAATCCAAGAAAGTCCGCGATATCCGCGAGCGACTCGGCAAGAACACGGCGCCACCGCCGCCAGACAACCTCGAAGAGGGAGGCGTTGCACCGCCGCCGCCAACGCTAGGGGGCGTTGCGCCGCCACCAGGCTTCGTTGGAGGTCAGGCTGCCAAGCGGTCTGGTCCATTTAGAGGCACGACATCGCAAGGGCCTGCACAACAGGAAGTGCGTATTGTCGTCGACGAGCAGGCCGTGGCGACCGCACACGAAGGCAAAAGCCGTCGCGTGCGAAAGTTGATGATGATGAGCGGTGCCGGAGCGGCACTACTCGGTTTGTTCCTCGGGGTTCTTTCGTCGACCGTGATGAGCAAGCGCAGCGAGTACAACATCGCGGTTCGCGATGGCAAAGCGGTCTATGAGGGCGTCCGCGCGGCAGCGGACCAGGTGACGGAAGCCAAGCGACTGCTCGACCGAGCTGCAGGGGCGGCCAAGGCACGGCCAGGAGAAGGGCCCTCCGTCGACTACGAGGCGATCGAACAGCTTCGCGCGTTACCGACACCATTCACCGCCGCTGACTTCGCAGGCCTTCACTACACGAAGTTCAACCGCGAGACGGTCAACTCCTTGTTCGTATACGCGCGCCAGGTGGGCGAGCTTTGGGACAAGTTCGACAGTCTGGCGGGCCGTGTGCTTCCGGAGTCGCGTCGCAACGAGCTCAATGAGGCCGCTCAGGACGAGACCGCCATTACGACCAGCCCTACCGGTTGCGTCCCGACGCTCGGTGAAGGCGGCTTTCGCTGTGGTCTCGTGTACGTCGATATGCCCGACGCCGCGTCGACGAAGCTCAAGGTTCGCGTGACGCGGGGGAGTAAGCCCTTCGACAAAGAGCTCTACGTGGGCCAGGATTTGCGCCAGAACGCGAGCAACTACGTGATTCTCACGAACCCGGACCAATCAGTGGGGGTGCTCGGCCAACGCAAGAACGCGTTCGCCTCGTACCGCCGAGACCTGGCGGAGGTCGGGCGCCTGATGGACTCAACGCTAGAGACGCAGGGTAGCCTGGAGAAGGGCCTCGGAGCCGTGGCCGGGCTCGACGAGATCGCCAGCTTCTGACCTGAATTTCCGTTGAGGTATCGGGACGTTTCGTGTGCGCTTCATTCGACGCACGACCCCTCCAACTGCTATTCTAGTGCGTGGGGTGCCGCGCTATAGACTGCGATATCAGTCGACCAATCTCGAGATGCCTCTCGGGGAGTTTGCAATTGGTCGAAGCTCGTCATGCAACCTTGCGTTGGCGGACGGATTGGTGTCTCGAAAGCACGCGGTGCTGCATGTCGGTCCCGAAGCCGTCGTGGTCGAAGACCTCGGGAGCCGCAACGGCGTAGCGGTCAACGGCGTGCGTATCAACAGCCCTCGACGGTTGGCGCACATGGACCGCGTATACATCGGCTCCCAAGAGCTCGTGCTGATCGACGCCGAAAAGCTGAGGGACGGCAACAAGGAGACCGCCGACTACATCGTCTGCGAATCCTGTGGTGCGATCAACGGCGCGGCCAAGCGGCGCTGCGGCGAATGCGGCAAGCGGCTCTCCTCGACCGCAGGTGAGACCATGGCAAGCGCGAACGGCCGTGTGGACTCATCGTCCCATGCTTGGGGCGCCGAAGACACCCGCACCGCGCGTGCGCTCGACGTGATCGCGGGTATCGCGAGCAAAGCGATCGCGATGGGCCGGTTCGAAGAAGCTGAGCGCATCCTAATCCCGCATCTCGATACGCTCCTCGAGCGGGCGCTCGCACATCGGCCATTGAGCGATTCCGAAAAGGATGATCCCGATACGCTGTTCATCGGAGCAACGACCTACGCGCTGCAGTTGGCTCAAGGGCTGCGCGACACAAAATGGATCGACTGGGTCTTCCGGATTCACACGGCCTCTGGGCGGCTCATGGAAGCGGAGACGATCGAATCGCTGCACAACCTCGTGCGGACCAACAAATACTCCAAACCCCGCTACCTGCGTGCCTACCTGCACGTGATCCAGAATCGCGCCGCAGACTACGGCGCAGCCGAGCGATTCCTCGTACGCCGTCTCGAGGGCCTCGAGCAGGTCGTTTCAGCTCACTAGGGTTTGGCGGGTCTCGGGCCCGGCGTGGCGTAGCGCGCTCATCGCGTCGGCAAGCCCGGCGTCCGCGGGCAACTGATCGACGAGAGCGAGCACCTCGCGCGAAGGGGCCTCGCCTGCGCGGCCGTACAACCGGGCTCCGATATCCAGCCAACGCGCGCTCCGCAGCGCACATCCAAGGCGGGCGGCGCACTCGGCGACGCCCCGCACACGGCTCGGTTCGACATCGACGCCCTCTGCGAGCTGCTCCTCGAGCTCCGGTACGCCGCGGGACATCATCCGTTCCGCATCGGCGAGGCGACCCTGGTCGATGGCACGGTCCACGACCTGAGAAAGCAGATGGAACGTCCATCCCGACGCCGCAACGTCGCGAACCGAAGTGCTCACGCCCTGCTCCGTTGGAACCGAGCCACAGTGCGGGCACTGTGCGCTATCGCTCGGGTACGGAACGGCACAGCCGGCACAAAACGTCAGCCCGCAGGTCGTCCGGTGGTTCTTCTTGACGGCGCTCGGGATTAGGAACACCAGCTCCTGCGTGCCGATGCGGATGCGGTCTCCATCTTTGAGCGTGGCACGGCCGACAAGGGGCCGTCCGTTGAGCTGAGTCCCATTGCGACTGTGGAGATCTTCCAGCGTCGGCTCAGATCCGGATAGGTCGATGCGCATGTGTCGGCGAGACAGCATGGGATCGTCGATGGTCACGTGGCCAATCGAACCTCGACCCACGACAACCTCGTCGCCGGCCAAGTCGATCTCCTGTAGATGAAAACGCAGACGATGCCGCAAAACCGGATCCCTCACGATTCATCAGGCTAACTGGGAGAGGGGGGCGGTGTAAATCCTACCCCTACCTACGTGAGCGCTATTTCTTTTCGTCGACGTCCGGCGTGTCGTGCCGCCGTATCTCGCCGGTGATGCGGTCGGCAATGTCGGCATGCTGATCGTCGTTGCTCTCGTCGGCGACCATGTCGACCAAGGTATCGCTGGCCTCCGCCTGCTCCGGTTTGTTCTTTCGAAGCTGCCCGAGCCGCGCGACCGTCTGCGGGTCCTCGAGGATCAAGCAGTAGAAGCCGTAGAATTCGTTGTTGTCGACGGCGCGTGCAAGCACTCGAGACTCTCTCCACTCGTACCACTGTGTGGCCTCGCCGTCGGCCACGAGGGCCCCTCTCTTCTTCTTCGCCTTGCCGTAGCGCTGCTGAAGGGCGCCACCGAATTCTGCGAAGGTCGCTCCTTGGAACACCGACGCGTCGAACGCACGGTATCGTTTCCACAGGCGCTCCTTGATGAAGAAGAAATAGTCCTGCGTGTTCTTCGTTCGGACCCGAATCAACGATTCGCCATTCTTGTGAGTGAACTCACCTTTCAGGTAGCCCGAGTCATACGCGCTCGGCGTGCCGTCGAACTCGAAATACGAGTCGCGAATCTGCTGGGCCTCCTCAGCCATCCTGTGCCGGAGTCGGTCCTCCTGGATGGCATCGGTCGTTTTGGAGATCGGCTCCTGATACGACGCCTCGATGTTCTTCTTGAGGTGCCGATACACCTGCTTCGGCGTCCAACCCCATTGAATCTCGCCCATGGACTGCTCGAGCGCACTAGGCGCTCTATTGCTGGCACTACCCTTGTCGGCGTAGACGCCTGCCCCGAGCAGCAATCCAAAGGCCAATAAGAAGGCCCCATACGATGAACGTCGCATACCTAATCCCCTTGCCTATAGAGGTTAGCATCCCCCGAATCCCGCCCCAAAAACCCGATCGGCCGGATGTCCTCGTTTCCGGACAACCTGCCCTTGCCTAGGGGCGGATCGGATCGTCGTGGAGCGCCACGAAGAGCATGGTGCCACCCGCCACCGCGGCGGGCATGAAGAGGAGGTTGACTAGGGGGATGAAGAGGAGGAGCCAGACGCCGGTCCCGAAGCCCGCGACCGCGGGGAGCTGGCGGCGGGTGAAGGCTACTCTATCGCTTACGGACCAATTGCGGCGCGCAGCCGGCCAGTCGACGTAGTCGATGCCGAGGTAGACCGCGGTCAGTGCGAAGCCGACGAGGGAAATGACTTGGCCCACCCCCGGAATGATGAATGACGCGAGGAACATCGGCCCGACGACGGCCAGATAGACCAACACCTTCAAGAGCTCGAGGCGAATCGTTCGCGCGATGTCCGCGACCATGCGGCGCAACGAAAACGGCGGTGCCGACTCACCCGTCAAGATGCGCTCAACCGCTTCGCTCAGCGCATCATTGAACGGAGCGGCCACGACGCTCGACAACACGAGGACCAACACCAACCCGAGGAACGTGATCAGAACCCCAGCGATCAGCTCGATCAGCCAGCGGAGCGCGCTCAGCAATCCTCCGACCCAGCCGGTGACGTCGTTCCAGCTTTCCGGGAACAGAGACCAGACCGCCCCGCCGAGGTCGTCGTAGTAGCTGCCCGCGCCGTAGAACACAGCGCC
>Ga0233413_10001297_pt1 | contig 11017 bp, 12 predicted proteins | sample Na_anoxic_6_MG_FD_189019 | JGI IMG/M metagenome (GOLD analysis project Ga0233413, IMG submission 189019) | Seawater microbial communities from Saanich Inlet, British Columbia, Canada - Na_anoxic_6_MG | ecosystem: Environmental > Aquatic > Marine > Inlet | place: Canada: British Columbia... | reverse complement strand
TATATAAAGACATGTGTTGCGATTTTAAAGAGAGAAAAAAACATAAGCCCAGTTTATTGTGATACACATCATGCTGGACAAATGCAAGGAATTGAAAAACGACCAGAATGGGATAAAGAAAGATTATTAAAAGGTCCATTTATGGTAAATTGTTCGATGTTCCATAGAGAAGCTTTTGAAAAGGTTAACGGATATGATGAAGAACTAACTGGTTGGGAAGATTATGATATGTGGATTAGAATGATGAAAGAGGGGTATGTAGGTAAAAGAATACCTAAACCATTATTTGTGTATTTTCATCACGAAAAAGATGGTACCGTATCTACTGAAGCCAATAAAAATAGTCAAGAACTATATATGAAAATAATGAATAAAAACTTCACATATGATACCTAAAATAATACATCAAATATGGTTAGGTGATAAAACCAAAAAACCAACAAAATTAATGAACACTTGGAGAGACATGAATCCAAGTTGGGAATATAAAATATGGACAGAAGAAACCCTACCAGTTCTAACGAATCAAACACAATTCGATTCAATGAAAGAATATTGTGGTAAGGCTGACATTTTAAGGTATGAAATTCTGTACCAATTTGGTGGGTTATATATCGACGCTGATTCTGAATGTATTTTACCATTAGAGGATTTTTTTGTTGATAACGATTCATTTGCATCATATGAAAATGAGACGGCTAGAGGTGATTTAATCGCTAACGGTTATCTTGGTGCAAGTAAAGGTAATGTACTAATGATGATTTTAATTGATCAAATTAAAAAGGTTAAAAATATAAATCATACCGCACCTTGGGTTGTAACAGGGCCAGCATTACTAACTAATACAATAAAACATTTTAACTATAGTGATTTTGTTAAATATCCTAGTTATTATTTTATACCTAAACATTATACTGGTTTAGAATATAAAGGTACTGATAAAGTATTTGCTAAACAATATTGGGGTTCAACACTTGGTTATGAAAGTATTTCTGATGATTCTGTAGTGATTGAAAAAAAAAATGGGTTAAATGATGTGTTCGATAAAATATATTGTATTAATCTAGATAAACGAACTGATAGGTGGGAGGTTGCTAGTGGTCAATTTGAAAGGTTTAATATAGACGTTGAACGATTCTCAGCTATTGAACATGAAAATGGTTATATGGGGTGTAAATTAAGTCATTTAAATGTAATACGGGACGCACAAAAAAATGGATATGAAAATATTTTTATTTTTGAAGATGATGTATTATTAAATGGTGAGTTTAACGGTAATGTTAGTAAGGTGTTAGACGAACTTAAAGGGTTTGATTGGGAATTATTTTATTTGGGTGGTAATGTCAGTCTTTCAACAGAAAAAAATAAAATTAGTAACCACCTATTCAGAACAAACTCAGTCCTAACAACACATGCATATGGTATAAACAAATCAATCTTTAGTAAAATTATAAGTGAATCTGAAAATATGGCACCAATTAGTGGTTACCTGAGAGGTGATGCTATTGATGTTTATTATACTCATGCGGTTAGTAAGAAATTAAAATCTATAATAACAATGCCTATGTTATGTACGCAGTTAGATGGTTATAGTGATATTGAAAAAAGGGATATGTCATACAATCATATAATAAAATAATGGAAGGCGAAAGTGATTAGATAATATGATATATTGTAATCTAAAAGGTGGTTTGGGTAATATGTTATGTTAATTATGTTAAAAAAATAAAAAAGTATGATCACATGTAATTTACAAGGGGGTATTGGAAACCAAATGTTCCAAATTGCGTCAACTATTAGTCATGCAAAAAAAATGGGTAGTGAATATTTTTTTGATTTTGATAAGTGTCAAACACCTAATCAGGGTAAAAAATCTACACATTATTCTAATAGTGTTTTTAGGAAAATAAAAAATGATTCATTGTTAAAGTATAATAGTTTAAGTAGTTATCAAGAACCAAGTTATAATTTTTCTGAATTACCACATATTGATAATGTAGTATTGAATGGATATTTCCAAAGTGAAAAGTACTTTAAAAATCATGAAAAATTTATTAAAGATATTTTTTATTTTAATGACGTTGATAAGGAGGTGAATGATTTTTTGAATTCAATAAAACAAGGTAAAACTATAACATCTATTCATGTAAGAAGAGGTGATTATTTAAAATTTATAGATGTACACCCCATATGCTCATTAGATTATTATCAAAAATCTATGGAACTAATAGGGGAAAGTAATTTTATAGTTATTTCGGATGATATTGATTGGTGTAAAGAAAACATCAAAGGGGATAACGTTTTTTATAGTGAATATATGGATGACATATATGATTTATCAGTTATTAAAAACTGTGATTATAATATTAATGCAAATTCATCTTTTTCTTGGTGGGGTGCTTGGTTAAATGAAAACCCCAATAAAAAAGTTATTATACCAAAAATTTGGTTCGGCACAAATAAAAAATTAGACATTAAAGACCTCATACCTAACAAATGGAAAAAAATTTGAAAAAAATTAAACTTCTGGACAGTAATTTTGCACATGCAAAATATAGTACCGACTATCAAAAATCTAAGTATTTTGAATGGGACAGAACAAAATCAGTTTCAGAAAATGAACCTATATTTTATAGTGATAAATTTTTAAGTGAGAATAGTGGTAACCCTAAAAATCAGTACGCTTGGTTATTAGAACCTACGTCAATATCACCACAAACATATAATTACATTAAAAATAATAACCATAAGTTTGATAAAGTTTTAACTTATGATAGAGAACTTTTAGATAAGGGAGAAAATTTTATTTTTTACCCACATGGTGGTTGCTGGATACCTAAAGAACAACAAAAGATATATGAAAAAAGTAAACTATTTTCTATAATTTCCTCCTCAAAAAAACAAACCATAGGACATAATTTAAGACACAAAGTAATTAATGAATATAAAGATATTATAGATGTTTATGGTAGAGGATATAACCCTGTTAAGTTAAAAACTGAGGCATTAAAAGAGTATATGTTTTCAATAACCATTGAAAATGTAAAAAAAGATTATTATTTTACTGAAAAATTAATAGATTGTTTTATGACTGGAACAATACCAATATACTATGGTTGCCCGTCCATTGATAAATTTTTTGATGTTAATGGTGTCATTGTGTTTAATAATTTGGGAGATCTGAATAATATACTACACAATTTAAATAAAGATTACTATAATAGTAAAAGTGAAATTATAGAGTCAAATTTTGAAGCAGCAAAAAAATATTTAATATCCGAAGACTGGATTTATGAAAATACAAATATATTATGAAAATAGAAGTACAAAAATGGTTTAACGATGGTGGAGATAATAAATTTAGATATAATTACCCTATTAATAAAGAATCTGTAGTTTTTGATTGTGGTGGATATAAAGGGGAATGGTCAGAAAAAATATTTAATTTATATAATTGTAATATATATGTATTTGAACCAGTAAAAAAATATTATAATATATTAAGTGAAAGATTTAATAAAAATAACAAAATAAAAGTTTTTAATTTTGGGTTGTCGGATGTAAATAATGAATTAGAAATAAATTTATCTGATGACGGATCTTCGATACATATTAAAACCAACCAAAAAGAAAAAATTAAAGTTAAATCCATAAAAGATTTTATTAAGGAAGAAAAGATAACCAACATTGATTTATTAAAACTTAATGTTGAAGGAGAAGAATATAATATATTAGAATCAATGATAAAAAATGATTTGTTAGATATAGTGTCTGATTATCAGATACAGTTTCATGAACTTGTTAAGGGTTATGAGAATCGTAGAGAAATAATAAGAAATAAATTAAAAGATACCCACGTAGAAACTTATTGTTATAAATTTGTTTGGGAAAATTGGAGGAGGATCAAAAATGGCGTATAATCATGATAAAGGGTGGTGTTGGTATAATTTAGACAATAATATATGTTTTATTGGGGTACCTAAAAACGCATCAACTAGTATACGAAATGGTCTTAACTTAAATAAAATGGATAACTATTTTACTTTAAGTGATGATGTTAAAAACAATTTGAATCTTATTACTGTTTTAAGGGATCCATTAGATAGATTAGTTTCCTCATATTTAGAAGTTTTAGTAAGGTTACATGACTCACCTAAAACAGGTGAAAAGAAATTTTACCATATGAAAGAATCTATAGAAAGGTTTGAAGAATTTATAAGCGAATTAGAGAGGGACACATATGATGCACATGTCGAAACTCAATTTTTTTATGTAACAGACGATAATGGAGATTTACTACCTTTTTACAAAATCCTTTCCTTTGATTGTCTAGATGAACAAATAAACATATTAAAAAATGAATTAGTTATTGGTGGTAGTATCCCACACCTTAATAAAAAATCTAACAATAAAAAAAATATGGTTTATAATTATTTAGAAAATGATGTATCTTTACTAAAGAGAATTAAAAAAATTTACAGTTGTGATTATAATTTAATAGAAAAAATAAAAAATAAGGTATGATTTTATTTAGCCCCGCAAGAAGTGGTAGTACGTTAGTTTACAATATACTTAACAATATTTTTAATACCAACATTACTAAAACCCACAACATCATTAGTGTGAATAGTAATGTAATTATCACATATAGAAACCCATTAGATTCTTTAGCCTCTTTAATTTTAATCGACAACCCAGACATACAACCGTCTCAGGTAGATGATACATTACTATTAAGAAAATTAAATGAGTTAAGAAAAAATGGTTTAGATGATATTATAAAAATTTTTAATAATCCACATCCATTGTTTCTAAAATATGAAGACTTTAGGGATAATTACGACTACCTTTATGAAAATATATCTACACATTTTAATGTTTATATAGATAATACTAAACGTGAAGTAATTAATAATAAATTTTCTTTAGATAATGTAAAAAAACAAATCAAAGGATATAAGTCATTTAAAGAGTGGGATAATAAAACCAAACTACATGGAAATCACGTATCAAAATATGGTGGTGAGTCATATTATAAGGTTTTCTTTACTCATAACCATCTGGAGAAAATAAAAGGAGAATTAAACGAACATATAAAAATCTTAGGATATGATGAAGAGGTATATACTGATTAATGGTCAGAATAAGGTACAGAATAATTTTTTAGAGTCATCTAAAGTTTATAATAAACTTTTAGAGTGTGGGTATGTTGATGAGGTGATAATCACATGTTGGGTAGGTGAAATTAACCACATAAAACAATTATCTGAAAATTTTACTATATTACCAGTAGAAAAACCTAAAATGGGTATGGGTTTTGGTAATATATGGGCACAAATGTCGCAATATGATAAAGGTCTAAATTTTATAAAAAATAAAGAAAAAGACAATGAAGAAGTTTTTGTTTTAAGAACACGACCAGATATATACATAAAAGAAAATTTCATAAAAGATATTTTTAAGGAAATTGAGGATAATAGGTTAGAAAATGAAATACTCAACCATAAAGTATGGATATCGTATTTTGACATTTCGAAACCATTTTATATGGCTGGTGATTGTTGGGGTGGGAACTTAGAAGATATGTTAAGTTTTGTGAATTATAGGTCAGATGTTTATACAAAACCTTTTCAAGGTATATCACATGTAAGGATTTATGTAGAACCATTTCTTGAGTCGTACCCTATATTAGTCGACTATTTAAAAAATAAAATGAATTGTTGTCAGTTATTGGTTGAGGGTAAGTGGGAAAATAGGAAAAAAAATATTTTAAACCTTTACAAAACCGATTTTTATCGTAATTTATTGAGTGTATACTATGAAATATTAAATAATTTCTTTATAATTAAAAATGAAAAAGAATCAATAAACTTTAGGTATTGGAATATACCCTATAACCCAAATACGTTAGTAAATGACATATCTTTTGAAAGTAATATTAGAGGTGTTAATCCATATATTAACACTTTTATTTTTGGGTACGATAACAATTTTATTAAAAAATATTTAAATGATGAAAAAAGTAAAACACGTTGACAAACCTTGGGGTTATGAAAAATGGATTGAGGTTAATCCTGATTATGTTGTGAAAGAATTATTCATGAAAGAAGGTAATAGTTGTAGTTTACAATACCATGAAAAAAAACATGAAACTTTTTATGTTTTAAACGGTAAATTAAAATTTTATGTAGGTAAGGATAAAGATAACCTAACAACTATGTTTTTAGAAGCAGGTGATCACCACACAATTGAACCATTAATAATTCACAGAATGGAGGCGATTGTTGACTCCCTATATTTAGAGTCGTCAACTAACTTTTTAGAGGATGTGATTAGGTTAGAGGATAGTTATGGTAGAATATAAGGTTTTAATCACAACAAGTGGGTTAGGTAGTAGATTAGGTAACCTAACTAACCACACTAATAAATGTTTAGTTAGGGTTACAGATAAACCTGCGATTTCTCACATTATAGAATCATACCCAAAAGATACTGAGTTTGTGATTACCCTTGGGTATTATGGTGGTTATGTGAAACAATTTTTAGAGTTAACATACCCAGATCACAATTTCGATTTTATTAGTGTTGATAAATATAAGGGTGAAGGTTCATCATTAGGGTATTCGATCCTACAATGTAAAGATATAATTGATAAGCCTTTTATCTTTCACGCATCAGATACAATATTAACTAATACTAAATTACCCCCATTAGATCATAATTGGATGGTTGGTTCATTTAAAGAAGACGCGTCACACTATAGAACTATGCGGGTTAAGGGTAAAAATATTATTACCGTTAATGATAAAGGCGAAATAAACTATGACTCTATTTACGTTGGTATTAGTGGGGTTATGGATTATAAAAAATTCTTCACAATACTAGATCATTTAGTTTCTACATCCGATGAAGACTTATCGGATGTACATGTCACCTTAGAGATGTTAAAAGAAACCGAATTTAAACATTTCTTTGTAAAACATGAAAATTGGTTTGATGTTGGTAACGTTAGTGAATTAAATAGGACTAGGGGTAGTTTTGAGAGTAATATTGAGGTATTGGATAAAACCGATGAATCAATATTTTTATTCGATGATTTTGTTGTTAAGTTTTTTGCGAATGAAAAAATTAATTCCGATAGAGTACTCAGGGGTAGGGAACTATACCCATTAACACCAATCATTATCAATCATACTAATAATTTTTATAAATACGAAAAGGTGTCTGGTAATCTATTCTCTAAGTCAGTTAATGCTGGTAGTTTTAAAAAATTTCTACAATGGGCGAATGATAGTTTATGGATTAAACGCGAAGACAAAACTATCAAGGATAAATGTTATAAGTTTTATATAGACAAAACCATGTCGAGGATTGGGGAGTATTTAAAAAATGTTAGTGATACTGAAACTGAAACAGTAATCAATGGGGAAACAATACCACCAATAAATGAATTGGTTGATAATTTGGATAAAGATTGGTTAACTGATGGTATCCCGACACAATTTCATGGTGACTTTATTTTGGATAATGTTATTGAAACTGAAAATGGTTTTTCATTAATTGATTGGAGACAGGACTTTGGTGGTGATACCTTAGTGGGTGACGTATATTATGACTTAGCCAAATTAAACCATAATTTAACGGTTAATCACGATATTGTCAGTAGGGGGTTATTTGACAAAGATAAGAATAATTGTTATATTTTAACTAATAGTACATTAAATGAATGTAAAGTTATATTAAAAGATTTCTGCGTTAAAAATGGGTATGATCATGTAAAAGTAGAAATGTTAACCTCATTAATATGGATAAATATGTCACCACTACATGAATACCCTTTTAACGATTTTTTATTTAATTTCGGAAAATATAATTTACATATAAAACTAAAAGAATGGAAACAATTATAAGAAATAAAGATGTTATATTTAATAATGATGATTTAAATCATCTATACACTTTTAAAAATTTTCCCGTTTTTATGGGGTGTACTGACAACCCAATAGAAAAAGACTTAAAAACTGATATGTCTTGGTACATTAGTGAAAAATCAGGTATGATACAATTAAACCCATTATTACCATTAGATATTGTTTATATGTCAGAACATGGTTCAGGTACTGTGGGTAAGTCATGGGAAGATCATCATCAAGCATTTGCAGAATTTATAAGTAAATTCGATGTGAATAGTGTTTTAGAAATAGGTGGTTTACATGGTATATTATCTAAAAAATTTGACAGTATGAATCGCGATGTTGATTGGACAATAATTGAACCAAACCCAATTGTTGTTGATGGTGTAAAAGCTAAAATAATTCAAGGTTTCTTTGATAGTGATTTCACATCTGAAGATGTATACGATACTGTAGTACACTCACACGTATTCGAACATGTCTACCAACCAAACGATTTTATTAAACACATATCCACATTTTTAGATTCAGGTTTATTGATATTTTCAGTACCTAATATGGATGAAATGATTAAAAGAGGTTATACTAACTGTATTAATTTCGAACACACAATACTTCTTGGTGGGGAACATATTGACCATATACTATCCACCAACGGTTTTGAGATAGTAGGTAAAGAGTACTATAAAGATGATCATAGTGTTTTTTATTGCGCTAAAAAAGTGGGTGAAAATGTATCAACAACATCCCTAAATGGTGTTAAATATACATACGAAAAACAATTTAATGACTATATTAAATCACACCTATTGGATGTTGATAAAATAAATGAACAAATAAATAACACTAATTTACCAATATACCTATTTGGTGCACATGTATTCTCACAATACTTAATCTCATTTGGTTTACAAACCGATAAAATTATTTGTTTATTAGATAACGATGACTCTAAATGGGGAAAGAGGTTATATGGGACAAACCTTATTGCAAAATCCCCTAAAATCTTAAAAGATACTGGAGAGGGTGTTATTATTCTAAGGGCAGGTGTTTACAATGAGGAAATAAAGAACGATATTATTAATAACATAAACTCAAACATAAAAATTATATGAAAAACCCAAAAATATTTATAGGTCCAATGAGTAAAAATATTGTTGACGCAGTAATAGAATACGCAAATGAAACCAGTATCAACGTTGGTTTAATACCATCTAGACGGCAAGTTGAGTTTGATGGTGGGTATGTAAACAATTGGACCACAAAAGAATTTTTTAATTATGTAAAAAGTAAAACAGACGGGGTTCTTTTAGTTCGTGATCATGGTGGGCCTAACCAAGGTAATAAAGAAGATGATGGTTTGGTATCGTTAAAAGAAGATTGTAAATATTTTGATGTAATTCATATTGATGTATGGAAACAATACCATGATTTACATAGTGGTATTGAAAAAACAGTTGAACTTATTAAATATTGTTATGGTTTAAACCCTAACTTACTATTTGAAATAGGTACGGAACAGTCTATACGACCTTTTACATCTAACGATTTAGATTATTTATTACAGGAAGTAAAGATAAAGTTACCTTATAATATACTATCACAAATAAAGTATGCCGTTATACAATCGGGTACTGCGTTGGAGGGGAATATGAATATAGGTGAGTACGATAAAACTAAGTTAGAATCTATGGTAAATGTTGTTAAAAAACATGGGTTAACTAGTAAAGAACACAATGGAGATTACCTACCACCTAAACTTATTGAAGAAAAATTTAAATTGGGGTTAAATAGTATCAACATCGCACCTGAGTTTGGACAAATTGAGACTAAAATAATATTAGATAAAATGAAAGAGTTATCACCTGAACTTATAGATAGGTTTTATCAAGTTTGTTTTGACTCTAAAAAGTGGGTTAAATGGGTATCACCTGATTATAAACCAGAAGAAAATAAAGAAGAAATAATAAATATTTCAGGTCACTACGTATTCTCAAACGAAGACATTATTAAACTGAAATCTAAATTAGGTATAAGTGATGATGAAATAAAAAAGAAAATTAAAAATAAATTAGATGATATTAGCTTTTGATTTAGACGATTGTTTATGTGAAAGACCTAAAGGTAAAGAACATTTAGGTGTTGATAAATATAGATATTGTACACCGATAGAGCAAATGGTTAAAATAGTTAATGAATGTTATGTTAATGGGTATCACATTAAAATATATACCGCTAGGGGGATGACAACTTACTCCTCTGACGTTACCAAAATATATGAGAATCTATATAGTTTAACAAAAAATCATTTAGATGAATGGGGTATTAATTACCATGAATTAATCATGGGTAAAGAACATTATGATTTACTTATTGATGATAAAGTTGTGAATTCTAAAAAAATTAAAAACATAAAAGACATTACAATTAATTTATGAAAAAAGCTTTAATTACGGGAATTAATGGGCAAGATGGTTCTTACCTATCAGAATTTTTAATAGAAAAAGGATATGAAGTATGGGGTACAGTTAAACGTAATTCAGTTTCTGAAACACAATCAACAAGGATAGAACATTTACGTTCATCAGGTAAAATTAATTTAGAATACGCTGACTTGACAGACATGTCATCATTAGTAAGAGTCTTAAAAGATGTCCAACCAGATGAAATTTATAATTTGGCTGCACAATCACATGTAAGAGTCAGTTTTGATCAACCAATATATACCGCTAATGTAACAGGTTTAGGTACACTTAATTTATTAGAGTCGGTTAGAATGGTGTCACCACATTCAAAAATATACCAAGCAAGTTCATCAGAAATGTTTGGTAATAACATTGATGACGATGGGTACCAAAGAGAAACAACCCCCTTATCACCAGTATCACCTTATGGGTGTGCTAAAGTATTTTCCTACAATATTTGTAGGAATTATAGAAACTCTTATGATATGAAAATATGGAATGGGATATTGTTCAATCACGAATCCCCAAGAAGAGGGACAAACTTTGTAACTAATAAAGTTGTTAAGTCAGCAGTTAGGATTAAATTAGGTTTACAAGAAAAATTATCAATAGGTAACCTATCCGCCACTAGAGATTGGG
>Ga0233413_10001296_pt1 | contig 11023 bp, 8 predicted proteins | sample Na_anoxic_6_MG_FD_189019 | JGI IMG/M metagenome (GOLD analysis project Ga0233413, IMG submission 189019) | Seawater microbial communities from Saanich Inlet, British Columbia, Canada - Na_anoxic_6_MG | ecosystem: Environmental > Aquatic > Marine > Inlet | place: Canada: British Columbia... | reverse complement strand
GATGGTGGTGGTGTTCCTGGTGGTGGTGTTCCGAATGGTAGTGGTGATGATGGTGGTGGTGATGATGGTGGTGGTGTTCCTGGTGGTGGTAGTGGTGTTCCGAATGGTTGTGGTGATGATGGTGGTGTATCTAGTTTTAGTGGTAAGGTGGTAATATTAAATTTATTAAATTTATTAAATTTATTAAAATTTAATTTTATTGGGGTACTTATATTTAATCTATTTGTTTTTTTATTTATTTTAGTTGGTGTTGGTTGTATTCCTACACGTCTGTTTGGTATTCCAGCATTAATAATATATTGTATAAAACTTATTTCATCGTCAAAATGATATAATTCAAAATATTCTTTATCTAATTCTGTAGTAAATGTTTGTGAACCTTCAAAGTCTAATATAAATGGTTTATTAGTATGTTTATGTATTTTAATATTTGTAGCTATATCATGATGAAAAATACCAGCTTTTTTTAAATAAGTTAATCCTTCTTTAATAACATCACTCTTTGAATCATCTGGTAATACAGTATTTTCTACAAATCTAAGTGCAATACATCCATTATCTTTATCTTCATTTTTTGCATAAGTAATCATTTTAGCATATATTGGATAATCTCCATTACAATCATCTGGATACATTTGAAATAATCTAGTATAAGCAATTACTTCATTTTTAATACATCTATCGGTCCTTTCCCATCTTCCACATTTAATAAAATATTTATCTTCACCATTTATTTTTATTACAAAATAAGTATTGAATGGATTAGAAGTTTTTTGTGTAAATCGTTTGATTTCTGTATTATGAATAGTATCACTAAAATCTTTTTTACATTCATCAATAATTTCTTGTGGAATAACATTAACTTTATAATTTACTCTTTGTTTTTTAGGAGGTGATGGTTCACCTCCACTCATCTTTTTAACACCGAAAACACCTTTTGTTGTTATATATCCTGCTTTTTGTAATCTCATCTCTTTCTTTGCCATTTTACTCATCTTTTTTGAAACAATTTTACCAGCTTTATTGTATGTAAGGTCGTTCTTTCTTAATCCACCTCCTGTCATTTTGGCATTACCGTGCATAACTTGTGCTCTTGAACCAACACGAAGCATTATAATATTATATGAGATATTTATATACAAGTTATATTTTATTATGTACTTACATATTTGAAATTATATTCCGATGGTTCCCAATTATTATGATTATTCAACTTATTTGAACTTAACAAGTCATATAATTTATACGGGGGACAATTATAACTAATACTAATAGGTAAATAGTCTCTAATATTAAAATCATCATATAATTGTTTGTAAGTATAAAACGCACATGTTAATACATCAGCAACAAAAAGAGAGCAATATGACGTATAGTCATCATTATTAAAATTTATATATTCATATTTAAATTGTACTCCACTTGCATATACATCCATATTATCAATGTGTGCCTGTGTGTTTATGGTTTCAATGTGTGTGCGAAATTTATTTTTATCTTTAAATGTTATATATTTATCAAATTTTGTCTTTCTACTAGCATTATTATTGGGTCTACCACATAAACTGGTACGTGGGTTTATATAAGGACAAACATCAATTTTATATGTTTTATTAATGCCCTCGCTAAACAGGTATGAATATACAATTATTAAATATCTTATTCTAAATTTAATAGAGTCTGACTTAGGTGAAAAATTAAGAACAAATAGTATTTGATTATTTTTATCTCTATTAAAAGATCCAATATTTAAGTTATAGTATTTTTCAAAAGGATATGCTATAACTTTCCGGATTATTTTTTGTTCCATACCGGTTGATTCATATACTTCAAATATAACTATATACTCTTTATTGTTATTATATAAATCTTTAATTATACCAGAGTGCCTTTTTTTTGAACCTCGTAAAGGTGGTCCATATTGATTAAAAAATATTGCCCCTTTATATTGACACTGTTGTATTTTATAGAATGAATTTATATAGTGGGAAATCCAATACAAAACGATATTATATGTTATATTATACGTTATACTGTCAGTAATTATTGTATTATTATCAGACAGTTTAAGTTGAAATGGAATTACTGTATCACGAGGTATATTAGAGGATATTAAACTGGTTGTATTTTCATTATGTTCATTATGTTCATTATTTGTTATGCGTATAGTTGAAACAACGGATTTTATTTTCATATGTATATTTAATCTGTTCTTTGATTTACCACTACAATTTGTATCAAACGATAATTCGCCATGTAAGTAATATATAGTTGTTTTACTACCATCGCTTATTTTACAATATAAGCGTGACGAGTCCGTATCAGTTGTATTAATATCAAAATATAGTTCATCATTCAATAGTTCATCACTAAATTGTTTTGAATTTATCCAGTTATTCTGTTTTAAAGGATTTTTTTTTTTCATTGCAAAGTTTAATAATTTAACATGCAAAACAAATCCTCCTCCTTTCTGTTTATATGCTCCAAATTGTCCTTTTGTTGTTATATATCCTGCCTTTTGCAATCTCATTGTTTTTTTAGCAGTATTACTTGCCCTTCTACTAACTATCTTACCATAGTTATTATATTTTAGTTCTTTTTTTGTCAATCCACCCCCGGTCATCTTAGCATTTCCGTGCATTACTTGACATCGTGAACCTATTCTTATCATATAATTATATTAATTATATTAATTATATTAATTATATTAATTATATTAATTATATATTTAATATTAAACATAATAAACAAGTTATATTTTATAATTTAATAAGTTTATAAAATATAATGATAAATTCAAAATTAGATATAAATACTTTTGCCAATATATTTTCAAAAGAAAAAATAGTTGTTATACCTAATTATTTACAAGAAGAAGTTGCTAATAAAATATATTATTATATACATAATCAAAAACCAAAGAGTAATTGGACTTCAACTGTATGTGTAGATAATGTAAAATGTGATAAACCATATACAGATAATAATAAAAAACAGATTAAGAATAATATTAAAAAGGCAAATTCTGCGTTTTCAAATGATAAATTTTCATTTTCATTTCAAAGGTCTATGAATAATAATAAACAACCATCAATGGAGGGTTTTACTACATACATATTTAAACAACAAAATGTTATTGATAATATTAATTTGATTACAAATATGAGTGTTAAAACGGCACATGATGTATTTATAAGTAAATATAGATGTGGTGATTTTTTATCTCCACATTGTGATAAAAATAATGGAAGAATTGCATTTGTTCTTAATTTAACAAAAGATTGGCGTCCTCCATATGGAGGTATTTTACATATTATGAACAAAGATAGAACAGAGATTATTAAATCTATTTCTCCAACATTCAATAATCTTGTTTTATTCTATATTCCACCTGAACATGGTATTCCTCACTTTGTTTCTCATATTAACGTTGAAGGAAAATATAGATATGGTATTACTGGATGGTTTAGTTAATGGATTATAAGGTGTAATATATTTATTTACTAAAATATGTTTTTATTTACTAAAATATGCTTTTTCTTGTTGTGTCATTTCAAGACCAAATTCATTAAGATATTCTTCTAATATTATACGATATTCATAATTCTCTTTCCAGGGGAATTTGGAGGAGTTACGGTAAATCTGGTCTTCTTGTTCAGCGATATGTTAATTTGTTCTCACTAAATTCAATGATACTACTCTGCCCAGTCATAAACATTTTCACAACTACCAGCTCGAACTGCCGTTCTCATGTCATCACTACGCTTCTTCTCTATCTTACGCTGTCGAGCTTCTGCGTCTTTTTTCTGCTTACAAATAACATCTGATCGAGACATTCCTAGTCGAGTCTTAACAACTGGAATATTTGGTTGTTGCGGGAGGTCAGCATTCCTGGCAGCAATAGTTGCCCACAACATTGACATTGTTATTGTTATTATAATTATAATAATTATTTAAAAATAAATTATTCAATTTTTTATAAGATTTGATATTATAAGTTTTTAATATATTATTACTTTTCTTGGCGTATGATATAATTCTCTTTCCAGGGGAATTTGGAGGAGTTACGGTAAATCTGGTCTTCTTGTTCCGGTGTAATGTCAAAAGGACCAAGAACATACAATATGCGAGTTTGCCCAGAACAGCAAAATTTATCAATAGACATCACTTCGCCTGTTTTAAGATTTGTAATAGTTCTTGTTTCCGGATCAATAGGAAGATTTGGGTCAGTCTGCCATTTAAATTTAACAGTTTCACCATTTGGACCATGATAGATCGATGTTGCTTGTTCATATCGCCAATCGTGAATTGAGGACATATTTACTTCCTAATGTATTATAATTGATTATTTATAAATATTTTACTCGATTTTTATATATTAGATTTCAAATTAACTTACATAAATATATATAGCATAATATATATAATGAACGTTAATCGTATTTGGTATAAAAAAAATAATGATTGGTTTATTGGTGACGTATCTGATAAAACCATAGATAAAACTGAAACACATACATATAAAGATATTAAATATAATGAAATTAATGACGTAGTATTACTTCCATTCTTAAATGAACCATCTATATTACAGTCTATACATAGTAGATTTGATATAAATAAGATATATACTGATTGTGGTGAAATATTAATTAGTATTAATCCTTTTAGATTTACAGATTTATATACTGGTGATAAAAAAAGTAGTTTTAAAAATAAACAAATGGGAGACCAATCTCACATATATAATACTGTATTAAAATCATATAACTACTTTAATACATTTAATAAAAATCAATCAATATTAATTAGCGGTGAAAGTGGAGCAGGTAAAACACAATCTACTAAAATTATAATTGATTATCTTACATTTGTTGTTGGAAGTGAAAATAATAGAAAAGATATTAATAAATCAAATAATAATTTGTCATTAATTAAATCAAATATTATTCAATCTAATCCAATATTAGAAGCATTTGGTAATGCTAAAACAATTAAGAATGATAATTCAAGCAGATTTGGTAAATTCATTAAAATCAGGTTTAATGAAAAAAAAGACACAATAGTAGGAGGATATATTGAAACATATCTATTAGAAACAGTTCGCGTATTATTTCAAAATACAAATGAACGCAATTATCATATTTTTTATGAATTATTAACAGGTATTGGTAAAGATAATATTAAAATATTGAAATTAGACAAATGGTATGACAGTTCCAATTCATATTTAACAAATGGAATAATAACAAGAAATGATTATAATAGCAATGGAGACAAAATATTAGATAATAGTCAATTTCAACATTTAAAAAAAATGATTACTAATATTGGAATTGAAGAAGATAAACAGAATAAAATATGGAATATAATAGCATTTATATTAATTATCGGTAGTTATAAATATGAATTGAATATAGATAAATTACAAGATATGTCAAAATTAATTGAATGTTCTTCAACGCAATTATTAGAAGCATTATATACTCGTAGAATTATTGTAAATGGAGAATCAATTCATAATGAACAGAGTGAAGAAGAATTTTATAATTCAAGAGATGGACTTGCTACAAAATTATATTCTCGTCTATTTAGATATATTGTTGATGTTGTAAATTGTAATTTAAATATTAATTGCGATAATAATGGAGATTGCGATAATAATGGCGATTGTAATAATGTAATAAGTAATACTGTAAAATGTGATAAAAAAATAAAACAAGAATATTTTATGGGTATTTTAGATATTTTTGGATTTGAATCATTACAGACTAATTCATTTGAACAACTTTGTATTAATTATGCGAATGAAACATTACAAAATCAATTTAATAAATATAGTTTAGAACAAGAACAAAAAGAGTATGAGAAAGAAGGTATAAAATGGAAATATATTGAATTTACAAATAATATTGACTGTATTCATTTAATTGGGGGAGTTAAATCATCAAAATTAATGAGTGTAATTGAAATATCAGAAAAACATAGTAAAATTCCAATATTTAAATCATCAAAATTAATGAGTGTATTTGAAATATTGGATGAACAATGTAAAGTTCCAAATGGGAATGATAATACATTTTTAAATAGAATGAATGTCGAATTTAAAGATAATATTTTTTATAAAAATGATGACCGTCGAGATTTTGACTGTTTTTATATTAAGCATTACGCAGATGATATTAAATATGATATATCTAAATTTTGTGAAAAGAATAAAGACATTACTACAAATGAGATAAATAATATTATTGAAAATTATTCATTATTTTTAAATGAAGATAAATCAAAAGATAGTAAATTAGAAGATAGTAAATTAGAAGAAGATAAATTAGATGAAAATAGATTAGATGAAAATAAATCAAAGAAAAGTAAATCTAGTAAAGATGTTTTATCTAGAATTGGTTCAAAAACAGTTTCATATCAATTTAAGAATCAAATGAAAAATCTAATGGATATAATTGAAAAAACAGGAGTTCAATATGTACGTTGTTTTAAACCAAATGATAAAAATGACTCGACTTTATTTGACAGAAATAAAATTCTTTCTCAATTACAAAATAATGGTATTTTAGAAGCAATCCAAGTATCACGTAGTAGTTTTCCAATTAAATATACATATAAAGATTTTAAAAAAGCATATTTTATGTTATTAAATAATGGAAGTTCAATAGATAATAATCTTATTCCTGTTGAATTAATAGATAAATCATTATATGAATATGGGAAAACAAAGGTATTTTTAAAAGCGACTGGATTTAAAATTTTAGAGGAGAAAAAAGAGATTGCTGTTAAAAAGTTAGTTATTAAAGTTCAACAATCCGCTAGAAAATGTATTTATAAAAACAAATATGTCAGAAAAAGACGAGCATCTATTAGAATTGAAAATAAAATTAGACAATTTAATGCAATTAATTTAAAACAGCGAATAATTAGAAATTTAAATTCTATTAAAATACAATCAATTATTAGAAGATATATTATACAATGTTCCTATATAAATAAGATTAACTCAATTAATTTAATTAAAAAATCAATTAAAGTATGGATATGTAAAATCAAAGATTATGGGGCAAAAGTTATTCAAACTTATTATAGAAAGTTTTTTGCTATTAAATTATATACAGTTATATTGAATGGATTTACTAAATTTATAGTAATTATTAAAAAAAGATTGTTTAATACAAAAGTTTTTAAAAAACGGATTTTAGATTTAGAGATTGAAGTATCTGAATTAAGGAATGAATTATATCAAAAATCTTTTATTGAAAATAAATTAAATAAATGTATAATTGATTTAAAGAAGAAAATAGAGGAGATTTCATTAAAATCATCTAATATATCTAAATCACCTAAATCATCCACTTCACAAGTATTAGATAATAAGATTAAACAGATATTAGACAAATTAAAAAAAGAGAACAAAGAACTTAAATCATTTAAAAATAAATTTATAGAGACTGATTTGACTAATGTAAAATTAAAAGAAGACAATTATTCATATGTAGATTGTTTAAAAAAAAATATTGATTTAAGGATTAATGTTCAAAAAAAATTAGACGAAAAAAATGATGAAAATGCTAAAATGAGAAAAATATTAGAAGATAATGGATTATATAATGATTTTGTTGTTTTATAATAGAGGGATTAATATATAATTATTATTTTATGAAGGAGGTTTAATATATAATTATTATTTTAAGAAGGAGGTTTAACATATAATGTTTTACTAATAGGATTACTTAATATTGAATCAATATTATTGATTAAAACTATATTTTGTTTATAAATATCTTGAACATTTGGCTGTTCTATATATTTAATTGTGTTTATTGTTATATTAACATTATTATTTTTCATATATTGATTATATTTATTTAATGCTATATGTTCAGCATTTGAATCTCCAATTGTTATTATAGTATTAATATCATATGTAAAAATATGATTAAGATATATATGAAAAGTGTAATTTTTCCATTCATTCGGATTTTCAATATTATTTTTAAGTGATAATTCACGAGCAGATATTATTGGTATATTATTTTTAATTATAAAATTGTATGTTAATGGTAAGTAATTCATCCCTGAGAATTTAATCCAATCAGAATGTGCATTTGTTATAATAACAATATTTCCTAATTGACTTGATTTTTCTAATAATTTTATATTTATTTCATCTATTTTATTAATTTCTACTTTCATTATATCTGAATTTCTAATATTTTTATTTTTATTTAATATTTCATTATCTACATATATATTATTCTTAATATTATTAATTATAGTTAATGTTGTCGTAGGACATAATGTATCATCCCAATCAAAAATAATAATTTTGGATGATTTTGGAGAATATAAACTCATATACTATAAACTTTTATTAAAAGTTTAATCAATATACTTTTATATATTTTTTATAAAAAGTATTTCTATATATAAATATATGTGTCTCTGTTATTTTAGACCAGACATGAAAAATAATATTGATTACTATTCATACAAAATTAAATATTTTTATAATAGTTTATTATATTCATATAAATCAAGTAAAGATTATGCTGTATATAATGAATTAAATTCAGACTTGAAAAAAAACTTATGGAAAGATGATATTGAATGTGAATATGTATTGATAGATGAAGATTAAATATGACTTAATATAATCGTAATTTATAATTATATAAATGTATATTATATAAAATGCCTTGTAATTGTGGTCGTACACCAGCAGTTCAGATAAAAGAACTAAATCAAAAATTAGCAAAAGAAAAAGAACAACTAGCAAAACAATTATTAATGAAACAAAAAATTGAAGAAGCTGAGAAAAAACATTTACTTCGCGAAGAGAATGTTAAAATTAATTCAGCTGATGTTGCTGATACAGCTGATGTTGCTGATACAGCTGATGTTGCTGATACAGCTGATGTTGCTGATACAACAAAAATATCAACTGTAAAAGTAAGCGATGAATTTTTAACAATTAATTATAGTGGTAGTGCCCCACCAGAAGGAAGTAAGATTGGTTTATTATCAGAAACTGCATTAAAAGCGGCAGGAGGAAAAGGTGGATTATCAGGTGATGCTACAACTCCTTTCCGTTCAATTGGTTATTTTGGAGTTGGGTTTGGAGGTAATATTACATCAGGAGGAACAACAGTGTCTAACTGGAGTTTAAAAGATATTGATTTAACAGCATTTACACATATTAATATTGCATTTTTAGCACCTGGTCCAAATGGTAATCTTATATGTCCTAATAGTGGAGGTGTTCGAGGTGGAGCAAAAAAATCAAATGAACCAGAGTGGTTAAAAGCAGTTCCTACTATGGATGAAGATGGTACACCTAATCCCATAAGTGGTAAATACTATCAAGTATTAGATGTTGATGATAATATAGGTTTATTTGGTGTTCTAAAAAACCAAATTGGAGATTCAAAAGTAAAAATATTACCTTCACTTGGAGGATGGGGTATTGCGAATAATTCTAAATACGGGGCACTTTTAGCAGAGATGGCAGGAAATACAACTGGTGTTAAATTTAAAAGAATGATTTCTGATATAAAAGAATTATTACAGAAAGGTTATATTGACGGAATTGATGTTGATTGGGAATATCCTGGTCGTGAAGTATTAATTACAAATTGTAAGACAGATGGAATTTCAACAGAATGTGGTCCAAATGAACCAGAAGCAATTGTAGAATGTCCTTCAGATAATTCAACTTGCTCAACATTTGATATTAAGACCGATAATGTAGTTCAAAAATCTACATGTCCATTTGTTAAAACATATAATGCTCCTAGTACAACAGGGGGGGACCAACAGAATTATGATAAGCCATCAGTTGATAATTATAAAAGTTTTATGACAGAAATTAAAAATCAATGCATTAAAGATTATAAACAATTTGAATTAACTATTGCAATGGCAGGTGCTCCATGGGGATTACATTGGTCTGCTGGAACAATCGCAACATTATTAAATACAAAAGATGATGGTAATATAAATACTATAATTGATTTTGCAAATATAATGGCATATGATTATGCTGGATTCTGGACTAATGGATACATGAGTAGTTTTTTAAGTAATTTAACTACTATGGATAAATTATCTAATTGTTCTGTTAGTGCAAAACGCACTGTAACAGCACCATGGGGAGGTTGCCCTGGTTCAAATAATGGTTTAAAAGGAGTTAGTTTTAATTCATCTGGTAAGTCGTTAACACCAACTGGAACAGATATAAATTGCCCTACTTTACAATATAGTGAGTTTCAAGCAACAATTTCCAAAACCAATCTAGACCCAGCAAGTGATATTGATACAACAAAATTTGAAATATTTAAATATAGTGATGTATATGATGATGGTGTATATACATATTCAGTACCAACTGTTGAGCCATGGAATGCTAATGTTTCATTATCTGCAAAAGGAATTATAACTTTATTAACCGACAAAAAAACATTTGGCATTGATAGTAAAAAACTTGTATTAGGTCTTCCTTATTATGGTAGAACATTTCAATCAGAAACTAAATTTCAAAATGGTTCATATGGTTTATTCCAGAAATACGATTATGGTGCACCATACAGTTATTATGATATTCATAAACAATATGTTGAAGATGGTAAAAAATCTGATGTATATACAATTAATATGACAGATAAGGGTGATACAGAAGATATAGTTTATGCGACAGACCAAACTAAAATATTATCAAAAATTACTACTAAAATACAAGAAGAAATGGTTTCATATAATTCTGTTGATGCTATAAAACAAAAAGTAGATTACGCAAAGAATGACGCCAAATTAGGTGGTTATATGTGTTGGCATATATTATCAGATTATTTTGATGATACTTCATAAATATTTATAAGAGTAAGGATATTATTGAATATTCACATCCAGTTCTATTTAATAAAATAATGGTATTTTATTGAATATTCACATCCAGTTCTATTTAATAAAATAATGGTATTTTATTGAATATTCACATCCAGTTCTATTTAATAAA
>Ga0233413_10001294_pt1 | contig 11032 bp, 9 predicted proteins | sample Na_anoxic_6_MG_FD_189019 | JGI IMG/M metagenome (GOLD analysis project Ga0233413, IMG submission 189019) | Seawater microbial communities from Saanich Inlet, British Columbia, Canada - Na_anoxic_6_MG | ecosystem: Environmental > Aquatic > Marine > Inlet | place: Canada: British Columbia... | reverse complement strand
GAGATTCTCTATCTTTTGTCGGGGTTAAATATCCCCCTTGATTTTTTTGAATCAAATCTTCGGCATAATGACTCCAGTATCCAAGTATCGGAGTTCCCGAAATTAAAGATTCTTTGAGACATCTAGGTGATTCTGGGGTTAGGTGAGTCATGAGAAAAAGTTCAGCCTTTCTCATTTCAGAAAGAATATCTTCCATGTTATTTAAAAAACCGGGCAAATGTATTACATTTTGTAAGTTTAATTTATTGATCTCTCTTTCCATTTCAGCGCGCATTGGTCCTTCTCCAAACCAATAGGCTTCTATGAAAGCCCCGTGTTTTCGAGCGAAATGTATTGCTTGAATCCAGTGAATTGGACCTTTTCTTTCACTCATTCTTCCAGTGTATATTATTTTAAGGGGGTTGTTGTAATTTAGATTACTGATTTTTTGTTCAATTTCAAGGGGGCTGATTAAATGAGACGCATCTGTATGAATATTATGGATTAAGAAAGAGTTCTTGTTGAATTTTGAATAAAAATTGTAGGTGTCTTTTCCGTTGCATAAGACTAGTTCGGATTTTTTAACTAATTTGATGTTAGATAGTTTCATATATGCACAAATGATCTGAGCATAGAATTTTTTTATGAATGGTTTAGATTGATAATTTTCTTTAATTACCTCATGTATGATCCAATCGAAGTGTAATGAAAATTTACGATTTAATTTCTGTGAGATTTGACCTCCAAGGGTTGCCCAATCACCGATAAGACCATAAGGCGCAAAATGGAGGATTTCGGATTCTTGAATTAATTGTTTTAAAATCGATTTTGTAGAAAAATAATTTCTCGTATAAGACGGGATGGTGTATGCCCAAGGTAATGGAAAGAATGTCACCTTCCCTCCAAAATCTATTTCATCTACCGGCTTCCAAATTGAGGAATGGGTGGATTCTTTTGGATTCTTTGGAATTGTAGGGCATGCTACTGCTACTCGTTTAAAGTGTTTTGCCCATTGAGATAAACCTAAGCAGGCTTGTGATTCAAAATATAAACGATCATTTGTAATTAGAAATGGCACGGGAAGGATAAGGAGGAGGTTGTAGTTAAATTGCCTAGTATTCATTTTTAATTCTCTTTATCCGTTATGATTTATTTTTCTATAGTATAAGTTAACAATATACTGATTTTGTATAGATTTTCGTTTCTTTCTGGATTCCTGATCATTTTCATACTAGTTTATTCCAAAAAAATAGAAAAAACTATAATAGTTAAGTTGCGGAAGTGTTCAGATGTTTTTTCAAAATATGTGATCTTTCTAAAAATACTTGATCTTCTGTAAAGCGTTCTCCTAATTTAGCTGCTTGAGTTATTAATGGTTTAAGTACTTTACGATTTGCAGCGATTTCCGCAATTTTTTCCCCTAGTTGTTCGATGTTGTTTTTTTGCGTTAAATAACCACCTTGATTGTTTTGAATGACATCTTCTGCAAATTGACTCCAATATCCCAGTATAGGGGTGCCTGAGACTAAAGACTCTTTAATACATCTAGGTGATTCCGGAGTAAGATGGGTCATGAGGAAAAGATCCGCTTTTTTAATTTCTGACAGAACATCTTCCAGGTTATCTAAAAAACCGCACAAATGGATTATATTTTGTAAGTGTAGTCTATGGATTTGTTTTTCCATTTTCGTACGCATCGGTCCTTCTCCATACCAAAACGCTTCAATCAAAGCACCCTGTTTGTGTGCAATATGGATTGCTTGAATCCAGTCCATAGGACCCTTCATTTCACTCATTCTTCCTGTGTATATTAGCTTTAGTGGTGTATTGTGATTGAGATTGTTGATTTTCTCTTTTATTTCTGCTGGGTTGATTAAATGATTTTGATTTGTATGGATATCATGAATTAAAAATGAGTTCTTATTGAATTTTGAATAAAATTGGTGAGTGTCTTTTCCGTTACATAAGACAATTGTGGAGTGTTTTACAAAGTAGGTGTTATACAACTTCATGAGAGGGCATATGATCTTCCCGTAGAGCTGTTTGATAATTGGTTTAGATCGATAATTACCATTGAATACTTGATGTATGATCCAATCGAAATGTAAAGAATATTTGCGTTTTAATTTTAGTGATATTTGGGCTCCAAGACTAGCCCAATCTCCAATAAGACCGAATGGAGAAAAGTGAAGGATTTCGGATTCTTGAATTAACTGTTTTAAAAGCGATTTTGTGGAAAAATAATTCCTTGTATAAGATGGAATAGTGTATGCCCAAGGTAAGGGTATGAATTTTACTGTCCCTTTGAAGTCTATTTCATCTACGGGTTTCCAGATAGTTGAATGATACTTTTTTTCTAATTCTTTTGGGACAACGGGACATGCTACTACAACCCTGTTAAAATTTTTAACCCATTGAGATAACCCTAAGCAAGCTTGAGACTCAAAGAATATACGATCATTCTCTAGAAGAAATGGGACAGGGAGAATGAGCAGGAGATCGTATTTGAATTGATTGGAAGTCATGAGTTGCCCCTGCTTTTAAATTAACACATTATTCTTTCTCTTATTATGAGATATACACTTTAGTTGTATTTCGGGCGATTTATTTTTCATCCGTGTGAGTTTGGTGTGTGCAATGATTAATATTTACTTATGTAACTCTTGTGAGTTGTTTGCCTTTTAATGTTTTAATTACATAATTGATTTAAGTGAAGGGTCTGTAATTAATTAATAATTATCTTGATGAGAAGGTAGTGATCGATTATTTATCTCATGAACCTTCCCCCAATTTTTTAATTTAAATTAAATAACTAGCTTCTAGACTGTTGAAAAAAAGAGGTGTTTAGAGTATTTTGAGGGAAAAATAAATGTTAAAGTTTGTTTGTAGGTTGATGAGCTAGCATAGAGGTTTTCGACAGTTTATTATGGAATGTTGTTAAAGTGGTTAATTTAGACTAATGTTAAAAGATTCAAACAGTTTTCAACAAGATCTTCCTTTTCCCATTTATTTTGTGATAAAAGATCAGGATCATTATTGGGATGATCTTTTATATTCAGATGATCTTCCTTCTATGAGTTCTTTACAAGATAGAGTTATATTAGGAAAAGAAACGTGCACCATTCTAACCTATGTTTTTTTGAAATCAAAAAAAATGGATGTTCATTTAACAACTGAATTTCAAGACGAACAAATCTGCGTTGTGAGTTATGATGATCTGCGGATTAGGGATTTTCCGCATAACAGTTTTGTTGTTGTCTGTAGAGCTGATCGACCAAAGCCCTTTATCTGCGAGCGGTGTGTTCAATTCAACCCAAGTACGATTCATTTGAAAACTGATTTTTATATGAAGATGTGGCCATTATTTAATCTAATTCCCCGGAATAGTTTACGTAAGTCAAAAGTAGAAAATATTTCTTTCCCTGGTCATATCATTAATTTAGACAGAGCTTTTCGCTCTCCTTCTTTTTATTCAGAAATCCAAAAACTTGGAATGAAATTAGCGATTAGCAAATGTGACCTTAAAAATCGAAGAGCGAATTGGAATGATTATAAGAATGTTGATGTGTTACTTGCTGTTCGGAATTTGACCTTTAAGGATAGCTTAGTTAAGCCATCTCCTAAGTTGGTGAATGCTTGGATGGCTGGGTGTCCGGCAATTTTAGGACCTGAATCTGCTTTCCAAGATTTGAGGAAAACTGATCTTGACTATATAGAAGTAAGAAATACGGATCAGGCTTTAAAGGCTTTAAGGGATTTAAAGAATGATCATGATCTTTACCAGGCTATGGTGATAAATGGCCTTAATAGGGCAATGGATTATGCGCCTGATATCATTGCACAAGATTGGGTGAATTATTTGTCTGGCCCAGTCGTTGATCATTATCTTCAATGGAAAAAAGGAAACAAACAGTTACTTCCATTGGTTCGAAGTACACGTTTTTTATATCGTTCTATTATGCATAAGTATGCAGCTTATTTACATCACTATAATATTCACTATGGTGATCGAATATTAGATGTTAAAACAAAAAGGTGATTTTTGAATTTGGTCTTTCTTTTCCGATTGTTTTTTATACTTTCGATAAGTTTATTTCAAGAGATTGATTTCCAGATCTTTTTTGATTCTTTTTTTTGCTTCACCAGGGTAGGAAAGTATTTGATGTGAAAGGTGTTTGTATTCCGAAATATTGATTTCGAGTAAATGTTCGATTGTTTCTTCTAAATCTTTAGGGTTTGAAAAATGAGGACAAGCATTATAGATCGATCTTCTAGTTGATTGCTCGTGAATGACATGTTCAGGGAAAGGGGTACAAGCCATTGGCGTTTTGAGTAAAACCTGATATACAATTGTAGAACTAAAATCCACTATAGCTGCATCAGCCGCTATCAGATAGGGTAAGCAGCTGCTAGGCTGTCTTCGTATGATAAAGCCCTCTTTTTCATGCTTTAGTAAACTTAAACCGATGCTAGTGGCGTTATTTTGATGTGGAGGCCAGTGTTGAGGGTGTGTTGAAAAAATGAATCGATATTTGTTTTTGAGCTTGCGTGCCTCGTTGATAAGTTCATGCCGCATGCTTTCCATCATGGATTCTTTTCCCCATGTGCATCCGAATAGAATCACTTTTTCATCAGGCTTGATCCCGAGTTGTTCTCGAATTTGTTTTCTTTCTTTCCACATGGATAACATTTGGTCCGCCCGCAAATCTCCAACTACTTTAAGTGATGAACTAATCTCAGGATATCTGATCTCTGCAACTTTTTTATTATAATGACTTGCTTCCCAAATTCTTTTGTATAATTGCTTCCCTGAATGAGTTTTTGTGAATTGACTCGCTTTCGCATAACGATAAATTTCATTTGTATTTGGAACTAGTTTTCCTGAGTCAATCCCATGGAAATGTAATACTATTGGGGTGTTTTTCCGAAACCAGTATTCATGAATATTTTCGGCACAAATAACAAGATCCCAAGAGCAAACAGAAGATGATAGAGGATCGATATATTTTATGTCGTTCTCATTACAATATTCAATTAAATATTGAGATTCGTTTGGAGAGTATTTGCCGGTGCAATAGAATCCAAACTTTCCATCTTTTGGAATCAATTCATAAATAGCATGAACAAATTCTAACATCATTGGGGAATGTACAAATAGTAAGATGTTTTTCTTATTACCTTTCGCTTTTTTCGAAGGTAAAATTCGGTTCAAGATATTTCGAAAAAAACGAAATGGTCTCGGTGGGTCAATTTCCCAACGATTGAATGTAAAAAATGTTGAATTCATTATTGCTCATAGGTTCTGATTTGTTCTAAATCTAAATATGCCTTCAGAAGTTAGAGATTTCAATATCTTTCTTAAAAAAATAATACTTTTTTAAATATCTGATATTTAGTGGTTTGAAATCTAGAGGGTTGAGTGATCCAAAATATAAGGGGTTAGGGGAATTCCGTAGGGGAGACTGATTATATGTTTATAATGTTCGTGGTATATATAAATTAGATAGGGTGTGGTTAGGAGTAGTCTGTTGATTGTTAGTGTTTTGAGTTTATGTGTTTCTGCGGTCTGAGCTTATTAAGGGAGTTTTGTATGAAGGCTATAATATTAGCTGCTGGTACGAGCAAAAGAATGGGTTCTTTGACTTCGAACTCACCAAAATGTCTTCTTGAAATTGGCGATAAAACCATTATTGAGCATCAAATTGAATGTTTAATGAATTCAGGAATAAAGGACATTGTAGTAGTTACCGGTTTTTGTGAGGATAAGTTAAAGAAAGTTTGTGGGAATTGTGTTAGCTATATTTCAAACTCTCGTTTTGCCACTACCAACAGTATGTATTCTCTTTGGTTGACTAGAGAAGTGGTTCAGGAAGGTTTTGTGGTTCTAAATTCTGATGTATTCTTTCACCCCATGATTCTTGAAAAATTATTAAAGTCTCATTTTCCTGATGCTCTTACATTGTGTAGGCTTGTAAAAATGGGAAAGGAGGAGATGAAGGTGAAAATTCATTCCGAAAAAGTAATAGATATTAGCAAGGACTTATCTCCGTCTTTAGCTGATGGAGAAAATTTAGGAATAGTAAAATTTTCATCAAAGGGTGCGAAAGTGCTATTTAAGAAGGTGAATGAAATTATTTCTCAAGGAATTTTTGATAAATGGACTCCTTTTGCCTTCCAACAGATAATTTCACACTATGATCTTTATGCTGTTGATATAAGCGGCCTTCCTTGGATTGAAATTGATTTTCTTGAAGATTATGAGAAGGCGAAAAAGGTAATATACCCTAATATTATTTCCCATACGTAATAAATATAAGTTTTGCAGTGGGTATATCTGCTAAGATAGTTATAGAGGATTACGAATAGCCAATGCCTGAATCTAGGGAGAGTTTGCTCTTGACGAAGGAGCCACTGCCGAAGGCCATTTCATTTTCATCATCATCGTAGAGTCTTGCCTCTGCAACAAAGAGATTCTTTGAGGGTAAGAGGAGCTTGCCGATGGAAGTGATGGTTCCCTTTTTTATTGGGCGGAGAAAGTGTAGATGAAATTCGGATGTGATTACAAAGTGATCGGTGACAACGGAATTTGCTGCAAAAAAGGCGGCATCATCCAGCATTTTAAAGAAGACAGCTCCATGAAGGGCATGTGCCGCATGAAAAAACTTCTCTTGTACTTTCATTGTGACTTTGGCTTCGCCTTCTGAAACTGTAATCTCAGGTTCGTAGAAAGCATTGATGGGAGCGCTGAGATACATTTGCTCTAACTTTCTGTAATGTGCAGAATTATCCATTGTTGTTTCCCTCTAACATAGAGTCCTATTCATCCGGATCATATCCTAATGGTGGAATGACGAAAAGCAAAGATAGGTCGTCTAGGTTACCGGCAGTAGGAACTGCTTCAAGTTCATAGAAGTAATCTCCCTCATGAAGCGTTTGAATGGTAGTGACGGTTGCCACTTCTAATCCCGGTGGAAATACTCCATCCATTCCTGTGGTGACGAGAAGGTCACCGGCTTCAATAATCGGGATTGGTGGGTCTTTCTCGTTTTGAGGTTCTCCACTTCGCAAATCTCTTGAGGGTCCATGTTCATCGGAAAAGTCATAGTTGAAACCGATTCCCTTTAGTGTGTGGCTTTTAGTACGCCAAAGTGGTTGGCTGCTTCCATGCAGCTCACCTTTGGCAAGAAGGTGCGTTTTGTTGTCGATGGTTCGTTGGGCTCTGACTGAGGGGGAGAGGCCTGAGTCTGTGATAAGTCGCACTCTGGCTTGATGTTTCCCGACATAGTCGATTAATCCGATGACTGAAGTACCAAGCAATACAGGGCTGTTCTTGGTAATGATAGTGGGATGATCAGCTTGTCCTACATTAATCCATAGAGAGCTATTCCAGGAAGCTGGTGAGCGGAAGATGACTTGTGCTGTAGTAGAGGGATATTCGATGGCTATTTCCTGTTGAAGCTCTTCCTGGGTTTGATAGAGCTCATTTCGAAGGAGTTGGTTTTCCAGTTTAAGCTGTTGGTATTCTTCTTCTGTGAATGAGGGAGTTTTTTTGCTTTTAAGGTTGCTGAATTTGATCCAGGCCGGGGCGAGCATGGCCACGGATGTGCCTTGCAGTTTTTCTACAGAGTGCCTAGGAAGACTGAGGAGGAGTAAGAGCGTTCCTAGAATGATCAAGTAGGGTTTAGGGGACTTGTTTCTCATGCTTGTAGTTTAGTGCTCTTTAGAATCTATTTCTAGGAAAATTTTATGTATCATGACTAGTCCGATCATCTATATAGATAACAATTTGATTCACCTTTCTGAGTTTTCTGTGGTAAATTTTTGTGCGAGATATCATTTAATTTCAGAATCGGCACTTTTTAAGATTTTGTTTAAATTTAAGTATCCCTCAACTGTATCTATTTCATACCAGAACGAACCTGCAATATCAACAGCATACAAACTCTTTTGTTTGACCAGAACGTCGAAGCTGTCAGTAGGAAATAGAATTTGACTCGATTTATAGTTTTTTTTGACTTTTTCAAAAATTCTATTTTTACCGGATAAATCAAATTTTGAAATTTGGACACTGATCCCTTGATGATAAGGTCTATGAGGAAGATTTTTTTCTATCTGTGTAACATAATACCGTTCATCATGGTTAACTATGAATTCATTTTTGCTGTATTCACTGCTAGAATCAATGACAACACAGTTTCCATCTTTTGCCAACATTTTATTAATGATTGAGTCATGAAAATAGATATCCGAATTGAGTAATATGAAATGACTGTCTATATAAGGCTCACAAAGCAAGAAACTATCTATGGGGTTTGTTTTTATGAAATTTTTGTTGTTAACAAAACAAATATCGAGTTGATTAAATTTTAAAACTTCTTTTTCTATTTTTTCTGCTTTATACCCAGTAACAATAATCACCTTTTTGATTCCTGAGTTTTCCAAAATACGCAACTGTCTACTAAGTAATGTTTCATTGTTGACTTCCAATAAACACTTTGGAATTTCATTTGTATAGGGTTGAAGACGGGAACCTATCCCAGCTGCTAGAATAATGGCTTTCATGACTTTAGCACTTCTTTGTTGATTATATTTCTATAATCTTTTTGTTCGAAAAAATTAATAATGTTTCTAGCAGTGTCTTTGGAAATTCTTTTGAGAGCTTCATGAGTCGAACCTGCGATATGAGGAGTAGGTATTACGTTTTCGTGTTGCACAAGAGCCCAATTGATTTCGTCAGGTTCATTTACGAAAACATCCATAGCCGCTCTAGACACTTTTCCACTGTTTAACGCATCCATTAAAGCTTGTTGATCGACAATAGCTCCCCGTGCCGTGTTAATTAATAACACACCATCTTTCATTAATTTGAATTCCCTTTCACTTAATAAATTTTTTGTTTTCTCTGTATTATGAGTATGAATCGTGATAATATCCGAATTTTTAAGTAACTCATCCAGAGTAACAGATTTCCCCCCATGTTTCTCAATTAGTTCCTTAGGCAGGAGTGGATCGTATACTAGGATTTGCATTCCCAATGCTTGAGAACTCTCAGCCACTAATTTCGCAATTCGACCGAACCCAATAATCCCTAGAATTTTATTGAACGCCTCATTTCCCATATAGCGGTGCTTTTCCCAACGACATGATTTGAGAGTTGAGGCCGCTCCATAGAAATTACCAAGCACTGCAAGGATTAAGAGAATTGTATGCTCTGCTGTTGATATAAAATTACCGTTTTTTAAAGGATCTATCAGTGTGTTATGCGCAGGTAAACCTAATACGGCAACCTCGTTTAGTGAAGCTGCAGCAAGATCAATTTGATCGTAACCTGTAGAAGAAAGACCTACACATTTTAATTGATTTGCTTGTTGAAAAAAATCGGCATTCAATTTTGTTCGTGTACGGCAGATGAGTACATCGTAAGGAGATATAATTTTATCAAGGTTTGAAAGGTCCATTCCAGACTTGTTATCTACGATATACCCGCTTTTCCTTAATAATTCGACTGCATCGTTATCTATATGATCTGAAATCAAAATTTTCATCATTTCATCTGCAATTTATTCACTTAACCTGAAGTTACAACAATGTATCTAATTATTATAGTTTTCTGTATAATTTTTTCTTTAACCTCTTATGTTCAGTGATATATGGATGAGAAATCAGCTCTTCTATTCCTTAATTTGATACATTTCAAGAAGCTGTGAAAAGGCACGCTACGATCTAAGATTCATGGACGGCTACCATGGCGTTGATGACGTAATCGAGGTTGTTCCAGTTTAGGCCGGCAATGTTGATTCTTCCACTTTGGGTCATGTAAATTCCATAATCCTGACGAAGTCGATGGACTTGGTCGGGTGTTAGTCCGGAGTATGAGAACATACCGGTCTGTTGATGAATGAAATCGAATTCAGCGTCTTTACCCCTTGCCAGGAGCCCGGCTACAAGTCCCTTACGCATTTCTTTGATTCTTTCACGGATATTGGATAACTCATGCATCCACTCCTTTTTGAGTTCCGGAGAGGAGAGTATCGTAGAGATGATGCGTTCGCATTGCAGAGGGGGTGTGGAATAATTTCCACGAATGATTCTCTTGATTTGGCTTCCTACTCGTGTGGTCGTATCGGGATCTTTTGTAACAAGAGAGAGTAGACCCGCACGTTCTCCATAGAGTCCGAAGTTTTTCGAGAAGGAGCTTGCAACGATCACTTCATGTCCCTGCTCGACAAAGTATCGAATCGGTCGCGCATCGGTCTCGGGATCTATGTCAAATCCCTGATAAGCAAGATCGAAAAACGGGATGAGCTTATGCTGCTGGATGAGCTCGGAAAGTTCTTTCCATTGCTCAAAAGATGGGTCCATTCCTGTAGGATTATGGCAGCAACCGTGAAATAGGATGATGCTTTTGGGGGACATCGATTGGATCCCATTGCACATACCCTTGAAATCGAATGAATTTGTAATTGTGTCATAATAGGGATAAGAGTGAATCTCTAATCCTGCTCGAGTGAAAATTCCTTTGTGGTTAGGCCAAGAAGGATCGGAGAGAGATATTGATGTGTTAATTTCTTGTGCTAGAAGTTCTCCTCCTATTCGTAGAGCTCCTGAACCTCCAATGGTTTGCGCTCCAAAAATTCGACCTTCTTTCAAGGCTGAGCACTCTTCTCCATAGATTAACTTCAAAGCTTCTTCGACGTATTGTGCTCCTCCTTGAATGGGTAGATATTCTTTATTGAGTCTTTGATCCAGAATGATTTTTTCTGCTTTCTCTACTGTGGTAAGAACCATAGGGTGCCCCTCTGAGTCCTTGTAGGATCCAACTCCAAGATTGACCTTTGTTTTTCTAGGGTCTTCTCGAAAAGAGATCGAAAGTCCGAGGATCGGGTCATTCGGGAGTAACTCTACATCATGAAAAATGGAAGTGGTTTTATCTTCTTTCACAGGCATAATATTCCTTTTATCTATCTTTTTCGCACATGGATGGAAGCATTTGATGTGCGTAGAAGAGATTTTTGTTTGTTTTTTCCGATTTGTATCAGTCCATTATCTTCAG
>Ga0233413_10001292_pt1 | contig 11064 bp, 8 predicted proteins | sample Na_anoxic_6_MG_FD_189019 | JGI IMG/M metagenome (GOLD analysis project Ga0233413, IMG submission 189019) | Seawater microbial communities from Saanich Inlet, British Columbia, Canada - Na_anoxic_6_MG | ecosystem: Environmental > Aquatic > Marine > Inlet | place: Canada: British Columbia... | reverse complement strand
CGGAGAACATTGTTTATACGGCACTGGAACAAATGTCCGAGCGTAACGGCGGAACTGATGAGCAGTCTGTCGAACTGTTGCAGCAGGCACTTGAGAACATCAAGCCGATGGTCGAAGTGAAGTCACGGCGCGTCGGTGGTGCGACCTATCAGGTGCCGATCGAGGTACGTCCGACACGTCGCAATACACTGGCAATGCGTTGGGCCATTGATGCCGCACGCAAGCGTAATGAAAAGACCATGGCGCATCGACTGGCTGGGGAACTACTCGATGCAGCCGAAAATCGTGGCGCTGCAGTCAAGAAACGCGAAGATACGCATCGCATGGCCGAGGCCAATAAAGCTTTTTCACATTACCGCTGGTAGTCGGCACGCCTGGTGAGAATGGATTCGATACCGTGGCACGTACTACTCCCATCGAGCGTTATCGCAATATCGGTATCATGGCGCATATCGACGCCGGCAAGACGACTACGACCGAACGCATCCTTTTTTATACCGGTGTCTCGCACAAGATAGGCGAGGTCCATGATGGCGCTGCTGTTATGGACTGGATGGAGCAGGAGCAGGAGCGCGGCATCACGATTACTTCCGCGGCAACGACCTGCTTCTGGAACGGTATGGACAATAGCTTCCCTGAGCATCGCGTCAATATTATTGATACGCCGGGGCATGTTGATTTCACCATCGAAGTTGAGCGGTCGCTCCGCGTACTGGATGGTGCTGTAGCCGTTTTTTGTGCAGTTGGTGGCGTTGAGCCTCAGTCTGAAACGGTGTGGCGGCAGAGTAATAAATATCATGTGCCACGCATGGCGTTCGTCAACAAGATGGACCGCGCCGGCGCTGATTTCATGCGTGTCGTACAGCAGATTGAAAAACGCCTCGGTGCACATCCGATCCCAATTCAGATTCCGATTGGTGCCGAGGATGAATTCGCCGGTGTCATTGACCTGATTAAGATGAAAGCGATCCACTGGAACGAGGCCGATCAGGGTACGACGTTTGAATACAGCGACATTCCTGCCGATTTGCAGGATATCTGTAACGAGTATCGCGAGAAGATGATTGAGGCGGCGGCTGAGGCCAAAGAAGAAACCCTCGATAAATATCTGGAAGAAGGCAATCTGTCTGAGCAGGAAATCAAGGACGGCCTGCGTATTCGTACGCTGAAAAATGAGATTGTTCTGGTTGTTTGTGGCTCGGCGTTTAAGAACAAGGGTGTGCAGGCAGTACTCGATGCCATCGTCGAGTTCATGCCGTCACCTGTTGATGTGCCGGCAATTCGCGGCATTCTCGAAGATGAAACCGAAGCTGAGCGTCCGCCGCTAGACGATGCGCCCTTTGCCGCGCTTGCGTTTAAGATTGCGACCGACCCCTTCGTCGGCACCCTGACTTTTTTCCGCGTGTATTCCGGGGTATTAAACTCTGGTGAGGCAGTGTTGAACTCGGTCAAGGGCAAGAAAGAGCGCGTTGGACGTATCCTGCAAATGCATGCAAATGCTCGCGAGGAGATCAAGGAAGTTCGTGCTGGTGATATTGCCGCTGCTGTCGGTCTCAAGGATGTCACCACGGGTGACAGCCTCGTTACTCCAAATGATCCTATTATCCTGGAGCGGATGGAGTTTCCGGAGCCGGTTATTTCGGTGGCTGTTGAACCGAAAACAAAGCCGGATCAGGAAAAAATGGGCACTGCTTTACAGAAGCTGGTCAAAGAGGACCCATCGTTTAAGGTGCATACCGATGAAGAGTCGGGCCAGACGATTATCTCGGGCATGGGTGAGTTGCACCTCGATATTATCGTTGATCGCATGCGACGCGAGTTCAGCGTTGAGGCAAATGTCGGTAAACCGCAGGTTGCCTACCGTGAATCAATACGAAAGACGGTCGAGTCCGAAGGTAAATTCATTCGCCAGACGGGCGGGCGGGGCCAGTATGGCCATGTCTGGCTGAGGCTCGAACCGCTCGAAGTTGGCGCAGGATATGAGTTCGTCAACAGCATTGTTGGTGGCGTCGTGCCGCGGGAATATATACCGTCTGTCGATAAAGGCGCGAAGGAAGCTATGACTTCAGGCGTGTTGGCAGGCTTTCCGATCGTCGATGTTCGGGTCACTTTGTATGATGGATCGTTTCATGATGTTGACTCAAACGAAATGGCGTTTAAAATCGCCGGTTCGATAGGGTTCAGAGAGGGCGTTCGCAAGGCCAGTCCGGTATTGCTTGAGCCAATCATGAATGTTGAGATTGTGACGCCCGATGATTACATGGGTGATGTAAACGGTGATCTGAACCGTCGCCGTGGTGTTTTGCAAGGTATGGATGAGTCGCCTGCGGGCAAGATCATTCGCGCACAAGTGCCGCTGGCCGAGATGTTCGGTTATGCGACAGATCTGCGCTCCATGTCGCAGGGCCGTGCAGTGTATACGATGGATTTTGCTAACTACCATGAAGTCCCGGCCAATGTTGCCGAGAAGATAATTAGAAAAGACTGATTTTTTTTTGCGCAAGCAGACGCTTGATAAAACCTGGAGAGGCTGATGTCTAAGGAGAAATTTGAACGCACCAAGCCCCATGTAAATGTGGGGACAATTGGTCACGTGGATCACGGCAAGACGACGCTGACAGCGGCGTTGACGAAAGTGATGGCTGAGAAGCACGGTGGTGATTCAACAGCGTTTGATGAGATTGACAAGGCTCCGGAAGAGCGCGAGCGCGGCATCACGATTGCCACAGCGCACGTGGAGTATGAGAGCGACGCGCGCCACTACGCGCATGTTGATTGCCCGGGACACGCCGATTACGTGAAGAACATGATCACGGGTGCAGCGCAGATGGACGGCGCGATCCTGGTATGCAGCGCGGCAGACGGCCCGATGCCCCAGACGCGCGAGCACATCCTGCTGGCCCGCCAGGTTGGCGTGCCGTACATCGTGGTGTACATGAACAAAGCGGACATGGTTGATGATGATGAGCTGCTGGAGCTGGTAGAGATGGAGATCCGTGATCTTCTGTCGACCTACGAGTTTCCTGGCGATGACACCCCGGTCATCATCGGTTCGGCGCTTAAAGCGCTGGAAGGCGATACCAGTGAGATTGGCGCCCCTTCAGTGGTGAAGCTGGTTGAAGCACTGGATAGCTGGATTCCACTGCCCGAGCGAGCGGTTGACGGTGCCTTTTTGATGCCGGTTGAGGATGTATTCTCGATTTCAGGTCGCGGCACGGTAGTAACAGGGCGTATCGAGCGCGGTGTTGTGAACGTGGGCGACGAAGTTGCAATCGTCGGCATCAAGGATACGGTCAAGACGACGTGTACCGGAGTAGAGATGTTCCGTAAGTTGCTCGATCAGGGTATGGCCGGCGATAACGTCGGCGTATTGCTGCGCGGCACGAAGCGAGAAGATGTTGAGCGAGGCCAGGTATTGGCTAAGCCCGGATCAATTACGCCACATACGAAGTTTGAGGCAGAGATCTACATCCTGACCAAGGAAGAGGGCGGACGTCATACCCCGTTTTTCAAGGGTTATCGGCCCCAGTTTTACTTCCGCACGACAGACGTGACGGGTGCGTGTGAGTTGCCAGAAGGCACCGAGATGGTGATGCCTGGCGATAACGTGCAGATGAAGGTAGACCTGATTGCCCCGATTGCGATGGAAGAAGGGCTGCGTTTTGCTATTCGAGAGGGTGGTCGAACCGTCGGTGCCGGCGTAGTAGCAAAGATTATCGAGTAATAGATAAATAACGGAAAAGCGACAGGCCAGTAGCTCAATTGGCAGAGCGGCGGTCTCCAAAACCGCAGGTTGGGGGTTCGATTCCCTCCTGGCCTGCCATTTCGATCGGACCTGTCCGGTGTTTTTAAGGCGAATATGAATACGAAAGTAGATTCGACTCCAGGAGTACTTGATACGGTCAAGCTGTTGCTTGCCGTAGTGGTGCTGATTGGCGGCATCGTTGCTTATTACTACTTTGAGAATGAATCAATATTGCTGCGCGTGGCAGGTATGTTGGTCGCCTTTGCAATTGGCACCGCCATTGCCTTTCAGTCACTGCAGGGTCAAATGCTGTGGCAATTTATTCATACTTCGCGCAACGAAGTACGCAAGGTAATCTGGCCGACCCGCCAGGAGACATTGCAGACGACGCTGACTGTTATGGTTTTTGCGTTGATCATGGGAACATTTTTCTGGATCCTGGATTTCTTTTTACTTTGGGTAACCCGATGGTTAACCGGGCAGGGAGGCTGACGCATGGCGCTTAAATGGTATGTCGTGCACGCTTACTCAAATTTCGAAAAGAAAGTGAAGAGTGGGCTCGAGGAACGAATCAAGCTGAATGGCCTCGAAGACAAGTTTGGCAAGATTCTTGTGCCGACTGAAGAAGTCGTCGAGATGAAGGAAGGCAAAAAGCGCAGCAGTGAGCGCAAGTTTTTCCCTGGCTACGTGCTCGTACAGATGGATCTCGATGAAGAGACATGGCATCTGGTTAAGAGCGTGCCAAAGGTTCTCGGGTTTATCGGCGGTCGAAGTGACCAACCGGCACCTATTTCTGAAAAGGAAGCCAACTTCATCCTGAGCCGGGTTGAAGAAGGTGTAGATAAGCCACGGCCAAAAGTATTGTTCGAACCCGGCGAAGTGGTTCGTGTCGTGGATGGGCCGTTCAACGATTTCAATGGAGTCGTTGAGAACGTCAATTACGAAAAGAGCAAATTACGCGTTGCCGTACAGATTCTCGGGCGTTCTACGCCGGTGGAGCTGGAGTTTACGCAGGTAGAAAAAAGCTAACACTTGGGAAGGCCCAGAGGGAAAGCCCAGGGGCAGTAGTTATACGCATTGGTGTCTAAGTTAAGTGTTGTAAAGCAATGCTTAACTTAGATGCCGAAAATATTAACCATCAATGGGGAGCCTTACGGCGCATGGACCCGGAGAGGTAGAAATGGCTAAGAAAGTAGTAACGTTTATCAAGCTGCAGGTTCCGGCCGGCAAAGCAAACCCAAGCCCACCAGTGGGCCCGGCATTGGGTCAGCATGGCGTCAATATCATGGAATTCTGCAAGACCTTTAATGCAGAGACGCAGGGTATGGAAGCGGGTATGCCGGTACCTGTCGTCATTACGGTTTATAGCGATCGTAGCTTCACGTTCATTAAGAAAACACCGCCCGCAGCAACCCTGTTGATGAAGGCGGCTGGCCTGAAGAAGGGCAGCGGCGAACCGAATACTGAAAAGGTTGGCAAGGTAACGCGCGCGCAACTTGAAGAGATAGCTAAAGCAAAAGAGCCAGATCTGACCGCGGCCGATATGGATGCGGCAGTGCGTACGATTGCTGGTAGCGCCCGGAGTATGGGCATCGAAACGGAGGGTGTCTGATCATGGCTAATTTGAGCAAAAGACAGCAGCTGTTTCAGGACAAAGTTTCACGCACCGAATTGCTGCCCGCCATAGAAGCGTTGACGCTGGTCAAGGAAATGGCAAACACAAAATTTACCGAGTCGGTTGACGTTGCCATTAACCTCGGTATTGACCCACGTAAATCCGATCAGGTTGTGCGTGGATCAGTTGTGCTGCCGAACGGTACAGGTAAAGAAGTACGCGTTGCGGTCTTCGCGCAGGGTGAGAATGCCGAGAAGGCCAAGGCTGCCGGCGCTGATGTTGTTGGTATGGAAGATCTTGCTGAGCTCATGAAGGGCGGTGAACTGGACTTCGGTACTGTGATTGCGACACCTGATGCGATGCGTATCGTCGGTCAGCTCGGTCGGGTTCTCGGTCCGCGTGGACTAATGCCGAATCCGAAAGTTGGCACGGTTACGCCGGATGTTGAAGCGGCAGTAAAAAACGCTAAGTCGGGCCAGGTCAGGTTTCGTGCCGACAAGGCCGGTATCGTGCATTGCTCGATCGGTAAAGTAGATTTTGAAGTTAGCGCATTGAATGAGAATCTCGCTGCGTTATTAGCTGACATCAATAAGGCCAAGCCCTCATCTTCCAAAGGCCAGTTCCTGAAGAAGATGTCGGTTTCGTCGACGATGGGCCCAGGTGTGCCTGTCGATTATTCGACGGTCGGCAATTAAAGAATTCTCAGTAAGAGAATGGCTGGAAGTTGGTGTCTGACATCAGCTTCCGTTCATCAAAGACCGTAGGTGGCACTGGACAGTCATTTAATACTTGATTGGCCAGCGCCTTAATTAAATGGCCTGCGCAGATGGTGTTACTCGAATCAGGTTTTCCTGGTGAAAGTCACCATTTAGGTGAGAAAGGAAATGTATTTCTTTCTCGTGTGACAACAACGCTAGGAGAAGACGATGGCACTCAGACTCGCAGACAAGCAAGCGCTTGTAGCTGAGGTGAATGAGGTCGCAGCTAACTCGGAATCGGCTGTTGCAGCCGAATACAGAGGGCTGAGCGTAGAGCAGATGACAGAGTTTCGGGCCAAGGCTCGCAACGAAGGTGTCTATGTGCGCGTGGTCAAAAACACCTTGGCCAGACGAGCTGTAGCGGGTACAGCTTTCGAATGCTTGGGCGAAATACTGAAAGGTCCGATTTTATTGGCATTTTCTCGCGAAGATCCGGGCGCCGCCGCTCGAATCGTCAAAGAATTTGCCAAAGACAATGAAGATCTGGCAACGAAGGGTATAGCGATTGGTGGTGCATTGTTTGGCGCCGAAGAATTGAGTCGACTCGCCAGTCTGCCGAACCTTGATCAGGCTCGATCCATGCTGCTTGGTGTCCTGCAGGCACCGCTCAGTCAACTGGTTCGAACACTGGCCGAACCGCCTGCAATGCTGGCCCGGGTGCTTGGCGCTCGTGGCGATGCAGAGCCCTCTGCCTGAACCTATTAATTATTAGCTTTTTAATATTTGAGTAACCGAATAACAGGAGATTAGAACAATGGCACTATCAAACGAAGATCTGCTCAAGGAATTGAGCGCCAAACCAATCATGGAAGTCGTCGAGCTGGTCAAAATGCTTGAGGATGAGTGGGGCGTTTCTGCGGCTGCACCGGTTGCAGCTGCTGCAGGCCCAGCCGGAGAAGCTGCCGGCGCTGAAGAAGAACAGACTGAATTCGATGTCGTGATGACAAATTTCGGTGCAAACAAGGTTTCTGTCATTAAGGCAGTACGCACGATCACCGGTCTTGGCCTCAAAGAAGCCAAGGATGCAGTTGAAAGTGCACCGACCGTTGTCAAGGAAGGCGCATCTAAAGACGAAGCCGAAGAAGTTAAAAAGCAGCTTGAAGAAGCTGGAGCTGCTGTAGAAATTAAGTAACCGATTGGAAAGGCGGGGAAGAGAAAAAGGTATCTTTTTTCTTCCTCGCCCGGACTTTTGGTGTTGCGTCAACATTGACGCATTAACGCGTAGCAATACAGAGGTGCTACTTCATGGCGTATTCCTTTACCGAGAAAAAACGAATCCGTAAGGATTTCGGTAAGCGGTCCAGTATTCTGGACGTACCTTACCTGCTGGCAATTCAGGTTGATTCCTACCGCAAGTATTTGCAGGAAGGTGTTGAGCCTAAAGATCGCAAGGAACGGGGCCTGCACGCTGCTTTTAAGAGCGTGTTCCCGATCGTTAGCTATTCCGGCAGTGCAGAACTTGACTACACCAGCTATCGCCTCGGCGAACCGGTGTTTGACGTCAGAGAGTGTCAGTCGAGAGGCTTGACCTTTGCGGCACCGCTGCGTGTTCAGGTACGGCTTGTCATTTATGACAAGGACGGGCCGAAGAAGGCTGTCAAGGAAGTTCGCGAACAGGAAGTGTATCTCGGTGAAATGCCGATGATGACCGACCACGGTACGTTCGTCATCAATGGCACAGAGCGCGTTATTGTTTCTCAGCTGCATCGTTCGCCTGGCGTGTTCTTCGATCACGACAAAGGCAAGACGCACTCGTCCGGCAAGCTGCTGTTTTCGGCGCGCGTTATCCCTTACCGTGGATCATGGCTCGATTTCGAGTTTGATCCGAAGGATTCAGTATTCGCCCGTATCGATCGTCGTCGCAAGCTTCCGGTCACCATCATTCTGCGTGCACTCGAGTACACGAATGAAGAAATGCTCGACATGTTCTTCGAGAGGAATGAATTCCAACTGTCGTCTAAAGATATCAAAATGACGCTCGTGCCGTCGCGGTTGCGCGGTGAAACGGCAAGTTTTGATGTCAAAGTCGGCCGTAAGCTAATTGTTGAGGAAGGCAAGCGGATTACAGCCCGGCATGTGCGCGAGATGGGAAAATCCAGCGTCAAGTCCATTGTTGTGCCAATTGAATATCTCGAAGAGAAAATTCTGGCCCATGACATTGTCGATGAGGAAACCGGCGAGTTGCTCGCAACAGCGAATGACCTGTTGACGGTCGAAGCTATTGAGAAACTGATTGCGGCGGGTATTGAAAAAATCGAGACGCTGTACGTTAACGATCTTGACCATGGCCCATTTATTTCGAATACCCTGCGTATAGATCCTTCGACGACACGCCTTGAGGCGCTTGTCGAGATCTACCGCATGATGCGTCCGGGCGAGCCGCCGACCAAGGATGCTGCTGAGAATCTGTTTCATAATTTGTTTTTCAATCCTGAACGCTATGATCTGTCGGCTGTTGGGCGCATGAAATTTAATCGTCGCGTCGGGCGTGAGGGCAGCGAAGGTTCTGATACGCTGGCACGAGAGGACATCATCGCCGTGTTGCATGTGTTGATGGATATTCGTAACGGTAAAGGTGTGGTTGATGATATCGACCACCTTGGCAACCGTCGTATTCGCAGCGTCGGTGAGATGGCTGAGAATGCGTTCCGTGTTGGACTTGTTCGTGTTGAACGCGCCGTTAAAGAGCGCCTGACACTGGCTGAGTCGGAAGGCTTGATGCCTCAGGAAATGATTAACGCGAAACCGGTTGCAGCGGCGGTCAAGGAATTCTTTGGCTCAAGTCAATTGTCGCAATTCATGGACCAGAATAACCCGTTGTCGGAAGTCACGCATAAGCGTCGTGTATCGGCACTTGGGCCAGGTGGTCTGACACGTGAACGTGCTGGGTTCGAGGTTCGCGATGTGCACCCGACCCACTATGGTCGTGTTTGCCCGATTGAGACGCCTGAAGGTCCGAATATCGGCCTGATCAACTCTTTGTCGGTCTATGCCCGAACCAATGATTATGGCTTTCTGGAAACGCCTTATCGCAAGATTGTAAATGGCAAGGTCACCGATGATATTGAGTATCTATCGGCAATTGAGGAAGGCCAGTACGTTATTGCGCAAGCCAACTCAGACCTGACTCCAAAGGGAGGATTCGTCGAAGAACTCGTGTCTGTGCGACACCAGAATGAGTTCACGCTGTTGCCAAGCGACCAGATTGACTTCATGGACGTATCGCCGAAGCAGATTGTTTCGGTTGCGGCATCGTTGATCCCGTTCCTTGAGCACGACGATGCAAACCGTGCATTGATGGGCTCGAATATGCAGCGCCAAGCTGTGCCGACACTGCGTTCTGATACGCCGTTGGTGGGTACCGGTATGGAGCGTGCTGTTGCTATTGACTCTGGTGTTACGGTCGTCGCGAAACGCGGCGGCTCGGTCTACTCTGTCGATGCTTCACGTATTGTCGTGCGGGTCAATGATGATGAGACCAGCGCCGGTGAGTCGGGTGTCGATATTTATAACCTGACAAAATACACGCGTTCAAATCAGAATACCTGTATCAACCAGCGACCACTGGTCAACTCCAACGATACGATTTCTCGTGGAGACGTGCTGGCCGACGGCGCTTCAACAAGTCTGGGTGAGCTGGCGCTCGGTCAGAATTTGCTTGTCGCGTTTATGCCGTGGAATGGCTACAACTTTGAGGATTCGATACTGATCTCTGAGCGCCTCGTTCGTGAGGATCGCTTTACTACTATTCATATCGAAGAACTAACCTGTGTCGCACGTGACACGAAGCTCGGCTCGGAAGAAGTTACGGCTGATATTCCGAATGTCGGTGATTCTGCGTTAGGCAAGCTCGATGAGGCAGGTATTGCCTTTATTGGTGCCGAAGTTAATGCAGGCGAGATCCTTGTCGGTAAGGTCACGCCAAAAGGTGAGACGCAGCTGACACCAGAGGAGAAATTGCTGCGGGCAATTTTCGGTGAGAAAGCTTCTGATGTTAAGGATACATCACTGCGTGTGCCGCCAGGCATGGATGGCACGGTCATTGATGTTCGTGTATTTACGCGTGATGGTGTTGATAAGGACAGCCGTGCGCTGTCAATTGAGGGGTCAGAACTTGAGAGTGTTCGCAAGGATCTCAATGATCAGCGCCGAATTCTCGAAGAAGATATTTTTGATCGTATTGAACGGATGATCATCGGCAAGCAGGTCGATGGTGGACCTAATCAGCTGAAGTCCGGCAGTAAAGTTACCAAAGCGTATCTTGATGAGCTTGATCGTGAGCAATGGTTTGAAATCCGACTGCGCAATGACGATGCAAACCAGCAGCTTGAACAAGTTGCCGAGCGTCTGAAAGGACAGCGTGAGGAATTCGATCACCGTTACGCTGAGAAGAAGACCAAAATTACTGCCGGTGATGATCTGGCCCCTGGTGTGCTCAAGATGGTCAAGGTTTATCTTGCCGTCAAACGTCGCATCCAGCCAGGTGACAAGATGGCAGGCCGCCATGGTAATAAGGGCGTAATTTCGATGATTGTGCCGGTCGAGGACATGCCGTACCTCGAAGACGGGACACCGGTCGATATCGTCCTGAACCCGCTTGGTGTGCCGTCACGTATGAACGTCGGTCAGGTGCTCGAGACTCATCTCGGCTGGGCTGCCAAAGGGCTGGGTCGACAACTCGCAGAGCTGCTCGACAACGGTGCAACGATGGCGAAGCTGCGTAGCTACCTTGATCAGATCTACAACAAGTCAGGTGGTAAACAGGAAGACATCAAGGGTTTGTCTGATGGTGAGGTCACTGAGTTGGCCGGTAATCTGCGCAATGGTGTGCCGATTGCAACGCCGGTATTCGATGGCGCCAGCGAGCTGGAAATTAAAAACCTGCTCGAATTGGCCGGTCTGCCGCGTTCCGGCCAGACGACGCTGATAGATGGTCGTACCGGGGA
>Ga0233413_10001288_pt1 | contig 11090 bp, 5 predicted proteins | sample Na_anoxic_6_MG_FD_189019 | JGI IMG/M metagenome (GOLD analysis project Ga0233413, IMG submission 189019) | Seawater microbial communities from Saanich Inlet, British Columbia, Canada - Na_anoxic_6_MG | ecosystem: Environmental > Aquatic > Marine > Inlet | place: Canada: British Columbia... | reverse complement strand
TGAATGAACCAATGAATGAACCAATGAATGAACCAACGAATGAACCAATGAATGAACCAATGAATGAACCAATGAATGAACCAATGAATGAACCAATGAATGAACCAATGAATGAACCAAATACAGTAGTCAATAATTTAAATAAAGAAATTGAAGAGATTGATAACGAACAAACAAAAAATATACAAGGTTTAGACAAAACAAAATTAGTATCTAGAGTATATAATTCAAGTGAATCAAATGAAGTACGTATGAATGATAATAATGTTACAGAACCTGTAGAGCAAACACTATCAGAAGAAGAGGTGCAATCAGAAGAAGTGGTACAATCAGAAGAAGAGGTACAATCAGAAGAAGAAACAAACAAAGTATATTCAACTATTTTAAGCGAACCTGATAAAAAAATAAATATTTTTGAAAACAAACCAGATGAGTTAATGGAAAAATACACAGATGATTTATATTTAGAAGATATAACTGATAAATTAAATATTTCAACCAATGTATCGAATACAATAACATTAAAAAAACCAAACGAAGTATATTATGAAATCTACAAAATTGCAAAAAACAAAGCAAAACAGCATAAAAAAGCAGCAATATCACATTATTTAGAAGCAAAAAACATTAAAAACACTTATTTAGTGAATGATTTATATAATAGTGACGATTCAAGTGATAATGACAATGATAATGACAATGATAGTATAAATAGTGATGATGAAAGTTTGAAAATAAAAAGTAAAATAAATGAAATAGTGAATGACTTAACATAATTAAATTAATTAGAAATAAGTTTAGACGTTATAGTTTAGACGTTATAGTTTAGACGTTATAGTTTAGACGTTATAGTTTAGACGTTATAGTTTAGACGTTATAGTTTAGACATTATAGTTTAGACGTTATAGTTTAGACGTTATAGTTTAGACGTTATAGTTTAGACGTATAGTTTAGACGTATAGTTTAGACGTATAGTTTAGACGTATAATATTTTAGACGTATAATATTTTAGATATTTACAATAAATTATTGTTTTTATTTACGAAAAAATATTTTATCCTTTATTTTATATAATGGACTTCATGAAAAATTTAAAGAAGCTTAAAGTAGAACACGTAATTCTCTTTGTAATCGGTGCTTTATTTTTAATTTTTTTAATTAATTCTTACAGCAATAGTAAAAGTATGGGGGCAGAGCAAATGTCTTCACGCAAAGAACAAGACATGTACTCACAACAACAAGGACAACAAACAAGTGAAGTACAACCATCCCAACCTCTAGGGCAAAACGAAACTTACGCATCTGCATCAGGTGTTTCCACTTCTACACAAGGATTACCCCCTTCATGCTCTAAACAACCCATTGCAGATCCTTCCGAACTTTTACCCAAAGATACAAACAGTCAATGGGCACAATTAAATCCCACCGGATCTGGTGATTTACAAAATGTAAACCTTCTTCGCTCAGGATACCACATGGGTATTGATACTGTAGGAAACTCGTTAAGAAATGCTAATCTTCAACTTCGTTCTGAGCCCGCCAACCCTCAAGTAAATGTTGGTCCTTGGAACAATACTACCATCGCAGCCGACACCATGCGTGTACCTTTAGAAATAGGTCAAGGGTCACAATAAGTATGTTTATTATTTAGATAAACATATAAATAATTATACGTGTCATTATTTAATTAAACAATTAAATAAATTAGTGTAATATAAATTATACTAATTTATTATATATGAGAGTAAACATGTTTGGATTTATCATTATATTATTTATTATATTAATTGCATTAAAAATGTATTATGACTCGGACGTATTTAATTTGCGCTGTATAGTTTCAACAGTGGATGGAAAAAAATACTGCGTAAGAGAGCGAAAAAATATTCAAAAGGCTTCTAACTTATTAGCTAGAACTACAGAAAAAATAGAATATTTGGTAGAAAATACAGGACAACGTTATCCAAATAGAGAAAATGTGAAACGATTAGTAGAAAATTTTAATCCAAAAACTATTAAAGAAACATTACCTACAAGTGAATATACTGCGTATAGTGAAAACAAAGGTGAAAAATTGGCATTTTGTTTAAATAAAAAAAAGGGCGATGATGATAATTTAATAGATGCAAATACATTGATGTTTGTAGCTACCCATGAAATTGCACACGTCATGACTAAAAGCGTAGGACATACAGAAGAATTCTGGAATAATTTTAAATTTTTACTTGAAAATGCGGTAGAATTAAAATTATATACACCAGTTGATTATAAAAAAGAACCAGAAGGTTATTGTGGAATGAATATTACAGATAATCCTTATTATGATTTATAATAAGGATAAAATTTATTACGATATAGCATTAGAATGTGACGCGTTGTAAAATAGATTTTAATATATAAAATAATTATAAATGTATAAAATAAATAGAGGATTATTGGAATGGTCTTTAGACATAAATACTTTTAAAACAGAGTTTATAAATAAGTGTAAAATATTTAATATAATGCCTGGAAATGTAAAATTTTATTCTCAACAAGATGAAGACAAATATATAATACAATATTTATTAAAAGATAAAATTACTGATGGAACATATTTAGAAATAGGTGCATGCGATGGGTTACTATATAGCAATACAAAAGCACTAGAAGATTTTTTAATTTTAAAGGTATATTAATTGAGCCACAAGAAAATTTTTTCAAAAATATTAAAAACAATAGATCTATTGTAAATAATGAATTATATAACTGTGCCGTAACAAATAGTGAATCTTCGACTATATCTTTTATAGGTAATAATGCGGAAGGAGGAATAACAAATAATATTAATACTAACTTAAATAAATATAATTGGACTTCTTATGATGTTCCTAATAAAAAAATGAAAGATATTTTAAACAATAGTAAGTTTACACATATAGATTTCATGATAATTGATGTAGAAGGTTCGGAATTATCATTATTACAATCTATAGATTTTACATTTCCAATATTCTGTATTATTATAGAAGCACATAGCACAGAACAAGAAAAAAATAAAATATTTGGCGAATTATTAAAAAATAATGGATTTACATTTAAAGAAAGACAACGTGGTAATGAAATATGGTTAAATCATAATTATTTCAGAAAACATTTATTTAACATGTAGTTTATATTTACCTTCATTTATTATTGAATTATATTCACCCTTTCATTTTTAATTTAGATTTAACTGTTTGAATTTCTCTCCCATCACTATTTTTAATAGTATAATAATAATTTGGATAATCATCACAGTGTACGTTTTCTATTTTCCATATACTATGATTGTAAATAACGATTGCATCTTTTTTCAATTGTTTATAAATAAGTATATACGTATTCTTTCCACTATTGGTACATTCGCCTGTAATCTGATTTTTTATTAAGATATAATTATTTGGAATACTATGTAAGTAGGTATCACAACGAAATACTTCATCAATGAAAGTTATATAAAAATTATCTATTAAATTTAGTTCTAAAAATTGTTTATATATTTGCGAGCCACCTATTATCCATAACTGATCGTATTGTTTATCATTCGCAAAGTTAATTACGTCGGTTATATTTTCAAAAGATTTAACTAAAGAACTATTAGAGGTAGAACGGTTATTAGTATTAGTATTAGTATTAGTATTAGTATTAGATGTATTGTTATTACATGATTCATGTAAGTAATCTAATTTTAAGCTTGATGATAATATTAAATGATCACGATCTTTTAATATGCGAATACTATTCCAGGTATTTTTGCCCATTACAATAGCATTTTTACCGTTTCCCTTAGTTAATTTTTGAAACCTCTGCATATCTTGTGGCAATATCCATGGTAATTTATTATTTATTCCAATGCCTCTATTATTATCCATCGCTACTATTCCATTAATAAGCATTATATATATATATAAAATAATATTTAGATTTTATATATATAATAATATTATGAATGATATTTATAAAGTAATTAAATTATATGAAAATAATAGTAAAGAAATCGTGGCTTTTATAGGAGATAAAATACCGGATACAATCGATAATATTAACAAGCAATTCAGTGAAAACGCATCAGCACCAATATTTGATGGAATATTTAGTGATGAAGAATTAACAATGATAACTGATGAAAAAATAAAGGTAACATTTTCTAAACAATTACTTTATATAGACGATACTATTGAAAACATAAAAAAGAAAATAGTTCAAGAAGATTCCAATATATCATTTGATGAAATATATTTATTTTCAAAAAAAATGCAAACATTTACTAGTTCACAAATCTACAGTAATTTATCAAAAAATGGTAAGATAACGATTACAAAAGAAATACTGTTTGATTTTTTATTAAACCTGAATAGCATTAATATTACTAATATTGCAATTAAAGAACAGTATACGTTCAATGACATAATTGATCTAAAATTAGATGATAAGTCATCTATAGTGAATAACTGTATAGGGCAACATTTTATAACAGGTAGTAGTATTTACAACGTAACTGTAAATCCATTAAAAGTTGTAACATTCAACAAAATATTAAAAAATAATAGTGACAATATTATCACAACAACAAACAAAGATTTATTAATGTCTAATGGATTTTTAATTAATAATACAATTTACATGTGTTTAGCAGAAGATGTACTAACAAATGCTATCAATAAAGAATTACCTCAAGAATTAATTATAAAAATTTACTTTCCTTATTTAAATGAGAAAAGGATTAACACAATAGAAAAACTAAAAGAAAAAAAAATAGAGTTATTAGAATCTAATAAACAATTACTCAATAAAACATTTGAGAAAAATGATAAAAATATTGATATGTTTCACAAAGTATATCATACACGTAAAGAAGAATTAAAATATATAGAACAAGGTATTCAATTTATTGAATTAAATTTATCACAAGAAGTAGAATTTTCCATACCATTAGATACGATCTTTAAATTAATACATACATCTAAAGAATTACCATTTATAAAATATAGTGCATCAAATAGACAAGAAAATATATACAAATTGTATTGCGACAAAGTAGCAAAAAACGGGAAAAAAATGCCTTATTTATCAAAATCACAAATATTTAAACTAATAAAAGAAACAAAAGGAAAAAAATCAGTATCATGTTATATGGAATATTATGTAGATGAGAATAATGAGAATAATGAAAATAATGAAAATAATGAAAATAATGAAAATAATGAAAATAATGAAAATAATGAATATATACCAATACATATAACAATAGATAATTACACCAATATATATGTAAAATGTGAATTTAAACAGACCAAGTCTGTTAATTTTGTTGAAAATATATTAAAAAATGCTGTGAATCCCGTGATAAATATTATAAAGGATTATGTAAAAAAAAATGGATATACTATGACTAAGTTCTCTAGTATATACAATGATAATATCGAAATAGTAGATATAAAATATGTTTCATATATATCAATCGACAAGAATATCAATTTGAATAATTTATTAGGCTGTATTTCAAGTATATTTAATGTAGTAGTAGGTGATTTAAAGAAAGGTATAATTATGCGTTATAAAAGAGTTGCCGAATATAATGTTATGGATAGTCAGGAAGCATTTATAGTAGAATTATTAAATAGAGCAAATGAGGAAAATGACATTGTAAAATTATTAATGGATAATTTCCAATTGAAAGAAGAAGAAGCACAATTAAAAATAGCAGAACTATTAAATAACTTACAAGTGGTCCAAACATTAAATAAGAAACGCAGTATTAAAATAAAAAATAATCCAGGATTCTTAACTAAAATAACTCAAGATGCATATAAAAAGAATATAACGGTGGAAATGGATAAGATTAACAATATTTTTTATATGCAAGTTATTCCTATTTATATCGATTCATTAATTAGAATTACACAAGTCCCCGAAACTTCAGGCGTAACTGTAAGAGAAATCGATAGCTTATGTAAAACTTCTAAAACAGAAGACGATACTGCAATACAAGATATTATTGCACCATCTGAGAAAGGAATTAGTGAAAATATACCAGTAGCAATAGTTGCAGAAGACTTGTCTTTTGGTAAGAATGTAGAATCACAAAAAGATAAATCAGTAAATGTTATGGACTTTTTATATGACGATGAAGATGATGACGATGATGATGATGATGATGATGATGACGATGATGATGATGATGATGATGATGACGAAGGAATAGATGTAGATTTGGACGACGAAGAAGATATAGAATTAGGCGATGAAATAGAATTACTGGGTGGTAATATAGATAGTGATGATGACGAAGGAATAGACATAGATCTGGATGAAGAAGAAGATATTGAAGTGGACGATCAAGATAATTTAGATGAAGATGACGAAGGAACGGATGTAGATGTAAAATTAGATAATACTACAAAGAAAACAACTACTAGTAATGATAAGAGTATTTCGTCACTAAAAATGAGTAAAAATATAAAAAAGCCTATACTAAAAATAGTTAGTAATAAAAACGAAAACAACAATGAAAATATTGAAAAGGATATAACTGGTATGAAAATAACCGACCCCAATCCATTTTTTAGAAAAATGCATAATAATGACCCTACATTATTTTTAACGGACTCTGATGGAAAATACAATGCATATTCTAGATTATGTCCGTGGAATAAACGAAGACAACCGGTTTTGCTAACTGACGAAGAAAAAGAAAATATAGATAAAGAACATCCTGGATCTTACGATCAAGCAATTAAATACGGATCTAATCCAAATAAACAATATTGGTACATATGTCCTAGATATTGGGACTTAAAAAATAATGTGAGTTTGACACATAAACAAGTAAAAAGTGGCAAATATGGAAAAGTTATACCTCAAAATGCTAAGACAATACCATCTGGAGCAAATATTTGGGAATTCTCCGACAATAAAGAACATTACGATAAATCCGGAGAATATATAAAACACTATCCTGGTTTTTTGAAAAAAGATACACACCCAAAAGGTCTATGTGTACCATGTTGTTTCAAATATTGGGACAAACCAACCCAAATTAAACGTCGTCAAGAATGTAGTCAAAGCGATGAAATAAATAGAACAACAGAAAAGCTATCTAGTAAACCGAAACAAGTAGATGATTATATAAAGGGTCCCGATAAATACCCATTAGAGCAGGATAGAATGGGGTATTTACCCTTTATAGTTCAAAAATTTATTGACGTTGATAATAAAGATTGTCAAGTAAGTAATACTAATAAAAATTTAAAAAAGAATTTTCCTTGTTATCTTAGAAGAGGTGTTGAAAATAATAAAAAGAAATCTTTTATAGCATGTATATCAGATATTTATGGTGAGAAAAACAATAACGTTGTTTTATCGATAGAAAAATTTATTCGTGATAAATTATTAAAAATGTTAACAATAGACGTGTTTATAAGTATACAAAATGGGACATTGGTGAATGAATTTAAAAGTTCTAATTTAGATGATGTAAATATTGAAACCGAAGAAATGAAACAAAGTTCAATTTATTCTAAGTTAAATACATCTAATAGCAATAGCAATAGCAATAGCAATAGCAATAGCAATAGCAATACAACTACCTATCATGCGTTACAATTAAAAAAAATTATGTCTGCATTAAATAATTTTAGAAATTATATTACAAATAAAGAGTCTGAACTAGATTATACATATTTATGGGATTTAGTATGTCAACCAAATAATTTTCTTTTTGAAAAAGGAATAAATATAATTTTACTTAATTTACCTCAAGACGATATTACGGCAAATTTAGATATAATTTGTCCTACAAACTATTATTCTATAAATAAATATGATCCTTCTAGAGATACAGCTATTATACTTAAAAAATATGAATATTTTGAACCACTGTATATTGTTGTTGATAAATCAACATCCACTTCTATAAATATAATAACAAATAAGCTGTATACTCCTGTCATGATGAGTAAAATTCCTAATCTTAAACAATTATCGATGAACGTTCAGCGTATTTATACAACAATGTGTAAACCATTAGATAGTATGCCAAATAAATTTAAATACAAAGAAATAAAGTTTAGACGCAATAACACATTGGAAAAAAGTATTGAAATATTAGATAAATATAAAATACAAATAGACAAATTAGTTATTAACTACGATACCAAAGTAGTAGGGTTAATAATAGAAAATGATAGGCAAATAAAGGGATTTATTCCATGTTTTCCATCTGCGATTATATCTTCGTATGAATTAATTTCATTTCAAGACGATAGCTTTTATTCCACTATGGAAAATACGTATAAATTTTTACTATCTATAGTGAATGAAACAAATGGTGAGATATTATGTAAACCACTAATAAAAATATTAGAAGATGGATTAATTGTGGGAGTACTTAGTGAAACCAACCAATTCATACCATTATCTGAACCCGAACAAGATACAGATGTGAATATAAAACACTCAATAGATGAAGGAAATTATTTCGAAGTAGATACTGTACTTCAGACCAGCAATAAAATAGACACAGAACGCGAAGAATATGTAAAAAAAATAAGACTAGAAACAGAATTATATTTAAATTTTAGAAATAAATTAAGAACCGAATTATTAAATTACAATAATATTATATTACGAGATGAAATAGAAAGCGTTTCTAATTCACAACAAATTGTTTATTATACACAATTGGATAAATTGATTGTATTAATACAATCAATTCTTAGAGATAAAGTATCTTTTATAAATGTTACAAAAGAAAATATGAAAAATATTGAAGAAAATATGACAGTTGGCGATATTTTATTAATTCCTAAAAATAATTTACTAAGTAACTTAGACAATGAAAAAATATATTACAGCAAAATAGCAGATGAACTAATTAGATATAATAAAATAAAGCAATTTATGTTTCAACCTAGAATAGTTTTATCATTCAGTGATTTAAAATATAATCTACATGATAATGAAATTATTTTGCTGCAATCATTGCTAACACAAGGATATTTTGAAAATTTAGTTGAAGATATAAAAAATAAATATACCACATTTAATACATTTGACAACGTAGAACCATCCGTATTTCAAAAATATGACAATGTATATGAAAATAAAGTTATTAATACTGTTCCCAGTTCTAACTCTAATTATAGTGTAGTTGATTCATCAATATTAAATACTAGTAAACCTTTGGTAAACGAAAAAACTAGTAAATTATCGACAATACCTAAAAAGGTAAAATCTACAAAAGTTCTTATTGAAAAAAATACTTGCAAAATATACAGTAATTGTCCGACAAATAAAAAGGATATATACGCTAAAATGAAATTGAAATTTAAAGGTTACAAAGAAATAGAGTTTTCTAATGATAATGGCGATTGTACTTTTGATATATTATTGACACTTATAAAAAATACAGTTGATAATGATAATGAAATTACCGTGAAAGAAATAAAACAACTATTAATTCAAAAGTATTCAACAATACGTGATGTAAATTTTGAGGAATTGGTTAATTTGCTACATTATTATGGATATCCACAAGTTAAATTATTTGAAAAAGGAGAAATATCAATAGAGGATATTATTATGAGTAAAGATTATTATGTTAATAATTTTGATATATTACTAGTATCAAATAATTACAATATACCTATTGTATTAGTCAATGCAAAAACATTTGTTGATAATAATAGTTCTTATCTATCACTTAATGTTAATGAGAATGAGAAAAAATGCTATGTAATTAGAACACCTAATTTCTACAAATATAAAATGAATGTCCCAAAGTATCGTTTATTTATAGACAAACATAATAATTGTTTATTAGATATTAACAAATTTCCTGAACTATCTATACAAAACGAAATACTAAAACAAAACAATAATCTAAAGAATATGTTAGAGAAATACACTATTTTAAGAAACGAAGACAGTGACGTTGATGACAATAGTAAAAAAAATAGTGAAACTATAAAAAAAACTAAATTAAAAGGAAAAAAATTAAAACTAGTTGAAAATCTGAATAATATCTGAATAACATCCGAATAACATCCGAATAACATCCGAATAATATTTTATTCCATGTAAAATATTATTTAATAATTATAATTAATTATATAATTATTATAATTAATTATGGTTAATTCTCATCGTCACTTTCAATTTCCATACTACTAGAGCTTTCGTATCCTATTGTTATATTATTATTTTCACGAACACGGTTACGATTGTAATGATAATTATATTCATAATTATGATCGTCATCATTATCTAGATCTAAATGATTTAATATACCATAATTATCTGTACGCATTTCATTGTTTTCATTATTTTCATTGTTTTCATTGTTTTCATTATTTTCATTGTTTTCATTGTTTTCATTGTTTTCATTGTTTTCATTATTTTCATTGTTTTCATTGTTTTCATTGTTTTCATTGTTTTCATTGTTTTCATTGTTTTCATTGTTTTCATTGTTTTCATTGTTTTCATTGTTTTCATTGTTTTCATTGTTTTCATTACGTATTTCACCACTTTCATACATATTATGATATTCATATAATGATCTATCATCCCCTAGATTCATGTGTCTAAGCGAATGTAGTATATTTTCTAACCTAATATCAAGACTGTTGATTGCTTGTGAATTATTGGAACTATCACTTAGTAATTCAGTATTGTTACCGGATACAGTAACTTCTATATTATATGTAGGTGGGTGTCTTCCGGTTGTTCTAGTTGTAGTATCCATATTTGTAGGTACTATATTATTAATTCCACTTATATTTTCATTTCGTACATCATCACCTTCCTGATATTCATCATTGTCATATTCATTATATTCATCGTATTCATCACTTTCAGTGTAATCACTTTCATTATCGCTACTATTATAATTGTATTCATTTGTAATATCATAATCTTCACTGTTGTTATCTGTTAATGATGATGACGGTGTAGTTGATGCGGAATGTAACTCATTTTTTACAGTGTTTTTATACTTTATGTCAATTAATTCTATTTCAGATTGTGAAAATGTATAGTTTTTAATATTTTTACTTATGTCTGTATAATTA
>Ga0233413_10001286_pt1 | contig 11100 bp, 11 predicted proteins | sample Na_anoxic_6_MG_FD_189019 | JGI IMG/M metagenome (GOLD analysis project Ga0233413, IMG submission 189019) | Seawater microbial communities from Saanich Inlet, British Columbia, Canada - Na_anoxic_6_MG | ecosystem: Environmental > Aquatic > Marine > Inlet | place: Canada: British Columbia... | reverse complement strand
TGGTATTGGGGGTACTGTTTTTATGGATTACGAAAAAATATGTGTAAAGATATAATAAAAATAGAAGGAATTAAATGTAGAATTACATCTGGTGTACATCAAGGATGTGGTGATATTTTTTTAACCCCTGGCGATGGTAGGGTTGACTATGAGGGTAATAGTTTGGGGTTTACAGAAGACGAATCTATTATAATAAATAAAAAGTTTAATGATAGGTTAAATTTATCTAGTTCTACCTTTATGGGACATTTGTATGGTAGAAGAGTTACTATGTTGTCTTTATATATTAGTTCTGAAGAGATTCAAGAAATGTTTAAGAATTATTTTTTAAATAATTTCTTAAAAAGTTTGGTAGTTTAAAATTTTTTTGTATCTTTACAATATCAAAAACAAATAACTATGGAAAATTCAGTAATTTTAACAAAAGTAAGAGACTACAAAGGAGACAATGGTTTCATCATTTCACTTAAAGGTGGACTAACTAAGTACGGTTCTTTAACACCAAAACAATTATCAGCAGCTGGTAATTTTTTCAGTAAAGTAAACACCCCTAAAAAAATGGAAGATACTACACAACCTAAAGAAGTTAATGTGAATATTAAAATCTCTAAATTCATTGCTAAGAGAATCGCTGAAGATAATGATCTTGAATTCAAACCATTTCTTCTTACAATCACAAAAGTATTAAGAGAAACCGCTAAGGCTTACCAAGTGGTAGGTAAAATGAATACATCTGACGTATCTTCTTGTAGATGTTGTGGTAAAGACTTAACAGATTGGAGATCTCAAGCCACAGGTGTGGGTCCAGTTTGTTCAAAGTCATTAGGTATCCCTTACGTAAAGAAAGAAGAGGATGTTGTGGTTTACAAAAAATTACTTAAAATTAAGATCGATAAAATTGGTGATTTAACTTTCTGGTTAGCTAAATCTCAGATCAAAGAAGGTAAGGAGGAATTGGAGGATTCTTTAAAATAAAAACGATTATTTATCAACAACCCTCTTCGGAGGGTTTTTTTATACCCTTTTTTTAGTTTTCTTTTTAGTTGGGAGTGGTTTAAGTTTTCCACCGAATATTGTATCACCTATCTTTATTTTAATATCTTCAGTTACTAAAGACTTATCTAAATACTCTTCTACTACCTCTCTAACTACATCTTCTATTTCTTCCCTAACAATTTGTCTAACGTTATTAACGTCTATATTTGTTGGGTTGGGTGGTGTAAATTGTGTAGGTTGTGGTTGTGGAGATTCATTTACTAAATCCTCCACATCACTTAATTCAAAAGTATGGTTAGGAGATTCTGGGATTTCGATAGGTTCATCAATCATAGCCTTTAACACTGCCTGTGGCATTTTACTAGTTTTTAAATTTCTATATTGTCCACCTTTTGTTGCGACTGATTGGGTACCACTAGATCTTTGTTGTATAAAATTTTCTGTTAAATTCGGTATTTCTTTTTCTTCATAAGACACCTCTTTGGTGATTCCACCATTTGTGTTATTAGTAACTGTCCCATATTCAGCATCAGTTTTTTGCATTATAGCTTTAGATTTATTTAATATCTCTGTTAATTTATTAATATCACTCATAATTATCCATTAAAATTTAATATATTATATATTTTTATCATATCTTTATCACCACTAGGGTTAAATAAGGATCGTGGTTCTTTAAAATCACCACTTAATTTTTTTAAGGCATCCATTCTATCTACTCTAAACATTTTCCACCCTGGCTGGATGGTTTTAGTATCACCACCAACTTGGTATACCCTAACTACGTCATTACCCGCTTTAGAGACTCCATAACAATAAATCTCTACCCATCTTTTACCTTTTCCTCCTGGATCCTCGTCATCGTCATAATAAACCTCAGCAATTCTTTTACCGTTCATGCAATCCATTATAGTAGACTTACTTGCCACTTCAAGAATAAGACTTTCTGCGATATTGTAAAGAGTCATTTTATTTATTCGTTATCAACTATGTAATTAGGATAGTATGGTTTATTTGGTCCAAATCCATTTGGTCCTGTAGTACTACCATAATTACCTTCATTCCTAGCAATTAATGCATTTCTACCAGTACCTGGCTCTGTTGGGTTTCCGTTTATATCCCAGTCACCACCACCTGAATTTGTATTTAATTGGTCAGCGTTTCCACCAGTACCCTTACCTTTATTATCACCGTCTGATAAAGCGTTAGGGTGTGTTTCACCATATTTTTTACCATCACTATCTAAGTAGGTATTTTTAATTACATTTTCTACTCTATAAATGTCTCCTAGTTCTTCTAATTTAGTTTTAGCCATAATTTCTATATTTTAGATTTATACGTTATTAATTTTTTAATTTTTGTTATTTCTTCATAAACAGGTTTACCTCTTTTTATTTGTCCAGAGATATCTTTGGACAGTTTGGGTATTCTTATTTTTAAAGTATCTTTATTAACTTTATTAATGTCTTTATTATGTTGTTTTATAAATTGGTTTGATAACCCTGTTTCACTTTTTATTTTTTTAGGTGCCTTAACCGCTTGTGTTTCTTTATCTAACGTACTCTTTATCCAATTACGTGTTGTACTTCCACCATTAAGTCTATATTCAATATCATTTTGGTCCCCCTCAAACTTATCAAACCAGTTTTTTATTCTTTTTAATTGTTTATATTCCACCATTTCTAATTGTAAAATATTTTTAGCCCTTTTATAACCTTCAGTTTGTTTACCACCTTTATTGGTTGATTCAAAAGTTTTAACTGCGTTTTTAAAACAATTAAGAACGTAATCAGGACAATTCCAATATTTACCGTCTAAAGCACTATTACCACCTTTATTTTTCTTCTCCGACATATTTTATTTTATCTCCTAATAATTCTCTGTGTTCTTCATCTATAGACATAATATCTATATTATCCAAAATATGATTAAGTACTATTGATAATTCAACACCATGTAAATCTTCTTTATTTATTAAATCCATAAGACTATTAACTTTTCTAATTATCATTGGTTTTTCGTGAACATCCTTTAATTCCATAATATCTGGAATATCAACTTTACCAACTAACATATCTTGTTCATTTTTAGATACCATACCTCTATAATCTTTTTTATCTCTGATTATTTCATCAACAATATCCTTCATTTCATCTATATGGTGTTCATCATTTTCCCCAATAAAATCAAATTCTGTGTCATATGGTAATGAATGACTGGGCCATTCTCTACTATCTTTATAATCTTGATCAGGAAACCCACGCTTGAAGTAATGTTTTTTAATATCTATATCTGCCAATTTTTTTCCACTATTTAAATCATCTATATCTGGTACGACATTAAGTTCATCATACATATCATCTTCTTCACTTAACACTTCTTCCTCATTTACAACATAATTATAATTAATTCCATAGTATGGTCCACCATATATGAAATAAGCTTCTGGACCTTGTGTGGCGTTTCTTACAAAGTCATCAGTTGTTTTTTTAGATTTAATATGATTTCTATTGATAACATAATTATTATTTTTATTAATCATATTACCATTGGTATCAACCAGCTCATTAATTTCTTCTTCACTAAGGTTTTCTCTTAGGTTTTTTCTATTTATATAATTATTAATATGAGACTTTTTAAATGTTTTATTCATAATAAATGTTTTTTATATAAATATAACAGAAATTCAAATATTTATTAAATAAAGTAAAAATATGGCTTCATGTGAAAATAAATATACAACTTTATTAGATTTATCTAGACAGGCTAAAGTTATTACTGGCGAAACCGCTTGTTTTGATGGTAAGATAGAAGTTGGTATACCATTTAGTGGTTATCCTACAGGTGTTGATACAAATACAATTGTATCTTTGGGTGTTGTTTCATCAGAAACTGCGGTATTTAGTGGGAATACTGGGACAACGGTGTTTGATGTCTCAAACACAGGATCAACAAATTATAATACGTTATTTAGTGGGTATTCGGGGACTGTATGGACAAACTCTTTATTCTCTGGAAACACATCAGGATTAACATTACCAATTACACCTTTAAGTGCGGATACTCAGGTTGTTGGTGAAAATGTTATAATACCAACACCTTCTCCCCCATTTACTGCGTTAACAACTGGACCAGTTTGGACATTAACTCAAACAGGTACAACTTCTAATGGTGAACATATAATAGGTCTTCAATATACTGGGTACACTATATCATATTCGTTTAGTCAAATAGAACAATTATCAGTTACCGCCTATACCGCCTACTCAGGATTTAGCTTTGCATCACAAGAAAATTTTTCAGCGGGTACTTTGGATTATAAAGGTCCGTTTGATTATATATCTACAAAAGAAGATGCCACCGTAGATGGGATATTAACAACAAAAAAATTAACTGTTACCGATGGGGCTTCTTCCGCAACAACTGGATATGTTCTAACACAATTAGATGAAGATGGAAGGGCTGGATGGGTATTTAATTCCTCTAGCGCCACAACCAATACCTTTGTAAGTGGTGGGACATTAAATGGTACAAATTTAGATTTAACTTATAATACTGGAGGTAGTGTACCTTCTATAGAATTAAGTGGTATAACATATTGGTCTGGTGGGTCAGGACTTTATGATACATTAGGTAATCATACAATGACAACAGGGTCAAATACAGATTTTTCAATTATTAGTGGTGGTGAAAACAATGAAATATCTGCAGGTTTCCCTATTGGTAAGTGGAACTCAATATTAGGTGGTTCTGGAAATACAATATCTGCTAGTAATTTTGGTGTAATTAAAAATAGTATAATAGGGGGTATTGGAAATTCTATTGGTGGTTCAGGTGCAAATAATGAAAATTGTGTAATTATAGGGGGTGAAAATAACACAATAAGTAATACTGCAACTAATTCAGTGTTTATCGCTATGAGTGGGGAAACAAATGGGAGTGTAAATGATACTGTTTATGTACCCAACCTAACAGTAAGAAATGATTATATTTTACATTCTGATTCTGTATTGTCAGTAAGTGATTTACCTGGGTCTTTAGAGGATTTAATAAAAGGTAATATAACTTATTTTAATTGGAGTGGGGTAACTTCTCACATAATAAGTAATGACGACACATTAGGTCGGTCAGGAATTAATATGGGTAACTTTTCTAATTACCCAGCAACAGAAACGTATGGATTCCTACACTATTTTAATTCTGGACATACCAGGACTGGTACACCTCCTGTTGGTACAGGATTTTATCGTGATAAATTAGTATTGAAAGGTGCTTCCGATGTTTCAGGTATGGTTATTCACCCACAAGCAGGCAACTCTTCGGGTTCATTATGGTTTGAAATGGACGGTAGTTCTGTTATGAAATTAAAAGGTGATGGTGCTGGAAAAGCTAGATTAGGTATTGCAATGAGTGTTGATGGTACTGAAGACGCTACCGCTAATTTACAAATAGGTGGTACGGGTACAACTGGAACATTTAAATATGTTGATGGGAATGAACAAAGTGGTTATGTTCTTACATCTGATGCGGATGGTGTTGGAACTTGGCAAGCGTCATCTGGTGGAGGAGGGGTCACTATTGACCCATATAATAATTCAGGTAGTGGTACAACTATCAGTTGGGATGTTTCGGGAACTTCTACAAATTATGAAGCAACTTTTACTGGTAATACAACATTAAATTTGATAAATGTGAGGAATGGAGATTATGGTACAATAATAGTTACTCAAGATGGTGTTGGTTCTCATACATTAACATTTAATAATATAAATGGGGGTGCTGGAACACATTATGTAGTTAATGGGGGTGGGGGTACACCAATATTAACCTCGAACCCTAATGCGATAGATATACTTTCATTTACATATAATGGTTCCGCAATGTATTGGACGGTTGGTAATGATTATACTTAAAATTAGTTAATATGAGTAGAGGTGTATTCAATTCAAATAATAAGGTTGGGGACGTTATTTATTTACAAAAAAGTGGATCAACTAGTTCTTTTGACCCACTTTTTAACTTTAGTGGTTTAGATCCTAGTAGAGTTTCTTGGAGGTTAGATAATGGTAGTGATATTATACAAATTGCTGGTAATAGTATTACATATACCGGGTTTACATCTGACACTTCTATAAGGTCAATACAAATTAGGGGCAATAAATTTACTAACGCTAATAATATTCAAATGAATAACGATAACTTATATGGTGATATCGATTTTAGTTTATTAGGTAGCGGTGATAAAACTTTTTACCTATGGGATAATTCTAATTTAACTGGGATAACTAACCCTTATGTGACTGGTATTACATCAGTGTATAATGTCAGTAGTTGTAATATAACAGGTAATTTAGATATGACACCAATAAATGGTGATATCACTTCATTTCAGGTTCAGTTTAACCCTAATTTAACTGGAATAACACACAACACCGCTTCTACTGTTACAGGCTCATATTATGCATATACTTGTGATTTAACAGGTATTTTAAATATACCATTTTCTACTCCACAATCTTTTAGAGTAGAAAATAATGATAAACTTAGTGGGATTACACATGTATTGTCTACAAATGTTATGTCATCATATAACGCCGATCGCTGTGATTTAATCGGTAATCATGACATGTCAATGTTCACTAATTTAGGTGGTGATTTTAGAATTTATTCAAATAGTAATTTAACTGGAATAACACATACTGCCTCTACACAATTATTTACAATTTATTATGCTTATGGTTGTAATTTAACAGGAAATCATGACATTTCAATGTTCCCGAATTTAGGTGGTACTTTTTGGGTAGGGAATAACCCTAATTTAACTGGGGTAACACATACTGCATCAACACAAGTGTTTAATCACTATAATGTTAGTCATTCTTCACCGTCAACAAATATTGGATTAATAGGGAATCATGACATTTCAATGTTCCCGAATTTAGGTGGGAATTTTAGATTAGGTAATAATGATAGGTTAACTGGAATAACACATACTGCCACAACACAAGTATTTACTTGGTATTATGCTTATGGTTGTGATTTAACAGGAAATCATGATATGTCTATGTTAACAGGATTAGGTGGGGATTTTAGAATATACTCGAACAGTGGATTAACAAGTGTTACCCATACTGCCTCAACACAATTGTTTAGTAATTACAATGTAAATAATTGTAACATATCTGGGGTTCATGATATGTCCATGTTTACAGGGTTAGGTGGTAATTTTAATATGAGTGGTAATGCTTTATTAACAGGTGTCACACACACAGCATCAACTAAAGTATTTACTAATTATTATATAAATAATTGTGATATAAAACCAACACACGATTTTTCAATGTTATCCTCTTTGGGTGGGAATATTAGAGTAGATAATAATATAGAGTTAGTAGATATAATTAACCCCCCTTCTACTGAGGATATTACTTATTATTGGGCAGGTAATTGTAACCTAAATTATATTGATTTTTATCCTTTGTCGGGGGCGTCAATATCTGATATACAACTACAGGATAATACTATGGTGGTGGGTGATGTGAATCATATATTAGTTGACTTTTATACCTTAAATAATACATATTTTCAACCTGGTTGGTCTGGTGTTACTTTAGATATTAGTGGTACAAATGCAGCACCTGATGGTGCAAGTGGTGGGTATGATGGTGAAGGGGCAAGATCAAGATTAATAAATGACTACGGTTGGACAATAACATCAAGTTGATATGGATTATAGATTAATATATGAAGGTAATAAAGTTTATGGGTTACACCATTCAAGTGGTACCACAGAAACTTTAAAAAATTTATCATTTTTTAATACGTTAGATGAATGTTTTAATGAAATAGATGTATTAAAATTAGAATATATTTATTTTTCTGGTAATACAACAAAAATTATTTTTAGTGGGGGGTCAAGAACAATAGAAGATATTAACGATCTCTAATATTTATTAAATATGAGCAATATATACCAACATGGTTTTGACAACTGTTTAAAGTTAAGATTAAGTAACAGTGAGTACTGGGACATATTTTTATGTAACGATTGTCAAGACGCACCTAATCCAGATATTATTTTAACGGGAAGTTGTTTATTGGTTAATATTGATATCAATGACGATAATTCATATTCTGGAGATACACTATATAATTTGTTAGATTGGTCGGGATCAACCGTATATGGTAGCGGTGTTACATTAAACGATATTGGGTTAACTGGTATTGATAATGGATTTATTACTTATGATTGTACAGGATCAACAAGTGGGGCAACCTTCTTATCCGCTTTTACAGGATCAACTTTATTTTTATCTTCCGCGGATACAAGATTTTTTATGACAAGGGTAAGTGGGTGTACATATGATTATACTATAGATGTTTTATCAGGATCACCAGAAGGTAGATATTCAAGATTATGTGGAGGATTTTATCAAGGATTTTTTAAATTATCCGATAAAACCTATTTTAAAGATATTACTGACAATAAATTTACGTGGCCAATTAGTTGGTTTAATTGTCCACCTGTGTGTACAGGATCAACATCAGGAACTACTACTGGTACTACCACAGGTTGTACTTCTAGTTGTGACTTAAACCCTAATAAAGCCTACCAATGTTACTTAGAAGAAAAACCTATTCCATGGAATTATCAAATTTTACCAACAAGGTATGATTTAGGGTGGACATCTATGTTTTGGTTAAAGAAAGAACCGACAGCTTGTTCTGGAAATACTGCAACAACACTAAATGATGTTTATAGTGGGAATACAGGTTTCTTTTATTATATGGGGACAAGATCTGAAAATAAGTTTTGGGATTTATTTAGTGGGGAAACAGGTTATACAACATCTTCAGGATATCCTTTACCACCACCTAAAGAAACTAAAGAGGTATTAGATAATAATCCATTTTTAGTGTATAAAGGAAATTGTTGTTGTTTTACTGGTATTACTGAAGTTACAACACAACAAAAAGATAGGAATTTAGATATAGTTAATAACGCTTTAGGGTTTAGGATTAAAGATGATGGTAGTATCGGGTATAGAACTTTAGGTGTTAGTGGAATATGTTCCGCAGTCACCGCAACAACCGTAGTTAATTGTAATTCACAATGTGGTTGTGGGTGTAATAGTGATACTGGTAACACCAAAGTTACTGCAACAACTGTTACTGAAAAATATATAACAGGTGTTACAGTTACTGAAGAATATAGTGTAAGTGGGATGGTTAAAGATAGTCAGTGGACACATATAGGGGTTAGATTTAGGGCTTATGAAGAATATGAAGGTTGTGAATTAGAAGTCACACCCAGAAGGTTAGGTAGTTTAGACATATTTATTGATGGGTATTTAAAGTGGACTGTAGACAACTTTGACGAATTTTTATTTAAAGAATTAGACGAATATAGAGAAAAACAAGAAGGTGTCCCATTTAACTACAGCTGGGGTGGGGGTACACAAGGATTGATAGAGACAAATACCGTTAATGGTCCTGACGTTAAAGATGAAAATTTAATAATACAAGAAAATTTTGCTGGTACGTTTGAGGGTGATGTTGCCACATTTAAAATGTATGGATGTGTGTTAGATGTTACACTTATTAGGTACGATTACAATAAAACTAAATCTAGATTTGGTTTCTAGATATTTATAAATAAAGACAATGGAATTTTTCATAAATAAAAATAGTACTTTACCAAAACTTAAGATGGAATTGGTTAATGATGGTCGTAATGATTTTAGAGAATTTTACGAAAAGGTTCAAAACGCAACAATAAAATTTACTATGTATGATGTTGAGACTAAAATTAAAAAAATTGCCAATTCAGATGCTACTATACAACTTAAAGATCCAAATTGTTCCATTGGTGGAGATAAACCAGAATATTATATAGTTTATCAATTCAGTACAAATGATACTAGGAAGGTGGGGAGATATAGTGGACAATTCACTATCACCTTTTTAGATGGGACAGGAACTCTTATTGCACCGATAAGAGATGATTTATATATTAATGTATTAGACAATTGATATTTTAAGAAATTATCACTATATTTGTGGTAAAACAATTTTATGCCCGCATCAGTAGAAGAAATCGAAGAATATTTAGGGGGTTATGATGATCAAAAATATATTGTAGGGGTTGAATCTTCCTATTATGATAATAAAGTACATCTTATAATTCACGACCCAGAAAAAGGTAAACGTATTGAAAAACATAGGTTAATACCCTTTCTTTGGATGAAGTCACCGAATATGGAAGTTTTTTATGGTGGTAACCGTAGAACCATTAAAGAAAAGATGAGGGAATTTAAAATTAAATTTATTCCTTTGTCTGTTACTGATGAAGAAGGTAATAATTTTAAAAGACTTGAAGATGGTTATAAATTCTTAGTAAGGTGTAAAGGTACGTATGGTGATTTATTAAAATTCTTTAAGGAAGGAAAAATGGGGGTATATGATGAAGAACATCGAAGTAACTTCTTAGCTATCAACCCTACAGAACAATTTCTTATCCAAACAGGTAAAAGATTATTTAAAGGTATGGAAGATTATAGTGAAATCCATAGACTTTCTTTTGATTTAGAAACAACTGGTTTAGATCCTTATAAAAGTAGGATATTCCAAATAGGTACAAAAGATAATAGAGGTTTCCAACACATATTAACGATAGAGGATGGTGAAGAAGAAATCGTCAATTCAAGAGAAAGAGAAGCGATAACAACTTTCTTCCAAATAATTACACATTTAAAACCAGCCATTGTTGCTGGATATAATTCTGAAAATTTTGACTGGTATTTTATTGTTACTAGATGTGAAGTTTTAGGGTTAGACATTAAAAAGATTGCTAAGACATTAGGTAGTATCCCTTTTTATAGAAAAAAACAAACACTAAAGATGGGTCCAGAAATGGAGTATTATGAACAAACACATATGTGGGGTTATAATATTATGGATGTGTCACACGCAGTAAGAAGGGCACAAGCCATTAATTCTTCTATTAAATCTTGGTCACTGAAATACATTACAAAATATTCTAATGCAGATAAAGAAAATAGGGTATATGTCCCAGGAGATAAAATTGGTAAGACTTTCGCAGAT
>Ga0233413_10001285_pt1 | contig 11101 bp, 13 predicted proteins | sample Na_anoxic_6_MG_FD_189019 | JGI IMG/M metagenome (GOLD analysis project Ga0233413, IMG submission 189019) | Seawater microbial communities from Saanich Inlet, British Columbia, Canada - Na_anoxic_6_MG | ecosystem: Environmental > Aquatic > Marine > Inlet | place: Canada: British Columbia... | reverse complement strand
CATTTTTCACTAATGCGCTTCCTGCATCAGTGATTTCAATCTGTATTTTCCTCTTGTCCGCTGGATCTTGTAAACGATTTACGAATCCTTTTTCTTCCAATTTTCTTACGACCTGAGATGTCATCATGGGATCTGTGCTTGCATGTTTGGCCAGCCTTATCTGAGTAATGGTTTCCTCCCGGGATTGAAGCCATTCAATCCCTGCAAGAAGGACGAACTGCACATGAGTTAAATCTAGCTTAGATAATGCTTCTTTTTGCTTTCTTTGCCAATGGTTGCTCACTTGCCAGAGCAAGAAACCGGGAGACTGCTCAGGACTTTGAAATTTAGACGGAAATTTGTTTTTAGATTTTCTGGGTTTCACTTTTTTCCTCTGTAAGTTTGGCTAACTGTTTCAAAGAGTGAATGAATTCCCTTTGAAGTTTGCGTCCCAACGTAAATTTAAGAATAGGTGCAAGCAAGCCTCTTGCAGTGGCTGTATGGATGATCTGATTCACTCCATTCTCTTCTAGAATCTGATGATCAAAAACAAGTTTTGTGAAAGGCATACAGGTTTCAGTTTCAAAACTGTTTTCAATCGATAGATTCGTAATTAAAAATGAGGTGACAGGCCAACCTTTCGGTTTAAGTTCTCCTTTTGCTCCCTCTTCAAATGAGCCTTCAATTCTGCTCCATTCGAGATCATTATCCCACATTGGCCAATTCTGCACATCCTCCCAAATGGCCCAAATCTCCTCTTTTGAAGCTTTCGTACTTACCTTCTCCGTAACTTTCCAATTAAACATGATACTCCTCAGTTTTTGTGTTTTATTCGTTAATTATATGCGCGCATATAATTATAGTCAAGAGACTTTTTCTCATGTTTAACATCTGTTTCTAGGTTGAAAATACCTAATATATGTGTACTGTATCTGATTTCAGTACTTATATAAAGGATCGGTAGATGAAATCATTTGAAAATCAACTAGTTGAAAGATAATAAATTACACACATTCAGGAGAGAAGGATTTGAATGTGATTATATCAAGTGTATATTTCAAAGGCCGGACGATCTAAAACACCAGCCATTCAGGGGCGAAGATGAGTATGAGTCCAAGTGCGATCATGATGGCACCCGAGATTAATTTTAGAATACGTCCTTGATTTTCCGAGATTCTTTCGGATTTAAATGAGTAGATAAAACTGGCTAAAATCATCAAAAGAGGAATGATGTACACGACGCAATAAAATGCAGTATAGAGTAGGTGGTTGAGGGTGATTTGCTCTCCATAGTTACTGATTAATACCTCAAGGTACTCGACGGGCAAGATCAATGTGCAACCTAATTCGATTAGGTTGACAAGGGCTGCCAAAATAATTGTTGCGATAATCGCTCCGATAAGACCGGAAAGGGTTTTCGCATTTTTCACTCTGTCGGTAACCGCTCGCATTTGCTTGGTCAATTTTTGCATCTTCTCTTCAGGGATCGTCAGCGAAATCCCTTTCTTGAACCAGAAGAAGTCTTTTACATTAATGAGGCCGGCAACAAGAGCGATCACTCCAACGATCAAACGCATGATTGTTTGATAATCACCCAGGAGATCCGTTCGAAGAGTCAGAAGAATCATGATAAAAAGGAAATACATAATGCCTGATGTCAGAATGAAAATGATTCCGATTAAAGCCATCTTTCCTCTGGAATGAGAGTAGATCAATAATGAAAGGAGAACTGCTAAAACAGCAAAAGCGCATGGATTGAATCCATCGACTAATGCAATAATAAAGGTAAATGCAGGAAAGGAAAAGTGGTTGGCAAAAGAAAGAATCTTTTGAGTTGGTATGGACTGGGCTAAATAGAAACCAGAAAGAAGGAAGCCGATAAGAATTATACCGAAAAGAAAGCTCTTTCTAAGTTTTTTGCGCAATACGATTGATAGAAGTAGCGAGGTGATGATCAGGAAAGAGGGGATCAGCCAGAATTGAAACGACTCCTGCACTGCTTCTTCCTGTACTGCATATTCTGCGCCAAGGCAATTCAGGATTTCTTGTTCGATTTGGTTCCGGTTTCCTCTATATGCTTGATAGGTCTTTAAGAATTTGAGTTCTTCATTTTCCAGGCTAAATCCTATGAATACTTTATTCCCGACAAATGTTCGCGGCACTCCAACTGGGATAGTATTCCAGTCATTAGACAGTGTTTTCAGAAGCTCATGATTTTCCCCCCTATCATAACGAATAGTTTTGAGCTCAGGGTGTTTCTTTTCCATCTCGTCTAAAAATACTTTTTCTTTAGCGCAGTAGGGGCAGGTAGGAGAATAGAAAAAAATGACCTCGCATGATTTTGCTTGAACAAACGAAGTGTAGAAAAGAATTAGGAAAATAAGGGGGAGTAATTGAAGTTTTATGAACCTATTTGCAAAAAAGATCGATCTCATAGAGTTTTCTTATCTCTCTTTATTTAGTCTTATAAGGTTCATGTTGCAAGAAAACGAATATGATTTAAAGAAAAAATTGAATTGTAGTGTTTGAGATATTCTAATAGATTGAGGGAAATCTATTGATTATGTAATATTAGATTCACTAATTACTTATTTAATATTATGAAACATTTTTTGTTATACTTAGTTCTAGTCGCAGGGTTTTACATCGGTGATTTGAAATCCCAAGAATTGAATGATACTTTATCAATTGAAATCCCAACTCGAGCAAAGTCTCGTATTGTTTGCGTAGGTGGTTTGATATCCGTAGGAAAATCAACATTTATTTCGAAAGTCAAAGATTGGTGTGTGGCTCATGGTTACAGTTGTAAGGTAATGGATGAGATTAAATCGCTCAGTATGCTTGAGTCTCAAGCTGAAAATATAACTGCAACCGTTGGATTTTATTTTGGTCATCGTGTGCAGATGGCAATCGATGCGCCTGAGGTTGCTAAAAACTATGATCTTGTGATTATGGAGAGAAGTCATCTCGATCATTTAGCTTTTGTGCAAGCGATGGAGAAGGTTAGTTTACTTTCAAAAGGTTCAGCGAAATGGACAGAGAGGGCGATAGAAGATGTGGATCCTCCGGATCCAGTTACATTTGTCTATTTAAGTGTTCCTCCGGAAATTGCAATGGAGCGTCAAGTTCAGAGGGGTGACGGGTATGAAGATATTTTTACTCTGGAGTTTACTAAGGAACTTGACTATGCATATCGCAGCATTTTGAAGGGCAAGTATTCAAATCCTATCTTTCTGGATTGGATTAACTTTGGTGAGGAGTACGATTTTGATGAACTTATCAAGGAAGTTTTTCTAGCGAATTAATTAAGGCATTGGCGGCAGCCGATAGTTTGGGCGTAATAAAGCCTAGATGTGCGCTTTCGGCAATGGGGGCATGTAAAGAATGGCATGGCGTTTCGTCACTCTGCTGTGTTATAGTCGCTTGTATGGAATTTTCGATTCAAAAAAAGCTTAGCGAGAATATTGTTGGTGCGTTTGGTGTCGATGGAGAAGTTTGGCTTTCGAGTTTGGGTGAAATTGTAAAATCTCTTCAAGATGAATGGAAGCTCCGAAATCTAGAATGCGTTGGAAATATGACGTATCATTACGTCGCCAAAGCATTTGATGACAAGGATGTTCCTGTCGTTCTAAAGGTTGGATGTAGCGATCAGTTGATACAGAATGAAGCAAGCTTTCTTAATCATATCAGTGGTGCTGGTGCTGTCCGACTTCTTCAGAAGCATCAAAAATACAGAGCCCTCTTATTACAGCAGGCGATTCCTGGGACAACATTGAAAGTACTTTATCCCAAGCAATCTCAATATGTAATGGATCATTATCTTGATGTGGTAACAAAACTTCATAGTGGCTCAAAGACTCCAGTTTGGACAGTTAAACATATTGCAGATTGGCTTAAGGCTCTAGATCTCGCAGATCCTGATAAATTCCCAAAAGGGATGCTTGAGCAGGCTGTGAGCCTTCGAGATGAGATGCTGTCCACAGCGCAAACACTCAAACTACTTCACGGCGATCTTCATCTCGACAACATTTTAATGAACGGCGATGAATGGCTAGCTATTGACCCACAAGGAGTGCTTGGGGAACCGGAATTTGAAGTGGCGGCTTTTGATTTCATTGATAATGGAGAGTTGGGGAAAGCAAAATCTCCTGATTTTACGGCACGGATAGAGCAGCTAGCGAATAAAGCTGACCTCTCATTTGATCGTATTCGAAATTGGACATATATTCGTCTGGTCTTGTCTGCAGCTTGGTCTCTAGAAGACAACGGTGATCCAAGTAGAGCCATCGCTCTGGCCCAGTTAATGGAATTGTCTTAAGCCTCACTCATTGCTTATATTATTTCTAAAAATTTGAATCCCCAATTGTTGTTGTTGTTGTTGTTGTTTTCTGCAATTTTTCGTGTTAGAATACTTATTTAAAATTAAATCTTGGAGAAGTGCGGTGAACAAGAAGATTGTTGAAGATTACATGCATGAAGTATGGAATAAGAAGAATCTTGGAATCGTTAAAGAAATTTTTTCTGATACAGCGGTGATTCACAGTCCTCTAGGTCAGTTTCAATCCCCCCAGGAAATGTCTGATACGGTTAGCAAATGGATAACTGCGATACCCGATATTCAAGTTGATCTTCTCAATACATTGGAAGACAACGAAATCGTTGTATCGCACTGGAAAGCTCAAGGAACGCATCAAAATGATTTAAACGGGATCAAAGCAAATGGGAATCCTGTTACCTATCAGGGTTTGTCGATTTACCGTCTTGAAAATAATAAAATTGTTGACTATTGGGCCTTTCTCGATAGCTGGACTCTAGAACAACAGATGAAAGGAGTCTAGATGGCAAAATTAATAGCTTTTTCGAGTACTTATCAAAATCTTTGTACTGAGTATTACGACCTTGATAAACCCTCTGCGCCAGAGGATGCTTTAGCATATTATCTGGAGCATGCAAAAGAAGCTAAAGGACCTATCCTTGAACCTATGTGCGGGACAGGTAGTTTTCTTATTCCTTTGTCTAAGAAGGGTTTTGACATCACAGGTTTTGATAACTCCCGCCATATGCTTGATGCTTGTCGGAGAAAATGTCAGGACAATGATCCTCGCAGTAAACTGTTTGAAGCCTCTTTCAGGTCTTTTGCTCCAGAAGGAAAATATGGATTAGTTTTTATTCCAAGTAGCTCATTCTGCCTTCTCACAGATTCAGAAGAAGCTAGCTATGCTTTAAGTCGCGTGCACGAATGGCTAGAAGATGACGGGAAATTTGTTTTTGAAATAGAGACACGTAATGCTGCTAGAACGTCACAAAATATATGGAAAGCAAATTGGGTGAGAAAACAAGACGGTTCACTAATCGTTCTTAATCATGTTGGGCAATTCGATCCAGGAACCTCTATCGAGACCGTTTTATGCCGTTATGAGCACTGGAAGAACAATACAATTGCTCTAACAGAAGTTGAAGAATTCTGTCTGAAGCTTTACACGCCTTCAGCGATTGAAAGATTATTGAGCCAATGTGGATTCCATGTGCAGAGGCGTATTCAACCTTATGTGGATACGAGTCCTGATGAAAAGGCTGAAATCATCGTCTACGAATGCATCAAAAGTAATAGGTAATTTGAAAATATGTCAGGGAAAAGACTGGAAGAAAAATTAGCTTTAGTTACAGGGGCTTCTAAAGGGTTGGGAAGATCTTTATCACAGGAGCTTGTAAAACAGGGCTGGGTTGTAGTAGGTGTTGCTCGGTCCAAAGATGCACTCGATAGCCTTCAGGTTGCTTTGGGTGCAGAGTCCTTCATTCCTCGAGTTTGTGACATTACTTCATCCACTCAGGTGAAACAGGTTTCTGAAGCCCTGAGGGCAGATGGAATATTTCCGTCACTATTTTTTTTGAATGCTGGGATTTCGGGTGAGGCTGCTTGTGAGTCTCCATCAGAGTTTCGAATTTCTAAGCACGAAGAGATATTTGCAACCAACTATTTTGGTGTTCTCTCTTGGGTGGAGGAATGGCTACCCACAAGTTTGAATCAGAGAGGAGTGACCTTTGTGGCTACTGGTTCGATTAATGCGATTTTCGCTCCCCCTACAGGTAGTGCTTATGCCGCATCAAAAGCTGCAATTGCTAAGGCATTTGAGGGCCTTTCGTTAACTTACCATGGGAGCAACGTACTATTTTCTACAGTTTATGCAGGACCGATTGCTACAGAGGGACTCAAAGGCAATCTCCCATTTACTTGGCAAGCTGAAAAAATGGCGAGATATATGATTAAGAAAACTCTCAAATGAAAAGTTCATATCGAGAATTCTGTGTTCTATTCTTTATTGTCGCGTCTGCTCAGATTGCTTGCCAATAAATTGGTTTTAAAAGTTCTTGGAAGTGCATAGGTGTTATTTTTTACTGTTCTCTGAAGTACACAGCTGCGTGGGATTTTGTAACCAGGTATTTATGTCGGTAATGACTATGCTAAGATCAGATGGCATTGTATGGTCATGAGGAAGGTCTCGTAGGTGTGCTGTCCAGAATCTTTGCAATTCATCTAATTCTTTGTCTGTGAAAACGATAGGAAGTAGTTTTTTGGTCTTCCGATGTTCAAAAACCGAATCTACCACTTTTTCCGTTCTTTTGGTATTGAGCACTCCCGAGCTGATCATCACACTCAGGTCGTGAAAGTCTTTCATCCGGGTTGGTCTTTAAATGAGATTGAATATACTTTTCGATCGAAATTGGAACAAATCCATCTTTCATTCTGATGCCTTATATGTCTTGAAATGACGGAGGTGGAGAGAATCGAACTCTCGTCCTAAGCAAACTCTAAGCTCGTGTTCGGAGCTCTAAATGATGAGTTCTGAGTAAAGCGATCCTTCGACCGTTAACTCAGAACTTATAACTCAGAATTCAGAACTTATACGATGAGGGTGGTTGGACGCATTCAGAACCTTTGACTGGAGGAGATTAGGTCAAACTACAAACGTATACAACTCATTATTAGATGGATGCGTCAACAGTAGAGGGAATCCTACTCCTTCTCTTTCTTTTTAAGTGGATAGTATTTACTGTAAAGGTAAACAAACACAGTAGTTTCTATCCATATGAAGAAAGGACAAAAACCTAGCCATCAGAAGGCACTAGAGATATTTCAGTCTAAAGGAGGGATCCTTAAGACTAGCGAAGCAATTAAAGCTGGAATCCATCCTCGCACCATTTATGAATTGAGTGATTGTGGTGTGATTGAGCGGCTTGATCGTGGATTGTATGGCCTCGCAGGATTGCCAGAAATTAGTGATCCAGATCTAGTGACAGTGACTAAAAAGGTTCCAAATGGCGTTATTTGCCTGATTTCCGCACTTTATTTCCATCGCTTGACCAATCAAATTCCTCATTGTGTCCACATAGCAATTCCACAACCTATTAAAGCACCAAAGGTCGAGTATCCTCCTGTAAGATTTTACTGGTTTTCCGAGAAAATATGGGAACAGGGAATCGAAGAACACATTATCGGTGGGATCAAAGTCAAGATTTACTCTAGGGAAAAAACAATTGTTGATTGTTTTAAGCACCGTAACAAGGTCGGAATCGAAGTTGCCATCGAAGCATTCAAGAATTACTGGGAAAGCGGTAATACCGATCTCGAAAAAATCCAACGGTTTGCCAAAATTTCTAAAGTCGAGAAAATCATCAAACCTTATCTGGAGACCATCATCAATGAGCAGTCGTAATATCACAAATATTTCCGCATCAGTCAGAGCAAAACTCCTTAACAAAGCACGTGAGAGCAAAAGACCCTTTACTGAACTTCTCCAGTACTTCGCTATGGAGCGATTTCTTTATCGTTTATCGATCTCTCAACATTCGCAGAAGTTCGTTTTAAAAGGTGCCCTCATGTTTACAGCATGGGAATTCTGTGAACACCGCGCCACTATGGATATTGACATGTTAGCTAAAACCTCCAATAGCGCTGACAATCTGATCACGGCCCTTCAGGACATTTGTGAACTTCAACCTGATATTGATGATGGAATCATATTCGACAGTAGCAGTGTTTCGGGAAAAGAATCACAGGCAAATAGAGAATATTCAGGAGTCCAGCTGAAATTCAATGGGGAATTGAACAAGGCAAGAATTCAGATGAAAGTTGACGTTGGTTTTGGAGATGTCATCTCCCCTTCCCCATCACTGATCAAGTATCCCTCAATCCTACAATTTCCATCTCCAATGTTGAAAGGCTATACAGCAGAAACAGTGATAGCAGAAAAGTTTGAGACAATTGTATCCAGAGGTACCGATAACAGCAGAATGAAAGATTTCTATGACATCTGGACCCTTCAAAGACAAATGGATTTTAAAGGAAGTAGTCTACTCGAAGCTATCAGCAAAACATTTTCTAATCGTCAAACAAAACTTGATAAGGATTCCATCAATGACTTGAAATTTTTGGGAGAAAATGAAGAAAAGGGTAAGCAGTGGGAACACTTCATCAGAAAGAACCAGTTTGATTCGCAAATTCCCAACTTCAAGAATGTAGTCGTTGCAATTTCCCTTTTTCTAGCACCATTAGTTACAGCCGCTAACAAAGGAGCGAATCTACCAAACAGGTGGGATTCGTCGAAGGCTTGGTCTTTGGATAAATATTAGAGATATGGCTATTTGAATGCATCTTCAGACAACTTATATCCTTCCATTGTAGATTTCTTATACTCTTCAATAGTTGGCAAGTTCATTTCCTTTCTTCTCTCATCTAACAAATCAGGATTTTCTACAGGTTGTAGGATAAGTTTGCCGTTTTCATTAGCCCACTGAGTACCATATAGCTGTAATTTTCCTTGATTAGTTCTAACTCTATCAATCAAATAAGCCAAATTTTGACTAGAGGCTTCACTATTTTTTACTGCCTCTTCGAGAAAACTCAAACATTTGACCTGTAATTAAACATCTCTATCTTGATGTTGTACAAGAAGCCAGAAGGCATCAGAACCATCTTCACCAACAAGTGAGAAACTAGGCCAACCATATCTACAGATAACTTCTTTAATCAACGAATTGTTCGATCGATCGATTTCAATCACGGCATTTTCAATTTCTTCAGGGACTTTAGTATGCAATGAGCCTTTCAAGGCTTCTACAACTTTTTGGCGTTCTCTTTGGTCTTTATTTCGTGCCTCTAAGATTTCATTATGCAAGCATTCGTTGATGAGAAAATACCAGTCAACATTTAACAGAAATTGAATAATTTTATAATTAGACGATATTTAAAGATCACATTCATCGTATATACAGGGATTTCTGTGTTTATAATTCTTACTCGGGAAGGTAGGTGCACCATGAATTTTATGCAATCTCTTTAAGTCAATTAACAGCTTCGAATGATGTCTAAATTCTATAAAATGCACTCATTTTAGTTAAGTGAGTGCATTTCGTGGGAATTCTCCTGATTTCACTCGCTTTTATGAAAGGTGAAAGGGGCCGTGCCCTGTGGAAGGCGTCGTAGTCCTTTTTGTTAACACGCTTCTTTAATCTCGTAATCGTGATCCGGGCGTGCCTCACCTGTTATACATGTGAAACAGCTATTTCCGGCAAAGGCCGAACCTAACACCCATATCGAGTTACCACATTGACACTTTATGCCATTTTGATAGTCCTTAAGGGCACGAGTTAAGTTATTACGCAGCTCTTTTGGATTTTCATCCGGGTTGGTCTTTAAATGAGATTGAATATACTTTTCGATCGAAATTGGAACAAATCCATCTTTCATGCAGAAGTCCTGTTTGTCTTGAAGAGGTTGTCAGGAAATTACCGGCCTGCCGAGTTTTGAGTCATTTTTTCGGAATTCGGCTTCGAATCTAAACCCGCATACTCCTAAGAGTAGAGGGTTTAGTATCGGAGTCGAATTCCGGAAAAATGGCCAAAAATCGACGCCGGTAATTTCCTGACAACCTTGAAACGACGGAAGAGGTAGGATTCGAACCCACGGTCCCCGTGAAGGGACTTCTGTTTTCAAGACAGACGCATTCGGCCACTCTGCCACTCTTCCTAATGAGCTACATTTATACCTATATGCTCGAAATAAATCAAGTATTTTGCAGCTCAAGAACGAATAAACATTATAACACTTCATAATATTAATGCAAATTAAAATTTGATATATTATGCAGATAATATGTAAATTAAAAATTTAGTTTTATGTTTTTGTCAAAAATGTCATAATAGTTGTATGGAAATGAGAGAATATAGGAATAGGTGGTGTTATGACAGCAAAACATAAGTTTCCAGACCCCGATATTTCGATTATTGAAGCGGTAGAGACTTTATCGCATATTGCTGATATAGAGTTTGATGCGGATATAGGGATAACCGAAAAACATGATCTTGTTGTGCAGGGTAAGGAAGTGACGTATCGGACTGTGCATTGGTTGCATCGTCAGGATCCGGATGAGACGATTACTTTAATTAAGAAGACATTTCGTGTGGTGTTGAAGTATTTGCGAAATTTTTATCGGGAAGATTTTCGTCATATCGGGAATAAGCAGACCTTAGATGGGATCAAGACGATAATGGTTTTGGTAGGTGAGGCAGCGAAAAAGTTAGACCGATACACTACCTTATTTAAGGACACCAAGGGAAAAAGTGTTACGGACTTAAGGGAGTATAAGAGGTTACAGGAGTTTTACTTATCAAAGATTGCGAGAAAGATTGATGAGGGAACACTTGGAAAATGGATATTAGGATTGACGAAGCAGGCTTTAGATAAGAAAGAACAGGTGGGCGAGGAAGTTGAGAAAGTTACTTCGACTAAGTACGTGTTTGTTGATTTGGAATCGGTAAAAAGGGATACGGAGTATGAGTTGTTTTTACTCCGGAAGGAGGATGGGACCCGATTTTATAATCCGAGGTTGATTCGAAATATTAAATTGGTGTGTGACTTTGGAGATTACTTTAAGGGCTTTAAGGGGAGTGACCCATTTTTAGGAATACAGTTATGGCAGGATCGCGTGTGTCAGATCACCGCGAGTTTTATGCTTCAATCAATCTCACAGTATGCGGATCGCTTTTATCGGGAGGCTGTTAGAAATCAGAGGCGTGATTTGGTTCCTCTTTTGAATAAAGCTATTATGGCGCTGATGATGTC
>Ga0233413_10001281_pt1 | contig 11112 bp, 13 predicted proteins | sample Na_anoxic_6_MG_FD_189019 | JGI IMG/M metagenome (GOLD analysis project Ga0233413, IMG submission 189019) | Seawater microbial communities from Saanich Inlet, British Columbia, Canada - Na_anoxic_6_MG | ecosystem: Environmental > Aquatic > Marine > Inlet | place: Canada: British Columbia... | reverse complement strand
GGGGGAAGACCCTGCAGCTTGTCACCATACTGTATCTGGTTTACGTTGGCGTTTCCGTAGAGTCTGGTCGTGGAGCCGGCCAGACAGGCACCCATGGTCCTCGGAAATCCCATGCCGCTACTTACAGTAAGGTGAGAAGATATCGTGCCGCCGGGTTCTAGAAGAAGCGCTTGAGCTCCAGCGTCTGCGACGTGCTTGTTGCGACTGGGTTCGACATGGGCGTGACCAGGGAGCTTGCGTCGTGGCAATACTTCATGTAGCTTTGCGCGCCGCTGTAAACCTGTGGGACTGCGTAGTCGAGCACCAGTCCGTTGAGGGCGCCGATCTGCCCCTGGATGTTGCTGGCGTTGTTGGCGGAATACTGTAGGAAGGTGCTTCTCATTATAATCTTGAGAACGTCACAGTCCTGCTGGCCGACCTGGTATGTGCCTTTAGACATCTGGTATACGCCCTCCTGTATACCTCGCTGGATGACGGCAATGTTCGAGGCGCTGAAGAATGCGTCGGACAGCTGTGTATTGTTCCAGTTTCCCGTCATCGCGTCGCGGTAGCCGATGCACTGGTGCGCGGGAATCTTGTCATACATTGCGAACTGCTGCTCCATGCTCGGTCCGCTGATATCGACTCTGCCATTGAAGTTCTTTCGTGCGGGGTCCATTATACTATGGAACAATAAAAAATTTCTGTTCAAGTATATATAATGACGTTCCAGACGACTGTGCTGACGATCGCGATTGTCCTGCTGATCATATGTCTTATTTTCATCGGCGTCATGCTTCACAACAACAAGTACTCCGCTAAGTTCCCGCCGGTGTCGAGCTCATGCCCGGACTACTGGGTTGATTTAGGGCCAGGCGGCGCTGGGGGAAGCAAGAGTATGTGCGTGCCTCCGGGCTACGTAGACCCGAGCACCGGGAAGACCGTGAGCCCACCGATCCCGGGCTACGGCGCGGACGACGGGGCGTGTAAGCAGCCGAGGTATGTCGACGAGTCCGGGACAATGAGCTCCAGCGAACTGTGTGACAGCTTCCGGTGGGCGAAGCGCTGCGGCTACAGCTGGAACGGCGTCACGAACAGCGAGCAGGCCTGCGCGAAAAACAACTAGTGCCAGGCACCGAATCTATATAAATAAAGCGATCTATCTATATAGAATGAAACTAGAGCGGTTCAGGTCTCTGCCGGACGACGTGATTGGCGTGGTATGGACCATGCTCGCCCCAGAGACGAAGGCTCTTCTTGACAGGGCAAATTTCGAGGAACATCATGAGGCAGTGTATCGTTCCATAGGGACGCACAGAAGACTTAGTTACCACAGGGTAATAATGAGGCACGACGATAGTTATGTGTTCGAGAGAATCCTGCGCTCAGAAGGCATGGCGTGGGCACGGGTGAAGAAGTTTCCATATGACACGGCAATACATAGTAACTACCTGTACTTCTTGCTGTTTCTGGTGCAGGAGCACGGCGCGGCTCGGTGCGGTGAAATGATCAAGAGCTATTTCGACAAGGAAGGTGTGGGCAAAAATGTATATAAAAAATATCGCATTAAGAATATAAGATGGAGCAACTGAACATTAACAAGTACCTCAACAGAGAACCTCATATCGAGACCGTAAAGAAATTCCTCGCGGACTTTGAGAGCAACAAGAACGACCTCCAACAGAAGCGTGGCATATACATATACGGCGACCCTGGGAGCGGAAAGACCCGCTTCGTAAACGATCTATTGACCGGGCTTAACTACGACGTCATAAAATACGACGCCGGCGACATCCGCAACAAGTCGATCATGGAGATGATTACGAAGCAAAACATGTCTGATACTAATGTTCTCAGTCTGCTGCAGCGCAAGTCTCGCAGGCTGTCTATCGTCATGGACGAGATCGACGGCATGAACAACGGAGACAAAGGCGGCATCAATTCGTTGATCAAGCTCATAAGGCCCAAAAAGACGAAAAAACAGAAGAAGGAGGACATCACGCTGAATCCTATCATCTGCATAGGCAACTACCATGTCGACAAGAAGATCAAGGAGCTGATGAAGGTGTGTCAGGTCATCGAGCTAAGGACCCCGGAGACCCGCGAGATCCGCAGCATACTTGGAGAGCTCATGCCGAACGTGGATCCGGAGCTGGCACAGAAGCTGTGCGCGTACATACAAGGGGATCTCAGGAAGCTGGAGAAGCTGCACGCGCTCTACCGGAGCAACGAGAACATGCTTACCCACAGGATGGTCGAGCACACGTTTAGGCAGAAAGCGTATAACGAGGACACAAAGAAGATAGTACACAAGCTGTTTAGCGGTCCCTACGGTCTCATGCAGCACGGCACGATCATGAACGAGACGGATCGGACGATCGTAGGGCTGCTCTGGCATGAGAACATAGTGGATTTGTTGAGCAAATTCAAGCGGTGCGACGCGTTTCCCTTCTATGCTCGTATACTCGACAACATGTGTTTCGCCGACCATATAGACCGGATAACGTTCCAGAAACAGATATGGCAGTTCAACGAGATCAGCTCGCTCATCAAGACGTTCTACAACAACTACCTGTATCACACGGTATTCGGCGGTCGTCTAAAGTACAACCCACCCGAGATACGGTTCACGAAGGTGCTGACTAAGTATTCGACGGAGTATAACAACAGCTTATTTGTCCAAACTCTGTGCCACGAGCTTAGCATGGATAAGAAAGATATGGAGGCGTTTTTCGCGTCATTGAGACGGACGCACACCGAGGAAGAAGTTTTGGCCAAGTTTGAGAACTACGAGATCACGAGGCTGGACGTAAGCCGCGTCCACCGATTCCTGGACAGTTACTCCGCTGCACCGGACGAGGACAGCGACTGACGGATCGTCGCCTCGAGCTCTTCTGCCAACCGCGCCGCTCGTTCGTGCGAAAGCCGGCCACACAGCAACTCACAGTCGAGGAGGTTGCTCACGGTATTGCTGATGTCGTCGTCCGTGGGAGGCACCGATCTCCCTGCGAGGACCGCAGCCGCGCCGACGGCGCGGGCCTCTAGGCCCTTGCTTACTTGGCAGGCATAGTCGTCCCTTAGCAGGGCCAGGAGGTCGGTGTCCTGTGGCGGGAGGGGGTCGTCCCATGGACAGGGAGGCGAAAGGTCGGTCGCCCCTACCGGAGGGGACAGCGTCTCGATACGGAGTGACTCGGGGAACTCCACCGGCGATCCCTGCTGCTCCGCACTAGACTCAAGAGAACACATGTTTGTGATCCAACCATGTATTCTGTAGAATGATTCAATTTCGCCGCTTAGAGCTGCGGCCTCCCTTTTCGCCGCCCCGCCCAAGCTCCCAGATCAATATCTACCTGTAACCCATAATGGCAAACTTTCTCTCCATTGTCGCAGTCTTCAAGAATGAAGCGCATATCCTGAAAGAATGGATTGACCACTACATGAACCAAGGAGTAGATCATTTCTATCTCATTGATAACGGAAGCACCGATGATTATAAAGATACACTGCAGAACTTCAGCAGCGAATTTGGCAACATTACCTGCATCATCGACGCCACTCCTCACAACCAGGTCCAACATTACAATAAATACTCAGGGCGAGGGCGCTCGCGCCTCGAGTAAATGATAAAGAGATAGTTAGGACCAGTGCGTTGAGCAGATTTGCAGTCCACAGCCACGCTCGGCCGAAATATCGCGATGCCCGCGGACGGTGACGAGGAATCACTAGACGAATGTCCTCTGCATTTAAACCATTATGCCATTCAATCCAGAGAATTCTTTGGGAACGTCAAGATGACCAGAGGCGACGTGTCCAGCGTCAGTCTCGCCAGCCACAGAGATTGGGATTATTTCGACACGTACGATCATAGAGAAGTCGTAGACGAAGAGCTGAAGGATATGTGCAGATGACCTCTTCATGTCCCTAGGGCCGGCTTCCTCGCCACCCAGCAAGACGAGACGACCGGTCCCATGTACGGGCAGTCGCCACGGCGGCCCATTGAAGCAACTCGGGCGCATTCCCCTAGACGCGGTTCTGTGCCCATCTAGTGTCCCCGCGAGTCCAGGGGACCCAGGTGGGGTCGGCCTTCTCATCATGCCATTGGCGGGATGGAGGCGAGGGGCGGAGGTTATATGCCGTGCTTCGAGCGCTTGACTGCCTATCCCCGCCCCATACAGGAGATGACGAACTGCGCAGGCACATGAGCGTACGCGCGCAGTCGTAGTCGGCGCGTGTCAGTTTGACATTCTGCGGCCTTGTGTTCTGGTTGCTGGATCGAGTCGACACCATATACCCTAGTAAGCACCGATTGCTTTAAGCTGATTTGCTTTGTGTGTCCGCGCTTTTCCCGACGGTCGCCGGCTTCTCGTCTTGCCAGCGCGGGCGAGCCGTCCGCCCGTCGCGGGAGGAGGGGCGAGCTGGCCAGGGCCGAAGGGGGTCAGCGGGCTCCAGGCGTTCGGCCCTCCCTCAGCCGAGGGGGCCGATGGGCTGGCGATCACGCGAGTCGCGCTGTGCTGGCCGAGCGCGCCGAGGACGTCATGGAGGGCCGCAAGATACTGGGCGATGTTCTGGTTGGTGACCTGTCTTGATTCGAGAGACGTGAAGGAGCTTTCCTTTGTTTCCTCATGGTTAACTAGCGACTCTATGTTACCGATCAACCTGGTCGTGTGGTCAAGGAGCTTCTGGCGCGCGTCGGCGCCCGGCGACCCTGCATCGTCGGCGGGGCGGGTGCTGTCCGTCGCAAGAGCTTTTCTCGTGTCTCCCACAAGACCGGCTATGGCCGCCCTGGCCGAGGCGTCCCCGCGCACCTCGCCGGTGGGGGTCTCTAGGGCAGCGGCTGCATCGGCGGCACGGGCCTGGAGACCCTGGGCAGCCTGGGCGGATAGGCCAGTACCGTCGGCCGCTCCGCCCCCGACCGTAGGGGCCCCCTCCCCGCCGGGGGGCCGGAGAGCTTGGGCGGCACCGACAACGTCGTCCTCGGGCATGAGGGACACGTCCGTGTTCGCGGCGTTTCTGTAGGCATCCAGGTAGTCTTTGATGCTCCTCCCTATGTTGCGCGCGCTCTGCGGCTGCGCAGGCCTGGAAGGAGGCCCGTCGGCCCGGGGGACCGTGCCCCCTACCTCCACTTGAGCCGCTATCTGCTGCTTCGACAGGAACCCGTGCAGGTGCAACTTGCAGACGAAGGACTCGACCGTTGCCCGGTTGGGCATAGCGGGCGACCCCCATCCCTCCGCCAGGACAGGTGGAGATCCTCCGGCGGCCACCCATGCTGGCATGAGGCCCGCCGCGGCCAGATCCTCGTGGGCCTTGGAGGCCGGGGCGGAGGCAGGGTTTTTCACAGGCGCCGTGCCAGAGGCGAGTCCATGCGCCGATGCACGCAACGCGTTGAACATGGCAGCCGAGGAGGTGATGTTGTCCTGGAGAGCTTGCGAGTTGTTCGTGTCCAGTGTCTGCGACCTGGAGTCGTAGCCAAGCCATGGGAAGTCGCGGTCGGGAAACGTCTCCGCCACGACCGCCCGGACGCTCTCTTTCGAGAACATGTATCTAGGATCGTTCTGAGGGCGCATTCCAAAGCAGTCTTCGATGACGGCGCTCGGGGATAGGAACCCGTCCGTCTCAAGGAGAGGGTAGAAGCTGAATATATGATTCCGCGAGCGGTCCCCGGGCCGCGGAGTAGTGACGAAACTGTGGCGGTACAACGGGAGCTGACGCACCCGCCCGTCTTTTCTGCACAGAAGAACGACCGCCACGATGGACGAGATGCTCATCGTGTCGGCATTCACGCCGGGACCCGCGTCGGGAAGCTGTATGTCCCCCTGGAAGAAGCCTGGCAGCAGCATGACGGTCTTGACCATGGCCTGGAGACCACCCTCGCTAGAGGTATCAACCGTCGCTGCCACGTGGGAGAAGTCGTTTGTCTGCTGGGAGCAGCCAGGGTTTGTCGCGCCACCGCTGGGGGGATCTGGGTCAGACAGGGCCTGCCTGGCGGCCCACGCAGCCGCGTTTTCTCGGCCCGCCTCGCGGGCCGCCGCCTCCGCGGCCGCTGGATCGGCGGGTGCGCTGGGAAGGACCCTTTCGGCGTATTCTTGCATGAGAGGCGTAAGCACGCGCAGTCCGTCCACTAAACAAAATACTGGAACCTGAACGGCATTCGACGTCTGACTCATGTGTATATAGTTAATTAATAAAATATTATTTATACTTAAATCGGGACAGAGTTGTTCGGCACACGCTCAGTGATGGACATTCGTTACGTCCGCCAGGATCTCCTCTATCCAGCTCTTCACGAAAACCTGCAGCGTGGTGGCGGCGCGGTTCTCGCACTCTGTCTCCAGCTCCGGAAGCACGAATTTTCCGTAATAGGACTTCCAGATGCACCACTGTAGTTCCTCGGGAAGTCCGTAGAGCATACTACTATCTAATATTTTATTCCGGCGGAAAGGGTGTAAGTTTTCCATATTTCGTGCGGGGTTGTGTCGGTGCCCTCGTGCACCAAGGAAACGCGTTCGCGCCCCTACTGGTCGCTGTAGGAGACGTCGGTCGAAGCGTCAGAGAACTCTGCTGCCGGGGAGCGCTCGCCGCCGCGCCACGCGGCCTTCACCTCCGGACCTAGTGTGCAGTTCCGGTGCGTTTCGTACTGCTCGGGCGAGTCATAGAAATACAGCGAGGTGCTGAACCCTTCGTCAATGACATTTCCCTCGCCGTCGACCTTCGCCTGGCTCGTGCGCGCAACCTTCCAGAGCCTGGTTTCGTCGGCCGACCCGACTCTCCCGCGGTAATAAGAGCCGGAAACCGCGTTGCGGATGCGGCCCCCAACGACGTCGGATGCAAACGAAGGTGCCGGTCTCCGGGACCTCCTCGGTCGGCCGCTCACGCGGCTTGCTCCGGCCACGGCAGTAAATCCTTCGTCAGTCGCACTCATCTACAGCATAATGGTGTGCTTTCTTTAAACCGCTTTCGCTCCCTTTTCCCTAAGTGTCTCCAGCTCGGCGTAGGCGTCCTCGAGAAGAGCGCTCAGCTCCGCGATCTTCTTGTGCTGTCCTTGGAGGAGCTCCAGTACCTCGTCGTCGTTGAGCTCCTTCGGTGGCTTGCCCTCCTGGCGGACCGTTATGCGGCCGGGCGGCTCGTTCGCCGCGGCCGGGTGCCGACTCGCGGCCTCTCGGGCCTCGGCCATCCTCTCCATTTGCTCTGTGACGTCGGGCTTCAGGCTAGGCAGTCCCGGGGCATAGGCCTCAAGACGTGCGTCGATGTCCTCAGTGAAGAACCTGCGGACGTCGTCGTCCTTGACAAAATCTTCGACCGTCCGGTCGCTCCTCTTGACGAACCGCGGGTCCGGGTTCTCCAGGAGCTTGCGTTTGTCGAACGAGTTGTGGGCATGCGAAAATACCAGGATGGTCTTCCTCGGCTCGAGCTGGACGAGCGGCACAGTGTAGCCTTTCAGGAATTCTTTCTCCTCAGCCAACGCAGCGTCGTCGTCGTATCGGCACTCCTTCAGCAGCTCCCTGCGGAATGCGAACGTGGCCGCCGTCGCGTGCCTCGGGCCGTATGGGCCGAACTTGTACATTGCGTCGATGTGCCCGAAGTATATGTGCATCTCACTGGATCCCGCGCACATAGTCCTGGGGTGCTGCAGCAACATGGAGACTGCGTGCGACACTCTCTCCGGCGGATAGTAGTCGTCGTCGTCCATGTACACTATGATGCCACCAGTGCACGCGTCGTGCATGAGATTGCGCTTTCTCCCCAAGGTCAGCTTTGACTCGTGTCGCAGATACTTGACCTGGGGTAGGTCCTGCACAAGGTCCCCGATTGGGTCTGTGCCATCATCCACGATCACCCACTCCAGCTTGTCTTTAGGATAGTCTTGTCGGGCAAACGATCTCATGAGGGCAGGGATGAATGGTCTACGATTGAAGGTCGGGGTGCACACGCTCACGAGAGGCAGTTGCTTCTTGCGGCCGTTTTTCTTGCGCATTGATGAAATCTCTTGCTATGTATTTATGCCGTTTTAAGAAGATCTTTGCCTAGTGTATACAGATGGCCCGACCGACCACCCGGGCCTCGCTGGCGAGACGAACCGGCCTCATGCACACGCTCTCCGGTGCGCCGCCAAGGGACGTCCCCGCGACGGACAGTCCAAAGCTGATCATTATGGTAGGAGGACCCGGTGCAGGCAAGACGAGCGTCGGCAAGCTGTGCGCGGACAAGTGTGGGGTGAGGGACGCGATAGTGCTGAACCCGGACAGCCTTGCCGAGTCGGAGGAATTCGCGAAAGCCGGCGAGGCCGCACCCAGAGCGAAGGTCAATGAGGCCTTTAGGGACGTATACGAGCGCGTGATGGCAGACAAGCAGGGGGTAGACATCATATACGATCGAACTGGCGCCTATGAGGAGCACACGAGTTTCGTCGTGAATCTCATACACAGCCTTTCCGTGCACAAGCCGGGGATAGACTACGAGGTCATCCTTTGCATCGCGCTGGCGCCCGTCGAGGTGGGGCTCGAGCGCGTGGCGCGCAGGGAGACGCTGACCGGGCGCAGCGTGCCGACGACGGTCACCCGTCGGATATACGGCGCGATAGACAACGTGTTGGAGAGGTATGCGACCAACGCCCCCATACGCCTGTTCGCCAGCCTCGAGGAGGCGCGCGACAACCTGGCCCCGACTCCGACGCGCATGGCCCATGTCGAGGACGGCGATCTTGTGCTGCCGACGGTAAACAAGGGGCGTGTGCGCATCCCGTACGGCCAGTACGCCTCAGCCAACATGCCCGTGAGAGGCTCAATATCGTTCCCCACGCCGCAGCGCAGGACCGGCATCACGGTGGACGGGGACGATGACAGCACTGCGGAGATAACCAAGAGCGCGACTATCCGCATGCAGTGGAGAAGCGGAAGAAACATAAGCTTCCAGAACGCGTATCGGCTGTTCGACAAGGTGATCATGTATGACAACACGGGCGATACGGCCGAGCTGATGTACTACTACGACGATGGCAGGGTTTTAGTTGATCGAGAGCTCCAGGCGCTGGCAGCAGCGCCGCGCGCGTCGACCGACTTCCGCATACTGGGCACTTTGACCGCAGCGGTCCAAGATGCCAAGGAAGGCCGGCGCAACGGAGGTAGTGGTCGAAAGAACAGCGGGACGAAGCGGCGTGTCACGAGACGAGCGAAGAAGCAGAAGAGGAGAGGAAGGCGCACGGCGGCGAAAAAATTGAGAAAGGGGTCCGGTCGCAAGCACAGGTAATGCCTCAAGCGAATCTGTCCGGATGGGTCCAGGGCGCCGCTGCCGCGAGCGCGCCCCCCCGTCGCCGGGGAGCTCCGGTGCTGCACCTGACCCTCGACTGGGCGACCAAGGGCGTGCGGCTTACCGACGGCGCGCTGCCCGGCGCGGCTACAATAACGACAATAAAGGGGCGCAAGGCGAGCTATGCAGTGGACTACGTGGGCGCTCTCGACGGCGCAAGGTTCGTCCCGGAGCGAGTGGAGTACTCGAATGTGCCCATGATGAAGTCCCTTCTGCAGAAGGCCATCCGGAGGTGTGATTACGACGTCGCGGTAAAGGCTAGTCGCAACCTGATGAACATGGACATCAGGAAGTTCCTGCGGAGGCTGCCCATAATTATCATCGAGGATGTCACAGTTGTCAGCGACATCGGCACCTGCATCTGGCTGATGATCGCCGAGAGCAAGGGGTTCGCGCTCCTGCAAGAGCACGCAGACTACCTGTTGGGAGTAGTCGAGGATCTATGTATGTTCGAGCGCAAGAGCCGATTCTATGTTAAGGACGACACCGACCTCGACGAGCCCCGGCTCGCGGAGCATCCCAACGGCGCGCTCCTGGCATCTTTGATCATTCGCCGCAAATATGGCGGCATGAAAGGCGATATGAACATGTTGACGAACGCGGTCAACAAGTTCAGGAAGGCCACGTCCTCGGTCCCGTCACTCTGCGTGGAGCCGGTCCGCATGGCCGACGTCGGTCCCCTTCTTCGCAGCGAGTGGGTCCTGGCCGCCGTCGATTTCCACGTCTGCTCCATAGCCAAGAGGCTGGCGGCCCAGACGGGAAAAGCAGAGAAGGTCGTGAGGAGCCTGATGTGGCGTCATAGCTCAAGTCTCAACTACCGAAGGAAACTGGCAGTGGCGCCCCAGGAGTGGAAGGACATCGAGGGTGAGTACGAGACATTATCACGGTGGTGGATCGACCGGATCGCCTAGGCGGTGCCCTTTTCGACGCCGGGGGCGGTTGCGGCGCCCTTCGCCATGCTCCTCTCGGCCCCCGCGGCCGCCTTCGTTACGGAGGACAATCCCACGAATGACCCTACCGACGGAAAAACCACCGCGAGTATGACGGTCAGGACCATGATGGCAACCAGCGTCGGGTCGAGATACATGGTGACGGGTTTGCTGAATATAGTCATCACGAGAGACATCACGAGGAGAGCAAGTTTGAATTTTCTTATATAGAGCCAGCGAGGATAGTCGCTGTCATGATATCCAGACACGCTCATGAAGTGTCCGGCAAAGCCTGACGCCCAGCCGTCGCCGCCGACGTAGGGGCCCAGCAGGTAGGTGAACGCGCCCATGACCATGGTGAACATGGGGCCGAACACGAACCCCGCCACTACCGCCAGAGTCAGGTATAGGATGGTCGTGAGGATGGCCGCGACTGACAGATACACGAGGCTGACGAGCGAACCAAACCAGTTCACCACCACTGCGGCTTTTGCCCAACCCGTGTTCGTCGCTCTCTCGCTCACCATCGCAGCTTCCTTGTCGAAGAAGCCGGCCAGCGACCCGAGCAGTTTCTGCCACAGGGGCCAGTTGAGCGGCCATACCCGCCCGCACGCCTGGGTGAAGAACGCCACGATGACAAGGTAGAACATGTAAAACGTCTCCACGAAGTGGACACCGAGGATCAGGAAGGGAAACAATGGAGTGAGCAGCCACGCGAGAAGCTCAAGGTTGGATTTTTTCTCCTTGTCCTGGTTGCACTGGGCGACCGATATCTTTACGCGGGTCCCCTGCGGGTCGCCATGCATCCGGTGGGCCTGCTTGTATGCCTCGATGTCGGCCCCGGCGCCACCATACATGCCGTATATTCCTGACAGCATCCACATTTTCCATGCCATCAGCG